>Ga0116182_1005125_pt1 | contig 11295 bp, 8 predicted proteins | sample AD_UKC077_MetaG_FD_89805 | JGI IMG/M metagenome (GOLD analysis project Ga0116182, IMG submission 89805) | Active sludge microbial communities of municipal wastewater-treating anaerobic digesters from USA - AD_UKC077_MetaG | ecosystem: Engineered > Bioreactor > Anaerobic > Digestate | place: USA...
CGGTCAGCTCTTTCTCCTCGGCTTTCCTGACGTCCAGGACGCGTCGAATCTTTTTGGGGAAGAGCATCCTACTTCTCCGTCAGCGGGTGGTGGCAGGCGACGAAGTGCCCCTTGCCCAACTCGCGCCACTGGGGTTCCACCATCGTGCAGATTTCGGTCTTGTAGCGGCAGCGGGTATGGAACTTGCACCCGGACGGAGGGTTGATCGGGGAGGGAATGTCACCTTCGAGGATGATCGGTTCCTTCTTCTCGCCCCGGTCGGTCGTCGGAATGGCGGCAAGGAGCGCTTCCGTATACGGGTGCATCATCTGAGTGAAAATGCTCTTCGCAGGAGCCAGCTCGACGATGTTGCCCAGATACATCACTCCAATCCGGTCGGAGATGTATTTCACTACCGCCAGATCGTGGCTGATGAAGAGGTAGGTGAGGTTGGATTTCTCCTTCAAGTCCCGGAGAAGGTTGATGATCTGAGCCTGGATCGAAACGTCCAAGGCGCTTACCGCCTCGTCGCAGACGACGAACTGGGGATTCATCGCCAAGGAACGGGCGATTCCGATCCGCTGGCGCTGTCCGCCGGAGAATTGGTGGGGATAGCGGTGAATCATGTATGGTGCAAGACCGCACTCATCCATCACCTTCATCACATACTCCTGCATCTCCGGACCGTCTTTCTTGAAGAAGCGGTGGGCCAAGAGCCCTTCACCGATGATCTGGCCGACGGTCATCCGCGGGTTCAGGGAGGAGTAGGGGTCCTGGAAGATCAGCTGCAGATCGTTGCGCAAGAGGCGCATCTCGTTGAAGGTGAGCCGGCTCAAATCGATTCCCTCGTCCCGGTAGCTCTCATGCTCCTTGAATTCAGGGATATGTTCATACTCCTTCCGCTTCCGCTCGAGTTTCTTGTTGGCCTCGATGAGTTCGGCGCTTGCCGCTTCCAAGGCGCTTTGGAGCGTTTTCTCGGTTTCCTTGAAGGCGGCGATCCGCTTCTCTTTTGAACTTGAGGGCCTGCGGTTGTGCGAGCGCTGGGTTTCGGCGATCTGAAGGGCGAGGTCTTTGAGCTGCTCATCGATTCGATGGCGCTCATAGCTCGCCTCGTACGTGTCCAGGAGGAACGGTTTGATCTCTTCAACGTTCTCCACGACGAAGAGCCCGCCGATCAGTTGAACGATATCCAAATAGGCATTGCGGTACGCTTTCTCCGCTTCATTCGAGGCATTCAACGCGGTATAGACGACCTCGGATTTCTGAGACTCGTCATCCTTCAGCCGTTCATATTCAGCCATCGCTTCCTCGAAGGTCTTCTGCAACGCCTGAAGCTGATTCTTGAGTTTCGCAAGATGGGTGTAGGTATCTTTCACATAGGAGGGAGCGAGATCTTCAAGGCTTCGGCCATAATACAGGGTCTTTCCGTCGGTTTGCCGGTAGAGCTGCAAAAGAACTCGACCGAACGTCGACTTTCCGCAACCGCTTTCACCGACCAGGCCGAGGGTTTCCCCCCGAAGGATATCGACATCGACTCCGTCGACCGCCTGGACGACAAGCCCCCGCTTTTTCAGCGGGAAATGCTGCTTCAACCCGCGTATTTTAAACAAGACATTCTTATTTTCCACTTCGTACCCCCTTCTCCGGATAGAAGCAGCGAACAGTATGCTGCTTTCCTACGCTGACCAAATCCGGGTGTTCCGCATGGCACTTCTCGGTCGCGTATTTGCACCGCGGGGCGAAGAAGCAGCCTTTGGGAAGGTCGAGGGGGTGGGGGACGCTTCCGGCGATCGTTTCCAGCTTCGATTGGCTGGCCGTATCGAGACGGGGGACGGAGAGCATCAACCCTTCCGTATAGGGGTGAGAGTGCTTGCTCTCCCCGAAGATGACTTCAACGGGAGCCATCTCGACCACTTCGCCGCTGTACATCACTGCCACGTCGTCCGCCATCTGGTTGATGACGCCGAGGTCGTGAGTGATGAAGAGGATGGCGGTTCCTTTCTCTTTCTGTAGGTTGTTCATCAACCGGAGAATCTGAGCCTGGATCGTGACATCCAACGCGGTGGTCGGTTCATCGGCGATGAGCAGATCCGGTTTGCATGCCAGCGCCATCGCGATCATCACCCGCTGGCGCATCCCTCCGCTGAGCTGGTGGGGGTATTGCTTGACCACCTGCTGCGGATTGGGGATCTGGACGTCGGTGAGCATCCGCACCGACTCTTGGGCCGCGGTCTTCTTGTCCATATCCTGGTGGACCATGAACGCTTCGCTGATCTGCCGTTCAACCGTGAAGACGGGGTTCAAGCTCGTCATCGGTTCCTGGAAGATGACGCTGATCGCATTGCCGCGAACCTCGTACATCTCTTTTTCACTGAGTGTGGTGAGCTCCTGACCTTTGAAGGTGATCGAGCCGCCGGCAATATAGCCATTGCCGTCCAGAAGCTTGAGGATCGACATCGCCGAAACGGATTTGCCGCATCCGCTTTCGCCGACGACCCCCAAGGTCTTTCCCGCTTCCACTGTATAGGAAACTCCGTTGACTGCTTTGACGATTCCACGTTTCGTGGTGAAATATGTGTGCAGGTCGTTTAATTCAAGTAAGGTCGACACGGCATTACTCCTATCTACCAATCGATTTCGGGTCGATCGCGTCACGCATGCCGTCTCCGGCCATGTTGATGCTGATGGTGCACAAGCTCAAGGCGATCGCCGGGAACACCCAGCGCCACCAGTACAGCGACATGACCGTCGAATCGTTGCATCCATAGAGCATATTGCCCCATGTCGCATTCGGTTCGTTGACTCCGAAACCGAGATAACTCAATGAAGACTCATAGAGCATGCACAAGGCGAAGCTCAAGGTGAGGTTGACAAGAACCACGGTGATGACGTTGGGCAGGATATGTTTGAAGATGATCTTCATCTCCTTGATTCCCATCGCCTTCGCCGCGGTTACGAATTCCTGTTCCCGAGCGGCGAGAATCTGTCCTCGAATCAACCGGGAAAGGGAGGGCCAGTTCAAGAGGCCCAAGATGACCATGATCATCGAGATCCTTCCCGTTTCACTGATCTTGCTGCCGATGATTGCCGAGAGGATCATCGCCAAGGGGAGGAATGGGATCGCGTTGACGACCTCGGCGAGGCGCATCAGGAACATATCCATCTTTCCACCGTAGTACCCGGAGAACGATCCGATGATGATTCCGATGATTCCGCTGATGATGACCGCGATCGCCCCGATCGTCAACGTCACCCGACCGCCGGTCAGGAGCCGGACGAAGAGGTCGCGTCCATACTGGTCGGTTCCCATCAGATAGCCTTTCAGGCCCCAAGTGTGAATTCGACCGTTCTTGTCGATCGCATAGTTCTGATAGTACGAGGATTGAATCGATACGATATCCTTCAGCTTCGGAACGTTCGTCTGCTTGTAGTTGTTTCGACCCCATGCGACGACGCTCCCATCATCCAGAAGGGCGACGAAATGTCCGCGCCCGGCGCTCACCGCGGTCGCCCGGCCCTGGGCTTGAGGGGGAATATCCATCACTCCATAGTCGTCACCGCCCCAGACGACGATCTGTCCATCGGTGGTGACGGCGGCGGCTGCGCGCTCGGTGACGTCGACATCGCGTACGCGGCCTTGGATCTCGGCAGGGACATAGGAGAAGGGAGTCTCCCGGGAGGAGAGGATGATCAGCTCATTGTTCCTGGTGATCGCCGCAGCGAGGGTCGTGTTCGCCACGACTTTCGTGAAGGAGCCCTGCTTGTCTTTAGGCACGGGGATTGAAATCAGGTTGGAGTTGCCCCACACGTAGATTTCGCCGCCTTCGGTGAGTGCGATCGAGATCTGATGACCGGCGAGGACCTGCTTCACTTTCCGACTCGAGAGCTCGGGGGGGATCATGTTCAGCGTGAACCGATCGTTTCCCCACGTGTATACCTTGCCATCCGCATCAAGGGCGACGGCGTGGTCCAAGCCTGCGGAAGCCTGCACATAGCGCTTGTCGGCGGGGGGCATCTTCTGCAGTTTCGCCGATAATGTTCCCCACTGGTAGAGCTTTCCATTCCGATCGACACCGACACCGAAGACCGATCCGCCATCGATCGAGACTACATTGCCCTGGAGGGCTTTGTCATACTTCATATAGGAGAACGTGGGTCTGGTGTTCTGCTGGGTCGGATCCTGGAATTGAGTGTCCAACGGGAAGAAGACCGGCAGAATGAAGACCGCCAGGAAAATCGCCAGGAACATGTAGACACCAAGCATCGCGCTCCACTTTTCCCGGAAGTTGCGGAGCATCGTCCGATAGGGGCTCTGGACTTGCTCTTCCTCCAGAATGGAGAGGGTCGCCCGCTGGCGGCCTAGAAAAAAGGTTTTGAGGACGTCTGTGAACGTTGATCCATAGGGTTTTTTTGCCATCGTATGCTGCTCCTAATTCAGTTTGACCCGAGGGTCGGCCAACCCGTAGGAGAGGTCCATCAGAAGGTTGCCAACGAGACTGAGCACGAGATAGAACATCACCATCGCGAGCGAGACGGCGAAGTCCTGCTGATTCAAAGCGTCGATGATCACTTTTCCCATTCCGTTCCAGAGGAACGTCCGTTCAATGACCACGCTTCCGCTGAAGATGGAGATGAACCACCCGGTCATGATGGTGATGAAGGGGATGAGGGCGTTTCGGAATGCGTGGGAATAGATCACCACTTTTTCCGTAAGTCCTTTGGCTCGGGCGGTTCGGATGTAATCCATTCCGAGCGCCTCGATCATCGTTGCGCGCACATAACGGGTAAGTCCGCCGAGTGAGGTGAACACCATCACGGCGAGAGGGAGGGCCATGTGGTAAAGCTTGTCGAGGAACATCCTCCCCGGAGTGCCTCTGAGGCCAGGGGTCTGAACTCCGCTGATCGGAAAGATTGGAAGCTTCACAGCGAATAGAAATATGAAAAGCAGGGCGATCACGAAGAACGGCAGACTGTAGCCGATGATCGTAACGACCTGGACGGTGGAGTCAAATCGAGTGTTTCGCCGAACGGCGGTCGCGATTCCAAGAGGAATGGTGATTGCGAAAACCGGAATCAATGACCATACGTTCAGCATGATCGTGTTCTTCATGGGAACACCGATCATCTGCCGAACCGGCATCTTATACGTCAATGAATAGCCAAAATCACCGCGCAGGGTGTTGAAGAGCCATGTGAAATATTGGATAACAAGGGGTTTGTCCAACCCAAGCTTCTTTACAGCATCTCGGTAAAGGGCTTCATATTCGGCGGGCTTCATATTCGCCTTGTTGCCTTCGATCATCAGTCTGGCCGGATCGCCGGGGACGGATTTATAGAGGCTGAAGATGAGCACCGATCCGATGAGAAAGACGACTACGATATACATAAGGCGCCTGAGAACATACTTGAACATGGGTAAGGTTCCTTTGGGAAAGAGATACGCTTGGGGCAACCGTCCGGTTGCCCCAAAGCGTTGATCCAACGATCTTATTTGACGTCGGCTCGGAGAATCGCGTACTGGAATTGCCAGGTCGGCGAGGAATCATATCCGACGATCTTCGGGTTGAAGAAGTCGTGGTAGACATCCGAGTAGAGCGGAATATCCGGCATCAAGGTGTTCCAGCGCTTCTGGAAGCGGATCCACTTCTCTGCCCAGCCCTTCTGATCCTGTGGATCGGTCCTCTTCATATCAAGCGCGATCGACTCGAGCTCCTTGTCGGCGATGAAGTTGGTGTTGTAGGTTCCGAAGTATTCGGGATCGGTGGAGTAGTAGTACCAGATTGCCTGGGTGGTCGCAAAACCGGTTCCGAGGTTGAACATGCCGTATACGGGCTCATCGATGCCGTCTTTGTAGAGGTGGTCGAGGAGCACGGCGAAGTCGACGGTGGTTCCGTTGATCTGCATGCCGATCTTTTTGACTTCAGGAACGAGCATCGCCGCGATCAGGTCGGAAACCGGGTTGTTTGCGGTGTTCGCCCACTCGATGGACAGCGGCATGAGCTCGCCATCGACTTTCTTGTGGCGGAGCGTATCGACGCCCTTGACATAGGGCTTGCCGTCCTTGTTCAAGGTCCAGCCGTCTTTGACCAGCTCATCTTCGGCCTTCTGGAGGTTGTACGCATAGCTGTTCAGCTCTTTGTCGAGGAGGTCTTTGTTTTGCTGGTATTCCCACATCGAGGCACCATAGTATCCGTTGACGATGATTCCATATCCGCCGGTGTACTGGCGAGCGAACTCGTTTCGGTCGAGACTGTAGGCGATCGCCCGGCGGACTGCTGCAAACTGAGTCGGTCCGAAGTCACAAGCGAAGGCGATCTTTCCATAGCCGTAGCGGGGATAGGAAGCGAAGTTGACAATTCCTTGGTCGTGGAGATCGAGACCACGGGTGATCTGCGCTCCTCCGCTGATTCCCTGCAGCATGTCGATCGCGCCGGTCTTCAGCTCGTCCATCTGCGTCGCGGTGTTGGTCAGCTTGATGATGATCCGGTAGATATTGCCCTTGGCACCGTCATATGCACCCAGGAATTTGGGGTTGAGAATGACCGATGCGGTGGAATCGGCGGGGTCATAGCTCTCGAACTGATAAGGACCGCTGGTGACCAGTGGGCGATAGCGATAGCCGGTGTTCGGCGTAAGCACGGTTTCGCGGAGCAGGTCGGCGGTGAAGTTGTCGGAAAGTCGAGCGCCGTTCGGGGTGTCGGTTACGGTGACTCCGGGGGCGATGACGTGCATCGGAAGCGGACCGGCGGAGACCAGGGAGAGGTCATAGTAGTAGGGAAGCTCTTCCGCTGCGATCTGGATTGAGAAGGAGTAATCACCCAAGAGGCGGATTCCTTTGAACTCTTTTGCAGATCCATCGTGGAATGCGGTATATCCTACGTACTCGGGACCGACTCCATAGCGAGCGCCGATTTCAGTCACCTGAGGGGAAGCCGAATAGAGAATGCCGAAGACATAATCTTTAGCGGTGATTTTCGTACCGTCGTTGTACACGAGGTTGTCGGCGATGTTGAAAACGTAGGTTTTTGAACCGTCGGCGTTGTCAGTCGCTTTCCAGGACTTGACGGCGGTGGGGTTGATCATGAAGCGGCCTTCCTTCGTCCAGGATACCGTCTCATATCCACCCATCAATGTCTTGAGGTAGGCGTTTGTCGCACTGTTGGTCCAGCCGCTGAAGAAGTCAGCGTTAACCTGGGTCGACGAACCTAGGATAACCTGCGTTTCAACTTTTGGTGCAACCGCTTCCCCTGCGGCCATGGCAAAGAGGCTCGCGGAAAAGATTGCCACCAGAACCAGAATAAACAGTTTCTTGTTCATGTAAAAATCTCCTTTCTTATATTGTCTAGCTCAGAGGCTAGTGCTATCCATTATAGTGAATATGCGCTCTTCTGTCAGCTGTTATTTGTTAACAGTATAAAACGCTTGTTTTTCCGGCAACAAATATTTTCCTTAGGATAATGCAGGAAAGGAAAAGAGTAAAGAAGTGGAGGGTATCGATAAAAAATACTTGTACTTGCATCTAAACAGTTTAGATGTTCATTTCTACACTCCGAGCCTCTTCGCCAGATCTTCTTCATGCTTGTGGAAGTCCGCCGTGCACTGCAGGACCGCCTCTTTGAGCTTCTTCTTGTCGCTTAAGGCGGTTCGAATCCGCTTTTCGAACCGCTTGTCCAGCGCTCGAGCCGCGCCCGCTGCCTTTGCGCGCTCCTGGGCTGAGCTGCGAAGCAACGCGTTGGTGAGATCTTGCCGCTTCTTCGTCGCTTCATAGCTGTCTTTTCCTTCCCGGATGCCGTCGGCTCCGAAGATGATCGGAACGAAGGGATGGTACTGGGGAAGGGGGGCGGGACACGACCAGACGAGTATCGTTTCATCAGGATATTCCACCACCATCGAAGCGGTCGTCCGAGTGGGTTTGGGGAAGGAGGCGTTGATCGCGATCGATTTCATCGACCGATCCATTTTTTTGATCGTTCCTCGGTTGTAGAGGAGGACATCCCGCATTCCCATCCATGTAGGTTTGGCGTCCGCGAGCAGGTTGAGCGTCGTCCTTTGGCGCGCCCGGCCTTTTGAGAAAAACTCCATGAACCCATCGCGCCACGTCTCGGCGAAGTGCTTGCCGCTGCTTACGGCATCACTCCTCTCATACGATGTTCCGATGCTGTACGCATTGCTGATGGCGCCATAGGTTTTGATCTGTTTTACCGCCCATCGGTTTCCCGCGGTCTCCATGACGAAGAGCCGGGTCTTATCCCCGATGATGAAGGAGTTGGAGTAGGTAAGCTTCCCGACGAAGGCTCCGTCGCCGCCTTGCCCCCATTGATCGAGAATGGTGAGGATAAGCTCGACCGCCGCTTCGGCGGTTGAGGCGTTGTGAAGGGTGAGGCGGAGTATGTCCATTCCGAGCAACCCTTCCTTCAGGCTCCTTTGTTTGGTGAAGACCGCTTCGTTTCCGATGACGACTCCTTGATCATTGACCCCCATCTCGGCTCCCCAGATCCACGATGGACGGCTGATGAGGGCGAGGTAGGGATGTTCAAAATGTCTGTGGGCTTTTTCCAGGGTTTCAAACTGAGGCGTATATTTGTCGAGGATCGGATATCGGTTGGATTCAAGGGAGCCGGTAACGAATTCAAGGACTTGGACTTCTTTGGGATGGCGGTCGCTGTTCTTTCCGAACAGAACCGATTGTTCATCCGTGATTCGGCCGATTGTATCACACATGGCAAACCTCCTTTATATACAGTATACACCTTTCATGCATATACCGAGTTATGAAATCGGATCATTCCTTTCGATAAGTAACAAAAAAGAGGGTATCCGCATACCCTCTCTTGCAAAGAGCTCTCGCTTACATCACTTGAAGCGCCACACGGCTCCGATATAGGCGTCGATGTGGAAACCGACATCAGGAAGGATGGCGACACCGGGCTGTACCCGCAAGTAGAAATCAAGGGGGAAATTCTGGTTCTCGAGCCGGTAGACCACTCCGACCGGTACGATCACCGCCAAGCCGAAAGCCTTTTGAGCGACCCCGATATTCGCTCCGGCACCTGCGGTTACCCCGAAGCGGGCCTTGTTGATGTTGAACTCGTACACCTGGTAGTCGGCCCAGACATCAGCGGCGACATACTTGCTGACAAAGCCGTACCCAAGGTTGGCGTTGAGCTTGAACTTGTCCATCTGGAACTGACCTGCAAGGCTTGCACCCGTTCCGATGTTGAGTCCTGCAGCCCACGAAGTCGATGCGGCCGTGACCGGGAAAACCACGACGAGAGCCAGCACAGCTATGATAATAATCCGTTTCATGTAATACCTCCCGCATACTGATGATGCATATACCAAGTGTAACACCGCAAGGTAAAGTCTGCCAAGTCTTAGATATGGTTTTCTGCAATGCCTATTCGATCGCGATCTGCTTCAAGAGCTGATAGGCGGAGCCAAGGCGCTCTTTTGCCGTTTCAATCGCCGGAAGCGATTCGTCGATGCCGATCCATCTTCGACCGAGCTCCTGGGCGGCAAGCAGGGTGGTGCCCGATCCGCAATAGAAATCCAGAACGATGCTGTTCATATTCGAGGAGGCTGCGACGATCGTCTTGAGCAACTGAAGGTTCTTCTCGGTCGGATAGGTCGGATATTGGGGATCCTTGAACTCCCAGATATCCTGAAGCTTTTTTCCGGCATGCTCATCGGCATAGATGATCTTTCGGGGAACCCCGTTCTTCGACCATTCGATCAAGCCCTGTTCATCCAGTTCTTCAAGCACTTTGGGCGAAGAGCGCCAATGACGACCTTTGGGTGGAAGCAGTCCTTTGAATTTCTCACCCGTGACCCCGCTCTTGGTTTCACCGGGGGCGTGGAGGGGGATCGTCGTATAGCGGCGGCCGTCCTTGTCGATTTTCCTGAAAAGCCGATGGAGTTCCTGTTCATCCAAAGGAATTCTGACTTCATTCCAGATCGGATCCGATCCGTTGCTGTAGAAGAGGATCAGGTCTTTCATATTCCCATAGCCCTGACGGCTGAAGTTCTTGGGGTTGCATTTTATCCGTGTGATATCGTTTCTGAAGTTCGCCCGGCCGAAGATCTCATCCATCAGGACTTTCACGTAGTGGCCGATCTTATAGTCGATATGGAGGTAGATCGAGCCTCGGGGAGAAAGGAGCTCCTTGGTTATGATCAGGCGTTTTCGCAGGGATTCGAGGTATTCGCTTCCGCCAAGGTCGTCCCGATAGGCGACGTCATCCTCCGAACTGAAGCTCACCGTTCCGGTCCGCTCCGATCCAACTCGATAAACCGTATTCGTGGAGAAGGGAGGGTCGATGTAGATCAAGTCGATCTTCCCCGAAAAGGAAGCACGAAGCGCCTGAAGGACATTGAGGTTGTCACCGTGGATCAGAAGATTTCCTCCACCGATCTTTCCGTCAAACACGGCGGCTTTCGTGTTCGCCAGAATCGAGGCTTCACTTTCCTTGTTCTCATAGCTCAGCTTCATCACCGCATCCTACCACATGGGCAAGAGGGGGCTCAAGGAGAGGGAGGTGTATATTCTTTTCAACTCTGAGTAAGAGGTTGGCTCTGCTCCGTTGATCATTGCTGTTTGCAGAATCGAATGCTTCAATGCTCCGGCTCGCGCTCCTTCTTCTTTGGCATTGATGCAATCGACGAACAAATCACGAATTGGAAGTCGTGGAGTGATGAAAAGAGGGATTCGCGGGGAAATCAGCTATGAATGATGTAATGCATTACGGTGAACATTTTGAAAAAATCGTTGATATTATCGAATCCGCCAGAAAACGTGCCTATCGCAAGGTGAATGAAGAACTTATTTTGATGTATCGCGATATAGGTGAATACATCAGCGTACACTCTGAAAACGCTGAATACGGTGATGCCTTTGTGCAGAGGCTCGCCGACTTCTTTGCAGCGAACTATCCAGATTTGAAAGGATTCAACCGCCGTAGTCTTTATAGGATGAAGCAGTTTTATGAGCTTTACAAGGGCAACGCAAAAGTGTCATCACTGCTGACACAATTGAGCTGGACAAACCATCTCAAAATAATGTCTGCGTGCAAGACGATGGATGAACGCATGTTTTACATGAATATGTCCGTGAAAGAGAAATACAGTTCAAGAGAATTGGAAAGGCAGATTGACAGCGGATACTATGAAAGGTTCATGATGTCGCAAAAACCTCTCTCGCCTGCCATTGAAGCATCGAGAAGGGCGACGGGAAATGTGTTTCTTGATCATTATGTGCTTGAGTTTCTTGATGTGCCGGATTCCGTCTCGGAACGTGATGTACGGAAGTCCATTACAGGA
>Ga0116182_1005126_pt1 | contig 11295 bp, 10 predicted proteins | sample AD_UKC077_MetaG_FD_89805 | JGI IMG/M metagenome (GOLD analysis project Ga0116182, IMG submission 89805) | Active sludge microbial communities of municipal wastewater-treating anaerobic digesters from USA - AD_UKC077_MetaG | ecosystem: Engineered > Bioreactor > Anaerobic > Digestate | place: USA...
GCGTGAGATCGAGCAGGAAAAGAATAATAAGGCCGCCTATCTGTTAAAGGTGCGCAATGACCGCATGGCGCACGAGAAGTCCCTGAAGCAGCTTCAGGCCAATGCGTCCCGATTGCAGAATATGCTTGATCGCCTGGAAAGGCTGAGTCGCCAGAAGCATCTGGCCAAGGCTGACAAGTCCGGCAAGTCTGGTAAAACTGCCAAGACATTGAAGAAACTGAAGGAATTGCCGCCAGTGCCGGATCGCGGCTTTGCCTCCCAGAAGGGGCGTCTGGCCATGCCGGTGCGCGGCAGGGTGATCGAAACCTATGGCAAACACAAGCACCCGGAGTTCAACTCCTACACCTTCAGCAAGGGGCTTTCGATTGCCGTGCCTGAGGGTACCGAGATCAGGAATATTTATGGCGGCACGGTGATCTATGCCGATTATTTCAAGGGGTTCGGCAATATGGTCATCATCGACCACGGGGGCGGATATTTCAGCCTGTATGCCCATGCCGCCAAAATCCTCAGGAAGGTCGGATCAGAGGTGAAAAAGAACGAGGCCGTGGCAACGGTTGGGGCCACGGATTCCACCAAGGGCGCCATGCTTTATTTTGAAATCCGTCACCAGGGCAAGCCGCAGGATCCGGCTGTCTGGGTCAGATAGCAGTTTAAGTTTAAATGTGACAGTAAGGATGTTGGTTAGCGTTATTTAGTCTTCACAGCCATGACCAGGACCTGAAATTTCGGAGGATGTAATATGGGTAGCGGGAAAAAGCGTTTATTGGCAGGGTTTACTATCGCGATCCTGACACTGGTGATCTTCATCGGTTTTACCTCGCAGCGGCGTTGTTCGGCCGAAGGCAAGGGTAGCGACTACGAGTATATCGAATTGTTCACCGATGTCATGTCCATTGTGAAGAAGAGCTATGTGGAGGATGTTGATACCAAGAAGCTGATTTACGGGGCAATCAACGGCATGCTCTCTTCGCTGGATCCGCACAGTTCCTTCATGCCGCCCGAGACATACAAGGAGTTGAAAATTGACACCAAGGGGGCTTTCGGCGGGCTGGGGATCGAGATATCGATCAGGGACGGTGTGCTGACTGTAATCTCGCCGATTGAGGATACACCTGCTTTCAAGGCTGGCATCAAGGCCGGAGACCAGATCTTGAGGATCGATGAGAAATGGACCAAAGACCTGAATATCAACGATGCGGTCAAGCGTATGCGCGGTCAAAAAGGGGCCAAGGTGACCCTGACCATTATGCGCGAAGGGTTTGATCGTCCCAAAGAGTTTTCATTGATCCGCGACATCATCCAGGTCAAGAGCGTGCGTTCCCGCATGCTTGAAAATGGCTACGGCTACATCCGCATCGCACAGTTCCAGGAAAAGACTGATGAAGATCTGGGCAAGGCGCTCAAGACCCTCCAGGATGGCGGCAAAAAGCCGTTCTCCGGGCTGGTGCTGGATTTGAGAAACGACCCCGGCGGTCTTCTGGACCAGGCGGTCAGGGTGGCCGATCATTTCATCGAAGAAGGTTTGATAGTTTATACCGAGGGGCGTGAAAAGGAACAGCAGATGCGCTTTTCCGCCACCAAGGGGGGCAAGGAGCCCAACTATCCGATTGTGGTGCTGATCAACGGTGGCAGCGCCAGTGCCTCCGAGATCGTGGCCGGTGCCCTGCAGGACCATAAACGGGCCATCATCATGGGGGTTCAGAGTTTTGGCAAGGGGTCGGTGCAGACCATCATACCTCTGTCTGACCAGTCCGGGCTGCGCCTGACCACGGCGCGTTACTTCACGCCCAAGGGACGCTCGATCCAGGCCAAGGGGATCACGCCTGATATCATCGTGGAGCAGATCGATCTTCCCAAGGATAGTAAAAAGAAACCGGGCTTCATGATCCGTGAGAAGGATCTGGAAAACCATTTTGAGGACAAGGGCGCGCCCAAGGGTGAAAAGCAGGATAACAAGCCGGAGGAGAAGCAGCGCAAGCCCCTTTCCACCAAGCCTGAGGATAATCTGAAGAGCGACTATCAGGTGATGCGGGCGCTTGACCTGCTCAAGGGGTGGGAGATCATGAAAAAGATGGGCGCGGTCAAGTAATCCACAGTGGCTAAACCTAAACAGAATCGATACAGTCAGGGGCAGGGCGGCGGACGATATGCCGCCCTTGCTTTTGTTGTTATTGTGCTGCTGGCAGTCGGTGGCTATCTGCTGTTTGGTAATAATAGCAGACAGACTGAAAGTCGGATCTCGCCTCCGGCTGAAAAAACTTCTGTACCTTCCGCCCGGCCGGTTCAGCAGCCGTTGACACCGACTGCGCCGCCGGTGCAGCAGCTACCGCAGGCTCAGGAATACAAGCCTGAACCGCGACCACCAGTGGATCTGCCGCTGGTGCCCGGATCGGAAAAGCCGTCCGGTGCGGCCCGTATGGCAGTCATCATTGACGATATGGGGGCAGGTATGCAGGAGGCCCGCGCGCTGGCCGGGATCGGTGTGCCACTGACCTTTGCCATTATCCCGGGACTGCACCATGTCCGTGATGTTGCGGCGTTTGCTCCGTCAAAAGGGATTGAGGTGATGATCCATATGCCGATGCAGTCCAAAGAGTGGCCCAAACGCCGTCTGGAATCCAACGGGTTGCTGGTCGGCATGTCAGATGATGAGATCAGGGAACGGATAGAGGGGTATCTGCGTGATATCCCGGGTGCTGTCGGTGCAAACAACCACATGGGGTCCGAGTTTACCGAGCACGAGGATAAGATGCGGGTTGTGCTGTCGGTGCTGAAGGGTAAAGGGCTCTACTTTATTGACAGTGTCACTTCTTCACGTTCCATTGGCACCAGGGTGGCGGCAGGCATGGGGGTCAGATCCGGGCGGCGGCACGTATTTCTGGATAATGAGCAGAACATGGACTACATCAAGGGCCAGCTGGAACAGGCTGTCAGGCTGGCCAAACGTAACGGTGCGGCGATTGCCATCTGCCATCCCCATCCCGCCACCATCAAAACCCTGGGTGCCGTGCTTCCCGGCCTGAAAGAGCGAGGCATTACCCTGGTGCATGCTTCGGCGCTGGTAAGATGAAGTGCTTAACCCAACCGTATTAATCCCGACCTCAGTATGACATCACCGACAACATCTTCATGCCGATGCGTGCCTGTGACTGCTGTATGGCGCGGTAATGCTCCTCATGCAGCACGGATTCCGGATTATGCGGATCGACCGGATGCACGGCCAGCCAGCTGCCTTCCCGCAGCTTTCCCTCGTATCCCGCCAGGGTTTCGTTCAGCAGCAGATAAAGCGGGTAATTGCTGCCGTTTAACTCCCCTTCGTTGAATCCGGCCAGTGGCAGGTGTTTCTGGAACAGTTGCTCTCCAGAGCGGTCAAACTGCCGGTAATCAAGTGCATAGCTGTTATCCATGTCGCGGGCATACAGCAGTGATATGGTTCTGGCTGCCTTTTCGGTGATGACCGACATGGCGGCCTGGTAGGCGTCCGAACCGCGCTCAAGCCCATAAAACGAAGTGCAGAGCATGTCGCTGAAGCAGTTTGTGTGCAGGAAGCCGCGTGAAACGCGGTCCGATGTCTCGAAATAAAAGCCGCGTTCTCCGACTTGTTCCAAATGACGGGCCCCACAGATCAGACAGCGGTCGACCAGCCCCTCCAGTCGGGCCAGGTAGGATTCCTTCTTCTGCCCCTCCTTCTCGTTCAACCATTGGGCATATAGTTGAGAGCGCGGTTCCGGGGTATTGTCCAGGCAGTTCAGCAGCTCCTGGGTGATCTCGCTGAACTGGCTGTGTACGTCGGTGCCGCGGGCATGGGTCAGGATCGGGTAGATCTTGCCGTCCGGATTGGTATTGAGGCTCTCCACCTTGGGGCTTTTGGAGATAAAGGTCTCCATGCAGCGGTAGCCGCGGTTGGCGGCAAAGGCGCGCAGCAGGGTCTTCTGATCCTTGAAGATGCCATCGAATTTGATCCGCTCATCCACCAGGCAGGGGATCAATGTCAGTGATTTTTTGTCGATGCCGTATTGATCGAACAGGGCAAAAATATTTTTGCAGTTTTCCAGGCTGGGCATGTCTTTGACCGGTATCAGCACGCGATCGGCGGCGTACAGGGCGTTCTGGGTGAGGATATTCAGGTCGGGTCGTGTGTCGATGATGACAATGCCGGACAATCCGGATTCCGCCAGCATGCGCGTCAGTGTCATCGGTCCCTTGAAATGCTCATTGATGTTGGCCAGGTTGTCGGATGAGGGTATATAGCGCACCCCGTACTGTCCGGTATGCAGCAGTTCGGAAGCCGCTTTGCCCATCAGCAGGTCACGCACGTCGCCGTTTTTCTGCTGGCCACTGATCTCGAACATCCTGTCGATGGTGAAATGATTGTCAAAGGAGAAGATCGTGATCGGCAGGTTCTCCCGCATGGCCGTCAGATAGATGGCCAGGTTGGTGGCCAGGGTCGTTTTGCCGACCCCTCCTTTTTCGGAGGAGATGGTGATTATGAAAGGGTAGTTATGCATGTTTGCTCTCGCGCTGTAACAAGATGGATAAACGGGTTGGGAGAGTGATACTAGTCAATTTGTACCCGGCGGTCAACCGCTTTGAGTTTGCTTCATTTTTCAGCCTGCTCCGGCGCCGGCCGGTAGCGGAAATTATTTGTTGCACAGTACTGGCATGCGCATTAATCTGCAGGTCGGCTTGCTGACTACCCACGGCCCATAGATAGTTTCCATCCGGAAACTCCGGATAAGAAACTATTGGTTTTCGATCGGGAAGGTGGGGATTTTTTCTCCTGGCAAGAAAATCAAGGTGTTGTGTGGAGGCGTACACAGGTACGCCGCACAAGCAAAACCGAAGATTGACGCCGCCAGGGGGGAAAAGCACCCTTTCCATCCGGAAACTAGATACATCAGGAGACTGGCAGGGATGAATAATACACGTGAACACTGGGGCTCTCGCCTTGGCGTCATACTGGCGGTTGCCGGCAGCGCCATCGGACTGGGAAATTTTCTGCGTTTTCCGGTCAAGGCGGCCATGTATGGCGGCGGAGCCTTCCTGATTCCCTACTTCATTGCCTTTGTGCTGCTGGGTATCCCGCTGGCCTGGGTGGAGTGGACCCTGGGACGTTTCGGCGGCCGTTACAACCACGGCAGCGCCCCGGGCATACTTAATGCTGTTGTCCGTCGTCCCTGGGCTAAATACGCCGGATCGATCGGGGTGCTCGGCCCGACCCTGATCTTCTTCTATTATGTCTACATCCAGTCCTGGCTGCTTGGTTTTGCCTGGTATTCGCTGACCGGCGAACTGCTGCGGGCGGTGTATGACGACCGGGTCAGCGCCTTTTTCGGCAACTACATCTCACTCAAGGCCACCGTCGTCGGCGGTGTTCCGGCGTCCCTGTTTTTCTTCCTGCTGACCTTTGTGATCAACTTCTCGGTGGTGGCCTTTGGCGTGCGGCGCGGCATCGAGGTGCTCAACCGGTTTGCCATGCCGGTGATCGTGGTGCTGGGACTGGTGCTTTTTGTGCGGGTGCTGACCATCCCAGGCATCGAGCGCGGCATGGCTTTCATGTGGAACCCGGATTTCAGTCGGCTGAGTGAACCCAGGGTCTGGCTGGAGGCCTCCGGACAGATGTTTTTTACCCTCAGTATCGGTATTGGCGCCCTGCTGACCTATGCCTCCTATGTCAAGCGACGGCAGGATATTCTCATGTCATCACTTTCTGCCTGCGCCGCCAACGAGTTTGCCGAGGTGATTCTGGGGGGCACGATCGTGATTCCCATGGCTATTGTTGTCTATGGCGCCGCCAACATCCAGGAAATTGCCAGCATGGGCAACTTGGGGCTGGGCTTCAACACCATGCCGGTCATCTTCGGCAAGATGCCGCTGGCCTCCCTGCTGCAGAGTATCTGGTTCTCGCTGTTGTTTTTTGCCGGGGTGACCTCCTCCATATCGGTGCTGCAGCCGGCCATCTCATTTTTCGAGGATGAAGCCGGACTGTGCCGCAGCCGTGCGGTTGGCATCACTGCTGCCGTCTGCTTTGTGATGAGCCTGCTGGCGGTTTTCGGGCTGGAGGCCGGTGCGGTGGATGAACTGGACTTCTGGGGCGGGACGCTGCTGTTGGTGTTGTTCGGTACGCTGGAGGCGATTGTCTTTGCCTGGATCTTTGGCGCCAGCCGGGGATGGGAGGAGCTGCACGCCGGCGCTTCGATCCGGCTGCCTGCTTTTTTTCGACTGATCCTGCGCTGGGTGACGCCGCTCTACCTGATTGTGTTGTTGGGCGCCTGGCTGGCCACCGACTTCGGCAAGGCCATTCTGCTGGATGGCATCGACCCGGCCCAGCAGGTGGTTTTTCTGGGCGCCACGATGGCCAAGACCAGCTTCATCTGGTTGGTGCGCGGACTGCTGTTGGCCCTGCTCCTGGCCCTCAATCTTTACATCCATATCATCTGGAAGCGCAACCGGATTGATGAGCGTCTGGCAGCGGCGGACAAGGCGGGGGTGAACAATGCATGACCATCTAACAACGGGCGGCTGGCTCTTCATGCTGCTGGCCTGGGGCGGGATCATCGCCCTGAACATTTTCTGCTATTATGTAATCATGCGCGACAGGCAGGAGGACATCGTCGACCCGATGCCGGAGGAACTAGACCGGGACAAATGATGTTTTTATGCATCTTGATATCACGGGCATAAAGGGGCGTAGCAGGCGATATTGTGATAGAATTACCAGTACCTAAATTGGGGAGATCAATTTACCATGCCTCAGATAACCACCAGAATTGAAGGCGCGCTACTGATAATTGAAGTCCATGGCGATATGGTCTGCAGTGAGGCCATTTCGGTTATTTTGGAACATTATGCACATGATACGGTGAAAGACGTTGTCTGGGACTTCACAAACGGGTCGATTCTGAAAACGACCGATAGCGAGTTCAGATCCATAGCACTGGCAGTCAAAAGGACTGTTGACCAGGGGTACAGAAAAGGGGGCAGGACCGTTTTTGTTGGCAACGAGACCGTGGAGTACGGTCTTTTGCGCATGTACACAGCCATAGCTGAAACAATGGGTGTCAATATTTCCTATAACGTTTTTAAAACCCTGGATGAAGCCAAATGCTGGCTGGTGGGAAAGAATACATGACAGATAGGAGAGTATTGTCGACCCGATGCCGGAGGCTTTGGACCGGGTCAAATATCGTGTTAAGGTTGCACAATCATATTTCGGAGCGTGCAGTAACATGGCAGGGATCATATTATGTGATCAGTACTGAAGCAGGAAGGGAAAATTGATTATGACTCAGATAATAGCCAGACGCGAAGGTGCGTTACTGATAATGGTAGTCCATGGCGATATGGTCTGCAGTGAGGCCATTTCGGCTGTTTTGGAACATTATACTGATGATACAGTAAAAGATGTCATCTGGGATTTCATAGATGGCTCGAACCTGAAAATGACAGACAATGATTTCAAAGCACTTGCGCTGGCAGCCAAACGGACTGTTGATCAGGGATACCGAAAAGGCGGCCGGACCGTTTTTGTCGGCAACAAGGTCGTGGAATACGGCCTGTTGGGGATGTATGGCATCATAGCGGAAACTATGGGTATCAATATCACCTACAACGCCTTTAAAACCCTGGATGAAGCCAAGCGCTGGCTGGCGGAAACTTCCAGTTAGCATTAAATAGTTTCTCATCCGGAAACTCCGGATGAGAAACTATTGGATTCCGATTTGGAAAGCGGGGATTTTTTCTCCTGGCAAGACAATCAAGGTTTTGTGCGGAGGCGTACACAGGTACGCCGCACAAACAAAACCAAAGATTGACGCCGCCAGGGGGAAAAAGCACCCTTTCCGGACGGAAACTAAATAGCTATGATACGGTGATAGCGCCATGGATATATTTTCTGAAAAAACCATTCTGACTGTCAGCAGGCTGACCGCCCTGCTGCGCGGTGTGCTGGAGGAAAACTTCGAGCAGGTCTGGGTGGAGGGGGAGGTCTCCAATCTCTCCTTTCCGGCCTCCGGACATGTCTATTTTTCCCTCAAGGACGGCGGCGCCCAGTTGCGCTGCGTCATGGTCAAAGGCGCTGCCAAGAACCTGAAGTTCCGCCTGCAGGACGGCATGGGGCTGATCGTGCGCGGACGCATCTCCGTCTATGACCAGCGCGGTGAATACCAGCTGATCTGCGAGTATATGGAGCCGGCCGGGGTGGGGGCGCTGCAGATGGCCTTTGTGCAGCTGAAGGAACGGCTTGCCAAAGAAGGGCTGTTTGACGAGGCTCGCAAGCGGCCTCTGCCGGATTTTCCCAAGCGGGTAGGGGTGGTTACCTCATCTACCGGTGCGGCCATCCATGACATCATCAATGTGCTTCGGCGCAGGTTCGCCTCCCTTGAAGTGCTGCTCTATCCGGTGCGGGTGCAGGGGGAGGGTGCCGGGCTGGAGATCGCCAGGGCCGTGGATGACATGAACAGGCTGGGGCTGGTGGATGTGCTGATTGTCGGTCGCGGCGGCGGCTCGCTGGAAGACCTGTGGGCCTTCAACGAAGAGGTGGTGGCCAGGGCGGTGCACAGGTCCCGTATCCCGGTGATTTCCGCTGTTGGGCATGAGACGGACTGGACCATCTGTGATTTTGTCGCAGACCTGCGGGCGCCGACCCCTTCGGCGGCTGCCGAACTGGTGGTGGCCAGCTCCAACGAACTGCGCAGCCGGGTTGAGGGCTATTCACGGCGCCTGCAACTGGCCATGGAAAACCGGGTCAGCGGTCTGCAGGTGCGGGTGGAGGCGCTCAGGCGCCGGATTCACGACCCGTCCTCCATGCTTGGGCATCTGTCTCAGCGGGTGGATGATCTTTCACAAAGGCTGGAGGTTGCTTTACAAAACGGGGCTGACCAGCGCCGCAGCCGGTTCGAACGGGTGGAGTCCGGGCTGCTGCACCACTCCCCACTGCGCAGCATGGAAATGTTGCGCCAGCAGCTGGTTTCCCTGTCGACACATGCCGAACGTTCGCTGCAGCAGAGGCTGGATGAGTTGCGTCAGCGCTTTGTGGAAAACGCGGCCCGCCTGGATGTGCTTTCACCACTGAGTACGTTGTCCCGGGGATATGCGTTGGCGATGAAGCTGCCCGGCAACCGTCTGGTGCGTGAGTCCGGAGAGCTGATCAGCGGCGACAGGCTGCGTGTCAGGCTGCACCGCGGCGAGCTTCGTTGCGTGGTTGAGGAAACGCTGGAAGAGGCTGGTAAGGCTTGACGGCTATCCGCTATTCTGAAATAATAACAACCTTTTGGGGAACAGGTCATGGCAACCGATAAATTCGAAATATCATTGAAAAAACTGGAAGAGATCGTCCACCGGCTGGAGGGGGGGGCGCTTTCTTTGGAAGATTCGCTGAAGGCCTTTGAAGAAGGGGTCAAGCATGCCTCAATCTGCTCCCAGAAGCTTGATGAGGCGGAACGCAAGGTGGAGATGCTGCTCAAACGCAAGGATGGCAGTTTTGGCCGCGAACCCTTTGAGGTTGAGGCAGAAAAGGTTAAGTAAACATAAACTATGAATCCGTGACGCCTCCATGCCTTCACTGGTCCGAAAGGCCTCTGCCTTTGCGTTTCAGTCAGATAGTGTCTTTCTGGCGGAGGACCAGCAGGGTGAATGGCCTGCCACGGCACGGCGACGTGCGGGCCCCGGTTCTTTCAGACATTACGGCATTCTGGCGTCACAGACTAAGGAAAAAAGGAACAAATTATGGATTTGAAAACATACCTGAAAGAACAGATTGCGCGCGTAGATGCCGCTCTTGACAAATATCTGCCTAAGGAGGGGGAACGGCCTGAAAGTCTGCATAAGTCCATGCGCTATTCGGTGTTTGCCGGCGGCAAGAGGGTACGCCCGGTGCTGATGCTGGCGGCCTGCCAGGCGGTGGGAGGCGATACGGAAAAGGCCATGCCGGCTGCCTGCGCCATCGAGATGATTCACACCTATTCGCTGATCCACGATGATCTGCCTGCCATGGACGACGATGATTTCAGGCGCGGCAATCCCACCAACCACAAGGTCTTCGGTGAGGCCATTGCTATCCTGGCCGGTGATGCGCTGCTGACCGAGGCCTTCAAGTTGATCAGCGACCCGCTTTTTGCAGCGCAGTGCGACCCGATCAGCCGCCTGGCGGTGATCCATGAGATCGCAACGTGTGCAGGTTCCTACGGCATGGTGGGTGGTCAGGTGGTCGACATGGAGAGCGAAGGGAAACCGGGCATGGATCTGCCCACGGTGCAGTATATTCACACCCACAAGACCGGGGCGTTGATCAAGGCTGCGGTTGTGGCCGGTGCTGTCCTGGGCGGAGCCGATCAGGGTAAGCTGGCTGCCATCACCCGCTACGGCGAGGCAGCCGGTCTGGCCTTCCAGATTGCCGACGATATCCTCGATATCGAAGGCACCACCGAGGAGATCGGCAAGGATGCCGGCAGTGATCAGGAACGCGGCAAGGCCACCTATCCGGCTGTGATGGGGCTGGCTGCGGCCAAGGAAGAGGCTCGCTCGATGATGGACGAGGCCTTCAAAGCGCTGGAAGTCTTTGGCGCTGAGGCTGATCCGCTGCGGGAAATCGCGGCCTATATCGTCAAACGCAAGAACTGAACCGATTAAAGGACCATATGTCTCTCCTGGAAAGCATAAATACACCTACGGAACTTAAGGCCCTGTCGGCCAAACAGTTGCCTGTCGTCGCCGAAGAGCTCAGGCGCTTGATTATTGATACCTGTGCCAGTAACGGCGGGCATCTGGCGCCGTCTTTGGGGGTGGTGGAACTGACCATCGCCCTGCACCGGGTCTTTGATTCGCCTGCTGACAAGATCGTCTGGGACGTGGGTCATCAGGCCTATGCCCACAAGATCCTGACCGGTCGCCGTGACAGCTTTGCCTCGCTGCGTAAACTGAACGGTATCAGCGGCTTTCCCAAACGTTGTGAATCCTGCCATGACAGCTTTGATGTTGGTCATACCTCCACCTCGGTCTCGGCTGCCACCGGTTTTGCTGCTGCCCGCGATCTGGATCATCGTTCCAACAAGGTAATTGCTGTGATCGGCGACGGCTCCATGACCGGCGGTCTGGCCTATGAGGCCATCAACCATGCCGGTCACATGAACAAGGACATGATCGTCATCTTGAACGATAACGAGATGTCCATCGCTGAAAACGTCGGCGCACTGTCCAACTTTCTGAGCCGTACAGCCACCAGCGAGTTTGTCCAGCGGCTGAAGAAGAACATGGAGTCATTCCTGGGGCGCATGGACAACGTGGGCCAGCACA
>Ga0116182_1005150_pt1 | contig 11253 bp, 8 predicted proteins | sample AD_UKC077_MetaG_FD_89805 | JGI IMG/M metagenome (GOLD analysis project Ga0116182, IMG submission 89805) | Active sludge microbial communities of municipal wastewater-treating anaerobic digesters from USA - AD_UKC077_MetaG | ecosystem: Engineered > Bioreactor > Anaerobic > Digestate | place: USA...
CAGGCTTGCCCCGGACCGTATTGCTCCAGAACACGGTTCAAGGGTGAGGACTCATAAACAGGAAGGGCATAAGGTTTGGTCTCTCCTGGATAACTGCCGGAGGCATGGGGCATTAACGTATTCAAAGGGACATAAGAACCGTTATTACCGGATACGGAAGCAGGAAGCCATTTTTTAGACTCGCGCCCTACCTCATCGTATTCCTGATAGTCTGCCAAGTCGGCGCCTGATGGGCTAAAGCCTTTCTGTACTGTTTGGACAGGGCGACCCAAACCGTCATAATATGCTATCTGATCCAGATACGAAGTGCCGGCATCATTGGTGTACGTACGAGTTAGGATGTAGTTCTCAGTTAAGGATTGAGCATATACTCCCGAAAAAACTATGGATCCCGAAAGGATTACAATCCATAGTAGTCTATTAAAATATTTAGCATCCATTTCTTTATTGATTTTTATAGTGATAATCGTAAGTTTGGATATTTTTCTCAACTTCATTCCCGGAAGAATCTTTTTCTTTAATATAGGTACGCTTTAAACGATTGAAATCGTCATAATCATAATAAGTCGTTAGCCCGCTGGGATCCGTACTACTCGTCATTCCTACCAAAGGCTGATAAGTGTAAGTGGTGACAAAAGCTTGAGGTAAGGAATTCCTGATAAAAGTTAAATAAGAATCAATATTATTAATCTCAGAAGATAGATCACTTATAAAGTATTCACCCAATAATTCTTTGACTTCTGGGTAAGTAAGCCCTACAATCTTTGCAACAGGATAACGAGCTGAATAACTCCATAAATAAACAACTTTTTCAAGAGAGTCTTTAATTGTGCTTTGTATATTTTTCTTGCTATCATACATAAAAGTAATACGATTTTCCAAAAAATTTTCACAATTACCATATAATATTGCAGAAGGCAAAAAAACATTATCGTCCCACTTGGAATAGAGTATTTGTTGACGATCAAGAAGAGCCTCAATATTATTTAAAAGCAAATATTTATTGCGCTGAACAATTGGATTTAAAATATGTTTATCAACCATTAAATTAAATACAGCATCTGTAGAGAACGACATCGGATACTTATTTTCAGTCACAATTATTTCATTGCCAATACTAGAACATGTTTTTTCACGGGTTATAGCATGATTTGTAGTATTATAATCATAATTATGTGTTACTATTACCTTAGCGTTATTATCTTTATAATCAGTTATAACAGATTGTTCAAGCACTGTCCAGTCATAGAAATAAGGATAAACTTGAATCGAGTAACGTGTATAATTAAATCCAGAGTACATAATAGGAGGTGAATAAAAAGGCTCAAGACCTTGACTGAAGTCTTCAACGACTGCATTACATTTATATATCAAATTATTTTTCGTTGAATAGATATTTATTATTTTTTGCAAAGTATCACAAGCTGCATTCAACACAATCTTTTTATTTAAATTTCCATTCTGAGCATCTGAGAATAAATAAATATTTGATAACATTTTCATTGAAGGATAATTCTGGAAATATAAAATAGTTGCGCCACTAGCTCCGTCATCTCGTATTTTTTTAATTAATACTCTAGAATATCCAACTGACGTATTACCTATCATATTCGCAAAAGCTGATGTGTTATTAACGTTATTACTTAATCTTAATATATGATATAAAGCCGCATTAAAGGCATAATCTCCTGGTTTGTAAACAAAAGAATATATATCTTTCTCTTCTGCAAAAAGCTTAGGACACAATAATACTCCGCTAGTCTTTCCATTCTCATTTTTATATTCATACTCGTTTTTTTCTAATAACCGACCATCATGATCATAATTTAAAATAGATTTTATACGTAAACCTCCTCCTGTAGAGTGCTCTGCGACGTCCACTTTAGTCAAGCTTAGCGTGGCTGTAACCGAAATGCCTGGATTATCACCAAACTGCGCAGGCAAATTAGCTACAAGATTATAAGTGTTAGCAGGTAAGCAAACAGGGATAGTTATTTCGCATTTATAATCATTCAAAGATTTATAGTTGTTTAGATTTACCTCATAAGGAGCTAAAAATGGAGGCATAACGCTAGCTAATCGAACAGAAGCCGCATAATTATAAAATAATTTCAGAGGGATATCATCTTTTTTTCCAGTAAATGTCACTGTTAAAAAACCTTCATATTTTTCATCTAAAGTAAACAACTTATAGATATTAGGACCACCATAATTACCTGCATAATTAACATCTGCAACAGAGTAGATACTTTTAGTCACACTTTCTCCATTCGGGTAGTGTCTATCTGAAATGAAATCATGAGGTTCATAAATAAAATCTGTATATCCTTTGGTTGGATAAATAATTCTTTTCAAAGATGCAGCCGTCATATATTCCTCACTTGTCAAACGATTAGCTGCACTCATTTTTTTTATTACATCTGGATAAGAAGCATATTTTGTATCTCCAATATAATATATTAATGGGCTAGGAATAAAAGTGTGAGTAGATCCATTAAAGTCATCTGTTGTAACCTTATTTTCTTGACCATTATAAAAGCCCCAATAATCTGTAGAGTATGAAGTTTTGTAAGGAAGGGGCTTTGCATAGTATTCAAAACTATAAGTTTGAATGTTTTCACTTGCCATTTCATCAATTGAAAGCAACTTAAGTCTCTGCATTCGATAAGGATCCATAGATGGTACATTTGATGCTTCATTCATGTAATCGCCACCTATATAGGTTCCTATAAAATAATCATAATTAAAACGATATTTTTTAATTACGCGTCCGGTAATCTTAGATTTTACAACTAAATAATCTAATTTTCGGGAACCACCAGCAATATCACTTCGGGTATTTAGGAGAAAATCAATAACTATATCCTCCGTAGATATAGACGATAGATATCCTTTTGTTATGTAATGAGTTGACAATATGTTTTCCGTGTGAAATCCCGGAGATTTATATTGCGCACTTAATGCATTAGTCGTTGTCGCCAAAGGGGTGGTTTGTAGTATAATATCATATTTTTGATAAACTCTAGGTAAAAAATACACATTTTCAGCTGGGGTGTAATTGAAATTCACGATATCACCTATTGAGGACTTAATTTGAGTTAAATACCAAGCAGACGTATAAAGTTTACCCGTTTCGCTCAATAAGACCTCTTTATTTGCAAATAGAAAAGTCGTACCATCTCCGTCAACAATAATCCATCCGTTATTATAATCAATTGGGGATATTTTATAGACTTCACTACCTTTTCCTATAATTGTTGGTTGGTTAGTGTATGGATTAATAAAAAAAAGAAAGGTTTTCCCTAATATATTTACAGAATAGAAATCACGTTCACCCAAGCCATTATGAAGATCATACATTAAATCTTCCTTTGTACTTATATTTTTTTCAGACGTTACAAAATGGGTTGCAGGATTTGAGTTAAAAAAAGAATAATACGTATCCCAAAGAGCAGAACGAGGATAACTATTATCATCATTGCCAGCGGGAATATAATTAATACATCCTCCAATAGCTAGGTTCCACCCCAATCCCACCCAAGTGGCTTCTTGATCAACAGTGATACCTCCACTTTGATATGTTAATGATATAGGAAATTCAATCTCACGACACTTAAAATTATAAAGAGGTATATTTATTGATGGATTACCCGTATATTCACTGATATCATATTTACCATAGCATTGAAATGAAGACGCTTCGGGAGATTTTAAAATAGGATTAGGCAGCTCAATTGTTTCAGCATTGACTTTCAAGTTTTGTATAAAAGAAAACAAAATAAATAAAACTAGTGTAATTCTCATATCGTTAAATTTAAGCTAATGTATATTATGTAATGAAATTAAAAATGCAAGGGTAATTCGTCAACTAAACACCCTATTTATGCATTTAAAAGTTGAAAACGAAACGCCCTTCAAACCTACAAATATTGATTGCAGTAATATCTTTTTCTATGCTAATTTTATGTTATAATTCAAGCTTAACATTATAATAACAATGAGATATTTACAAAAAAAATCACTCGAGCATTATTCCCACATTCTTAATTGTTTTAATTACAACACTACTGTCTATAGACATTTTCTTTCTAAGCTTTGCAATAAAAACATCTAAGCTTCTTGATGCATAGTAGTCATCGCCTTCTTTCGTGCTCCATATTTTAGAAAGTATTTCATTTCGAGGCACTACCTCTTTCCGCTTTTCGCATAATAAAAGAAGTATTTTAACTTCCGTCGTAGTTAGTGAGATATCCGGCTGATTTTTACAGATTAAACGACATTTATCAACATCTAATTCCATGCATCCTATTTTTATGAAATTCATTTTTCTATTTACACTGTGCCCATTTTTTAATTTAAGCAATGCAACTATATGTGCTGCCAGCTCTCTTGAAGTAAATGGACACCTAATAAAAAAAGTCATACCAGATTCATAACTGGTTAAGATGTCTTTAGACGATGCATTTAATGCGAAGAATAAGATTAAAACATCTTTATCTTTTTGTCTTATTTGAGAAGCAAGATCAAGGGGGTTAATTTCACGAAAATCAATATTACAAACAATTACATCGGGAAGCTCTTCTTCCCAAAGTGTGATGGCTTCTTCACCGTTAGAGGCTATTAACACGCAAAATCTGTTTTCTTCATATTCCAGGTCATTTTTGATCGTGTAATTTGTATTCACATCATAATCTACTAATAAAATTTTCGTCATATCGTTTTTATTTTAAGATAAATATCGATTTTCCATAGCAATGTTATTTTTTAATAGAATAGTTCTTAATGACTAAGTATTCCTCATGACAAACAATGCAGATATGCAAATGTAATATTTGTTATTAATAAAGCAAAAAAATATAAATAAAAACAGTGAATAAAAATCTAGATTTCAAGAAATACACCTCAGTAAAGTTACAATATGCAACTTATGAACGTATTATACAATTTGTAATTCATTAATCTTACTATTCTAAGCTGAGCAACAAAATAGTAGTAAGAACTTCCGGATGAGCAACTTTATTTAAATCATAGGAAGAAAAGTTAATTGAGGCTATTTTTAATGGCAATTTTTGTTTTTCAATTGTCGCTATTAATTGCACAACATCTATAAATCTACCTGATACAATTAAATTCCCCGTAAAAAGTTTATATTGATTTTCGGCATCAGCAACTACAGGAGCATAATTCTCTATCTTAATATTATATTTTTCAAACAGGGGGGCTAATAACTTTAGTATTTTCCCATTTGACACCAAAATACTATCGGTGAATATATTTTTGTCTGCAGGTCGATTCGTTACAGTTACCGGCAAAGTTAATTCTTTCATCAACTTTTGTTCTTTATACAACTGATAAGTACTCTTAAAAGCCAAATTCCATATTATTATAGGGGCAATAATTAAAAGCCCTATTAATTTAAATGCTCCGCTATACGCCTTCATTAGAAATAATTATATGTAATTCAAAATCAAAGAAATAAGATTTTTTATGTTTATTTAAAGATACAATCTCTACTTTCTGAAAAAGTTTATCTTCTGCCAATAATTCAGAAAAAAGTGAAACACTACCTGGAGTTTCAACATTTCCTGTTATAATTATAAGGTTTTCCTTAATTTCCAGACCATTTTTTGTTTTACCCGATACATAATTTTGTGTAGTATTGGGGCATATAATGAGAGAATTTAATTGGAGATTAGACGGAACATAAGAAGCAATACGATCAGCGATAAGCGCAAATGAGACACCAGACGTTTTTTCATAAATAGTCTGTAATCTACTTAAATCTTTCTGAACCTTATTATTCACTTCCTTTTCCTTATTCATTAAATTTAGTTGGACTCTGGTAACTTCATTTTCTTGTCTCAGATGATTGTTGATAAAAAAGTTACCTAAAAGCAAAACAAAAATCACAACCAAAAAAGGCAATCTCAATTTATAAAATAAAGCCTCTAAAGTGGCATTCAACAAAACCGGATTTTGCTTGATTGTCCGGAAGCGCATTTCGGCTAACCAATATTTTTGCAACAAACACTTTATTTCAGTAAAGTTTTCGATACCGATGTAGGTTTTAACTATATATATATGATTCTTATTTAATTCATCAAGAATATGTTTTATAGTTTCTTTGCGAACGAAAGCTATGTTTCCCCCATTGGGTGCTTCGTTAAATGTAGCCCACAACAACTCTTGATTTTCCATTATTTTCTTGACTAAAATTTCATTCAGGCTGATTTGCTTGGTAACCACTTGATTACCGGTAATAGATAAAACAGCCATGCGACGTTTCCACTTCCCCAATGAACCACCTGCAACATTTTGTTTCCGTGAAAAAAACAATTCGGCTTCCGAAGCTTTAAATTCTGACAATTGCATACTGACAGATTCATTATTCATCTCAATTTGTATAAACAACACACTGCCAAGCGCTCTTATAAATTTAGCCATAGTTAATTTATAATAGTAGGTTTGATAAATACATTTAGTTTCTGAGACTTTTTATTTTTGGATGATGAGCCAAAAATCCATTTTAGTACAGGGATTCGTGCTATTAAAGGCAAGCCGGAACTGGTTTGACTAGTAAGATTCCGTTCAATACCTCCCAATAGTACCATCTCCTGATTTTTAACTTTAATAATAGAATTAAAACTACGATTGGTTGTCCCGGGAGGTGCTCCTTCCACTTCGCGTTCTGTAAACTCACTCTGAGAAAGGTCTATCTGTAATGTAATGCAACTATCCAAGCTAACAAATGGAGTAATATCAAGAGTTAAATTAGCCTCTACATTTTTCCACTGATAAGATTCTGATTGTAGCGGATTCTGAGTTCCAATAATATTGGTTTGACTTTCCTTATAGTACTTAGTTTCACCACTCTTTAATGTGGCTTTGTGTCCGTTAAGAGTAGATAGACGTGGAGTTGACCGAAGCATTATTCTTCCATTCTCTTCCAATAATTTTAAACCCATATAAAAATTAGGATTCACTTTCCCCAAATTGATAGAACCAAATCCATTAAAAGAATTGATTAATTTATTAATAGAAGCTCCGTTTAACGAAAATTTAACGCCCGGACTTAATGTCCCATAAGTGGTTGTTGGCTCCTTACCCAGCCCCATTGAAATTCCGGCTTCGCGAGTACTAGTATCGGTCGCGTCTACAATAATAACATCAATGGAAACCAAGGGAACACTTTTATCTATTTCTAAAAGAAAAGTGCTCAATTGCATCATTTTACTTTGATCACCGCTAACAACAAGACTATTCAAATCAGGAAAAGTAATAATTTCCTGCCCTTTTTTCAACTCTGTCGGTATAATATCGACCACTTTATCTACTGTTCGATATTTCATCGGGAAAACTTTTACAGATGAAAGTAAGCCGGTATCGTTAGCCTTACCAAATAAATAAATTCCACTTTCAACACGCCACGTAAAACTTGTACCTGTAAATAAGACCTTTAAAAACATATCAAAATCGACTCTTTCAACAAATATACCGGTGGAGTAATCCATATTTTCAGTAAAGAAATAGTTCACCTTCATACGCTTGCATATATCTTGCAATACGGTACGCACATTACCATTAGCTATCTTAGCAGTAACCAAACCTAACGAGTCAACCAACAGTTCGTCTTGTCGAAAACTAAATTCATTTTGCGACAAGGGATTATTTCTCTCATCACTGGTCTGATACATCATCCATGTCTTATCATCTTTCTTATTAACGGCCAAAGAGTTCACAGCAGCAATAGTCTGTATTGCATTTTCCAATGTCATTGAACGACCGAAAGAGGAGACTTTATAGTCAAATAATTTCCGTGGCACAACAATATTAACACCTGTTTTTTCTGAAAACTCCCTAGCTACATTCGTTAACTTTACATTTGAAAAATCAAAGGAAATCTGCTGATTATCAGCATCATAATCTAATTTCGCAACAGGTTCTTTCACCGGAACATGATATAACGTTACAGTAAGAATACCTCCTGAATTTTCAACATCAAGTCCGTACTCTCTACAAACAAAATAAATAATATCTACTATGCGTATTTGTTTAAAATTGCAGGTTATGTGTTTTTCGGGGCCAAAGTTTACATTCATATTTAACCCGCTTACTTTAGCAATACTTCTTAGTAATTCAGAAACCGACATGTTATTTACTGAAAAATCCATTCTCTGGCAATAAGTTGAATCTGTCAATATTATATTATCTAATTTCTGTTTTACGACCAATGAATGAATTGAATCTAGCTCTTGAGCATATGACTTAATGGTGGAAACATAAATCATGCTCAATGCAACAACCATTACCATGTATATTTTCTTTCTCATAATTCAATGTTATATTACGCCATTAATAATGGACCATATTTCTTCTAAAGAAGTACTTCCCTGTTCTAATAATAAAAGAGCTGAATCTTTCAACGTATTTATTTTTTTCTTTTTAAAATAGTCCTCAACATTTAATTCATTCTTACGAATGGCATCAGCTAAAAACGAATCAATTAAAACGACCTCATAGATAGCCTGTCTCCCGATATAGCCCGTATAATAACATTCTTTGCAACCTTTCGCTTTAAAGAAATCAGTTTTATGTATTCCCAATGCAGATACCACTTCCTGATCTATAGTGTGTGACGTCTTACAATGAGGGCAAAGTATTCTGACAAGACGTTGCGCAACACATACTTTCAACGTATCAGAGATTAAATAGGGATGAATTCCCATATCAATCAAACGGGATATACTTCCCCATGCACTATTTGTATGAATGGTAGATAACAGTAAATGCCCGGTCAGCGAGCTACGAATTGCCATCTGCGCTGTGTCTTGATCACGTATTTCACCCAACATGATTATATCAGGATCTTGACGCAGAAATGTTCGTAAAGCACTACCAAAAGTAAGTCCTATTTCTTCCTTTAACTGTACTTGATTTACACCCGCCAATGTATATTCAACCGGGTCTTCTATGGTCAGAATGTTATTGTCTTCCTTATTTAGCATACGCAATGTTGCATACAGAGTAGTACTCTTTCCCGATCCGGTAGGGCCGGTAATCAATATAAGCCCATGAGGATTTAATATGGATTTGGTATAATCATTGTACTGTTTCTCTGAAAAGCCTAATTTTCTTAAATCAAGTAATTCTTGATTTCTGGTTAGTAGTCGTAGCACTATTTTTTCTCCATAAATAGTCGGCAAAACAGAAACACGCACATCAAACTTTTTATTATCTTTCTGAAATAATATACGCCCATCTTGTGGAAGCCTTTTTTCTGAGATATCTAGATTGGCTATTATCTTGGTTTTGTTAACCAACGCCGGATAATTATTTTTATCAATAATATACCTTTCAATCAATTTACCATCAATACGAATACGCACTCTGCATCGTTCTTCATAAGGCTCAATATGAATATCACTTGAATGCACGGAATCGGCTTCTGCAATAAGCAAATTTATAAAATCGGAATCTGCTATATTCGAAACATTAATTCCTTCTGTCTTTTTTTCGGGTCCTCTGTAATAGGAGTTGAATATTTCATCGAACTTATCACTTTCAACATAAGATATAGAAACCTCTATGTTGAAAATAATCTTTATTTCTTGAATGACTTGTGTGTAATCATACTTTTCTTTGCCATAACAGTGTAACGTTTGCAGAACCCGTTCATAAGGTACTAGTTGGTAGTCCCACGCTTCAGACGAAGAAAAGTACTGAATTATCTCTGTAGAAATATGCTCTTTTAAATCCATGATGAACAAGTTATGTGATAGATAAGCAACAATGAATAACAAATGCCCATTCCGGAAACTAAAGGCACATCAGCAGTGGCAATTACTTCCTTTTTTTTAAGACTATATACCCCCCAGATTATCAGCGTAATTGTAAAAGAAGAAACAAGAAAAAGAAGAAAATCACGATAAGAGAAATAAGGAGTTAATAATATAATAAAGACTACATCTCCTCCTCCCATTACCTTGGCTCTAAGATCTTGAAATCTAATATAAACATATATGTGAATAAAAATTGCAATCAATAGTACTGAAAGCAAGTTCATCAAAGCATTAATACCCGCAAGCTGCCACCCGTACCTTTGCCAGCATAACACCAACTGTATAGTTCCAAAAACAAGAACATGCCAAAGTAGCACGTATCTAAATTTTATGTCCCAAACAATCATCAATATAAGAGGAAGCAAAACAAGATATTCCATATACATATACTAGTCTTTTGTTGTCTCAGAAAGTTTTTTATTTTGATCTATTTCCCAAACACTATAAACACCATCCTGATCAAAATCAACCACAGAAGTTGCAATGGCCCGGTATGAATTATCACCGGCTTCCACTATTTCTATTATATAATTGGCTGTTCCACCTTCCGTACTAAGTTTTTGTTGCTCAAATCCAATTTCTTCCAAAGAAGATGAATATTTCGAATATGTATAAAAATAAGTTTTTTCTAATGAGTGCAAGAAAATAAGCTGTTGCTGCGCTTCCACGCTTTTTGCTCTGGAGATTAATGGCATTAGATTGGGGAGTGCAATTAACACCAAAATACCAATTATAACAATAACCACTAAAAGTTCAGGCAAAGAAAAGCCTTTTAATGGCATGTACAGAATTCGTTTTTTATTCATTATTCTAAAATTTTACTAGCTTCACAAAATTATATAATACTACTCAATAGATACGTTATGTACAAGTTATCATTTGCGCTCAACGTTAAGACTATGTTATCAAAAAGAAGAAAACGGGCAACTAATGCAATGATTTAATTTCAGATCTTCGATACATAGAATTTTTAAATAAAAACGGGTATACCATATTTTCATCTCTTGTTATCTGTACATTAAATAAGGTTCCCGCATACATGCCATTTTCGGGAAGATAATAGCATTCTTTCATATAAGCAGCTCCTATTATAGAACATGAATTTACACTTGCTATACCATCAACATAAAGTAAACCTTGTAAAGTTGATGCACGTCTCTGCTCATAATTTGCGTCTATTAATAAATTGTTGCTTTTTTCTATATCACCGAAAACAACGGCATAACCACATATAGTACTCCGCTCGCCAAGAGTCAATAATGTTTTGCCATTATTGCCATTTAAAAAAACTCCTGAAGGGAAATTTAACCGTACTCCTTCTTTCACTATGACCGTATCGGTTGCGAAAATTTGGCAGGAACCAACGAATCCGCTTTCAACTATTACTTTTCTGGCAATCAGTATGACATCACTA
>Ga0116182_1005158_pt1 | contig 11247 bp, 10 predicted proteins | sample AD_UKC077_MetaG_FD_89805 | JGI IMG/M metagenome (GOLD analysis project Ga0116182, IMG submission 89805) | Active sludge microbial communities of municipal wastewater-treating anaerobic digesters from USA - AD_UKC077_MetaG | ecosystem: Engineered > Bioreactor > Anaerobic > Digestate | place: USA...
AGAGAATATTTAGACAGAATTAAGAGTTGGGAGTGATGCATGAATCTATATGACATGCCCGATCGCCTGCGCGACGTTATTGGCTTGTAAGCCTCCAGCTAAAATCACCGGCTTTGACAACGTATTAGGAATCAAATTCCAGTCAAACACTTGGCCTGTTCCGCCCGCCACGCCTTCGGTATAAGTGTCTAGCAATAGCGCTTTTGCTGATGCAAAGTCTCGGGCGTATTGTACCAAATTTGTATCGGCTTTGACGCGAATTGCTTTGATATAAGGTAAGCCAAAGCGTTCGCAGTCTGCAGGTGTTTCATCACCATGAAATTGCAAAAGATCTAACCCAACCTTAGCGATGACCTCTTCAATCCATCTTGGTTCAGCGTTTACAAACAAACCGACCACACTCACAAAGGCTGGAATTTGCCGTGCAATTTCAGCAGCCGCAACAATCTCGACGTTTCGCGGACTTGGTGCATAAAACACCAAACCAATCGCATCTACCCCTAAATCTACCGCAGTCAAGGCATCCTCTAATCGTGTGATACCGCAAATTTTAACTCTGGTTCTTATCAAATCTTGATTCTCAACAAATTCATTTATAGCAGGTTATCTCAGCGCATATTGTAACGCTTAAATCAACACACTCAGATTTTTATTCATGTCTATCGCCTCGTGTTCACGAGTGGGCAGTCCCCATTTTGCATCGTAACCAACGCCCACCAAATACAACCCGTGGGGTGAAAAAGTTGGTGGAGACAAGGTGCGATTGCGACTTTGCAGCAAGGTCTGCATATATTCTGGCGGATGGGCGCCCTTACCAACATAAATCAATGCACCAATCATGTTACGTACCTGATGTTGCAAAAAAGCGTTGGCACTGAAGTTAAATTGAAAATACGCCTTATTTTCAGCTAATTTTAGCTGCGTGACTTCGGCTTGGTACATCGTACGAACAGGCGAACTTGCCTGACATTCAGCAGCCCGAAAAGCGCTAAAATCATGCTCACCGACTAAGTAACCTGCGGCTTTTTGCATGGCTAAATAATCGAGCGGAAGATGAAACCAGCCTGATTTCTTAGCCATAAGCGCAGAAGCCACTGGCGCGTTATAAAGCAAATATTCATAGCTTCGACTGAAGGCAGAAAAACGCGCATGAAAAGTAGCATCCACCTCTTTAGCCCACTCTACCCGCACTGCTTCAGGAAGATTTGCATTCACGCCACGCACCCAGGCTGAAATTGGTCGCGTGCTTGCCGTATCAAAATGGACAACTTGGCTACTGGCATGCACACCTGTGTCAGTACGTCCTGCCGCATGCACTCTTACGGGATGCTGTGCAATGCCGGCAATCGCGGCTTCCAGTACATCTTGCACACCACAAGCAGAGGGCTGGCTTTGCCAGCCACAGAATCCCGAACCGTCATATGCGACACCTAATGCGATTCTCGCCATCAAACGATCGCTTTCAAACCGAATAGCACTAGGACGAACATGCAGCCAGCAATCATACACATGGCGAGCTTATCTCGCTTGTTGAATGGCATTAAATCTAGTTCAATTTGCTTTGGCACCAGCAACTCTTGGGTAACTGAATTGGTCATCTTATGTAGGTTATCAAACTGCTGAAAATTGATTTTAAAATGCTTATCCAGCGCCAGCACTTCAACGTAATCAAGGGTGAGTAGTAATCGTGCCGTAAATCGTTCCACGTTCAAGCCCAACCAACGCAGCGGCAACAATAAATAATATAAGCCCAACATAAGTTGCGCCTGACTGCTGGTTGCAAATAATACACTTAAACTGGCCAACGCAATCAGCAACTTTGCCACTTGTAGCATCCCAGATTCTAGACCTTCATAGGTAGGCGCTGTATCGAACGGAAACGGCTGGACATATTCACCCGGTGTAGTCAATGCATAAACAATTAAAATGGATAAAAACAGCCAGCGCATTCGTAGCATCACCCGACTAAAATTTTTACCTGACACCCCGAGCGCGACTGCACAACTGAACACGCACAACGCGATAAGATAAAACTGTGTGAGATAGCTCATGCTGATTAACAGCATAATAAAACCGAATATTTTAACAAATGGATGCATCAGTTAAGCGCGAATGATTTCACTGTAGAGGTGGCAGAATTTGCACAAATACTACCACTTTTGTTAGCCAAAAACATGGCAAATGCCTTTTTAAATCCCATGTTTTTAGCATCTACAAATTTGAGATTAATTGCGCATTTTCAGCACCAACCTTTTTCGATGCTCTGAAAGCCTTGTAAATAAAGGCTCGCAGGGCATAAAAAAATCCTCGGCGTAACATAAAGCGATTTATCACTGATATTTAGCCTAAAATTGGGTGTAAAAAAAGCCGAGCAAATTGCCCGGCTTTTAGTGAAACAAACTGCAACTAGGCCAAGCTATCCAGCAATGTTTGTGCGCGTTGTTTTTGCTGTGTGCTACCTTCTTTAAGCACTTCTTCAAGCAACTCGCGCGCGCCTACTTTGTCATCCATATCAATATAAACTGCAACCAAATCAAGTTTAATTTCAACGTCTTGCGGCTCTAGCCCAACATTATTGGCTGGCGCCAAACCCTCTGTTGAAAAATCTTCCGTCTGTGAAGCGGTCGGTTGCACTGTTGGTGTATCTAAATCTAAGCTGATTGAAGACAAATCGAATGTGTGCGCTTCTGGCGCTGAAACGATTGAAGAGTTTTCAACAGCAGCATTTGCATTATCTGCTTCTGTTACTGGTAAATCGAATGAAAAATCACCTAAAGTATCTGCAACTGATTTTTCTTCAGCCAGGATATCAACCGGCGCTGATTCTGACTTGCTCGATTCAGTTGAACTTGGGAAATCCAAATCCATAGCAAAATCAAGCGCTGGCGCTTCTGTTGCGGCTACCATCTCTGGTTCAGCTGGTACGTCTAAATTAAATTCTGAAGACAAATCTGATGCGGACGCCTGCAATGCTTCAGTTGAAGCGGCCACTGGCAAATCAAACGAAGGCAATGATTCCGCAACGGTTTCTAAGGTTGTAGGAGCAGTTGTCGGCTCACCAATGTCAAACGCGTCACCCAAATCAAAATCCATGACATTGCTCGCTTCTGCTTGCGACGAATCATCAATTGGATTTGTAGTTTGGCTTGTATCGGTGCCGCCCAAATCACCTAAATCAAAAGTCTCAGTGTCGCTTGAGAAGGCAATTTCATTATCTGCCGGAGCAAAGCTGTCGGCCACAACTGACGTGGCATCTGCCACCGAAGAATCAGCCTGATCAGCAAATGGGTCGTTCAATACTTCGTCGCTGTCGAGCGCAAAATCTAGGCTATTGTCTTCGGTTTGTGGCGCTACTTCATCTGAACCAAACACTAAATCGTTTTCATCGTTCCCCAGATTCAGCGCTTCAGTGGCTCCTTCCGACGCTACCGCAAGCTTGCTTACGTCATACAACGGATTATCTGGTTCTAACGTTGCACCCAATCTGGCCACTTTTGCCCAAGTGGGGTCATCCGCACCTAAAGTAGTGTAGAGTTCACCAGCAATGGCTTCAAATGCAGAATTGTTTTTGCTTTCCGCATAAATTTCGAGTAGTTTTAAATGCAATTCGTAGCGTTTAGGCTCTTTTTGTATCGCATCTTTAAGAATTTCTTCGGCCTGCGCACCGCGGCCATACGCCATATAAACTTCTGCTTCTGCAATCGGATCTACATCATTTGTGTCTATCATGCCGCCATCAACACTTTGCGCAAAATCCGTTAAGAATGAAGTATCCGTGGTGCTGGTATTATTGGTGGTGTTGCCAAATACCGTATTTGCACGCAAACCGCCTGAAGTTAAAATACCACGTTCAAAGCTGTCCAAGTTTTTCTTACGCTTATTACGCAAATATAACCAGCCTGCACCGAGCAAGCCCAAACCTAAACCACCGCCTATCAACGGCAGGTTATCGCCCAATAATCCATCCAAGAAACTAGGCTCGGCCTCAGGTTCAGCTACGGGTGCTGGCTCTGCTACTGGCGCAGGTTTTACAACTGGTGCTGGCTCAACGGCAGGCGCTGGTTCAACCGGCTTAACTTCGGCTACTGGCGCAGTGTCAGCTGGTTGTGCGGCAGATGCGTCGGCTGGCTTAACTTCCGGCACGGGTACTGTTTCAGGTTGCGGCTTAACTTCTGGTTGAGCATTTGCAGTTGGGTCAGTGGCTGCATTTTGCTTATCAGCCATTGACTGATTTTTCAACGCCAGCAATTTTTGCATTTCCTGAATTTGTGCTTCAAGACTTGCTGCTCTATCTTGCGCCTCTTTTAAGGCTTTTTCTTGTGCGGTTGTTTCTTCTTGCAGCGCAGTAATTTTATTATCAAAGGCTTTACCAGAATCTTTTTCACCTGCAGAAAGCTTCACAACATCTTGTGAACCCGGTTTAGCTGCGGCGGCTTTGTCTTCAGCTGTCGTAATTTTTCCTGAAGATGATTGCTTTTGCTCGTCATCCCCACCCGTAGGCAAGTTTGCCACTGCACCCGCCATTGTGTTACGGTACGCATTCCAGTTAGACGAATGCGCTTTGACGACCTGGCGTGCCTTACGATCACTAATTGAGGTTAAACTTTCTTGGCTTGGTACTTTGATGATTTTGCCAACTTTCAGGCGATTCATATTACCGCTCACAAAAGCATCTTTATTATTATTATAAAGACCTGCAAGCATCTGATCTAAACTGACACCTTCAACTTGATTTGCTCTTGCGATTGCTATGAGCGTATCCCCACTTTTTGTGGTGACTTCTTCAGTGCCACCCGCATCCGCCACTACCTCATCTTGAGTTTCTGCAACCGGCTCCGCCTGTTTTTTAACTTTTTTTGCTTTTCTGGTTGCTGATTTTTTTGCTGAAGACTGGCTACTCACCGCACGTGTGGCATTGTCGCCTGCTGCGCTGGGTGATTCAATCGCGTTTACACCAGCTACGTCAGCAGGCTTATATTCTGGCGGATCCAGCAATACAGTATATTCACGTTGCAGTCGCCCGGAAGCCCAATCCATTTGAATGAGCATATCTAAATACGGATCTTTAATTGGAAGGCTAGAACGCAATTTCAATATCGCCGCACCAGAGGCGTTTTTGGCAACTTCGACTTTAATATTATTGTGTACTCCAAGGCGCGTAATACCTTGCTCTGCATAGGCTTCTTCTGAGGCAATCACAGCTGACAAACTGGCAAGTTCATCAGGTGTAGCAAAAATTTCTATCTCTGCTCTTAACGGCTCTCCCAAGCCCGATTGAGTATTTAATTTACCCAACCCTGCTGCATAAATTGAAAGTGGTGTTAAAGCCAACATCACCGCTAAAGATATTTGATTTATTTTAGATTTACGCACAGTGGTTCCTTGATCAAACTATAATCGCAAATATTAAAATAACATCAAATAGTTAGCTATGCAAGCTCAGAATACACTTTATAATAATTGTTAATAAAGATGCCGTATCCTGTCGTTGTTGTTTTTACAACAACGACAGGATAGGAAAGGTTATTTTTCTATTAAAATCCGTAACATGCGACGTAATGGCTCGGCAGCCCCCCAAAGCAACTGGTCACCCACCGTGAATGCAGATAAATACTCCCCGCCCATCGCAAGTTTGCGCAAACGGCCTACTGGTGTACGCAACGTACCCGTTACTGCTGCGGGGGTGAGCTCACGCATACTGGCTTCACGCTCGTTAGGCACAACTTTCGCCCATGGATTTGCCTCAGCCAGCATATGGTTGATTTCATCCAGTGGCACATCCTGCGTTAATTTAATGGTCAGCGCCTGACTATGGCAGCGCATGGCGCCAATACGCACACACAAACCGTCAATCACAATAGGATTCGCCTCACGACCCAGTATCTTATTGGTTTCAACGCCGCCTTTCCACTCTTCTTTACTTTGACCGTTACCTAAATCTTTATCAATCCAAGGTATTAGGCTTCCAGCCAACGGCACCCCAAAGTGTGAGGTAGGAAAACTGTCGTCACGTAGTGTGCCGGCAATGGTGCGGTCAATATCCAAAATAGCGGATGCGGGGTCAGCCAATAACGCGCTGGCGGCAAAATGCGCCTCACCCATTTGCTTGAGGAGCTCACGCATATTTTGTGCGCCAGCACCTGAAGCTGCCTGATAAGTCATCGAGGTTGCCCATTCCACCAGATTTGCTTTGAACAAGCCATTGAGCGCCATTAGCATCAACGAAACAGTACAGTTACCACCTACCCAATTATTCCCGCCTTTTTTCAAGGCGTCTTGAATCACGTCTAAGTTCACTGGGTCGAGAATAATGACGGCCTCATTTTCCATACGCAATGTTGAAGCTGCGTCTATCCAATGACCATTCCAGCCTGCCTTGCGCAATTGCGGAAAAATCTCAGCGGTATAGTCACCACCTTGGCATGACACAAGCGCATCCATGCCTTTAAGTGCATTGATGTCCTTGGCATCTAACAGGGCGGGCGTATCTTTGCCCACATGCGGGCCTTTGCCACCAATTTGTGATGTGGTAAAAAACTGCGGCTCAATCAGCGCAAAATCGTTTTCTTCCAACATGCGTTGCATGAGCACTGAACCCACCATGCCACGCCAACCAATAAAACCTACTTTTAACATTTTTCAAAACCTATCGTAACGGCTTGCTGCCGTAAATTTATTGAGTGGATTTTTGAACTGCTTCGCCAGCTTTTTCAATATCTTTACCCACACCATGTACCGTGTTACATGCGCAAAGCATTAACGCTAACGTGATACCAACCAAATATTTTGACATATTACCTCCAAATAACCCATGAAATCAGACCAATAAAACCATTCTCGACTTAAGATAATTATCCTATGTCATGCCATTTTATGACATCGCGGCAACAATTTGGTCGCCCATCTCTGAACATGATACACGTTTCATGCCTACTTCATAGATGTCGCCCGTGCGATAGCCCACAGCTAATACTTTTTTCACTGCATTTTCAATGCGCTGTGCTGCGGATTCATTATCAAAAGTGTAACGCAACATCATGGCGGCAGATAAAATAGTCGCTATTGGGTTGGCTAGATTTTTACCTGCAATATCAGGTGCTGAGCCGTGTGATGGCTCATACAAGCCTTTTTTAGTTTCATTGAGCGAAGCTGAAGCCAGCATGCCGATAGACCCAGTCAGCATGGAAGCTTCGTCTGACAAGATGTCACCAAAAATATTACCTGTCACCATCACGTCAAATTGTTTTGGGTTGCGAATCAATTGCATAGCCGCATTATCCACGTACATGTGACTCAATTGAACTTCTGGATATTCTTTAGCCACGTCAATGACGATTTCTTTCCAGAACTCAGTCGTTTCAAGAACGTTGGCTTTATCTACTGAACATAGTTTTTTGCCACGCTTCATAGCAATATCAAAGGCCACATGCGCAATGCGGCGCACTTCAGATTCTTTATAAATCATCGTGTTAAAGCCTTCGCGCTCACCTTCATCGTTCACACGCATACCGCGTGGCTGACCAAAGTACACATCACCCGTCAATTCGCGCACAATCATAATATCCAAGCCAGCAACCACTTCTGGCTTAAGTGTTGAAGCATTTGCCAACTCTGGGTACAACACTGCTGGGCGCAAGTTTGCAAACAAACCCAAATCTTTACGAATACCCAACAAACCGCGTTCTGGGCGTAATGGACGATCTAAATTGTCATACTGTGGACCGCCAACAGCACCTAACAATACCGCATCAGCCGCACGGCAGATTTTTTGGGTGAATTCTGGGTATGGATGACCAAACTGGTCGTAAGCCTGACCGCCTAAAGGCGCTTCAGTAAACTCCATCGCCATGCCTTCTTTTTGCAACACTTCAAGCACGCGCAAAGCTTGTTTAATAATTTCTGGGCCGATGCCGTCACCTGGCAAAACTGCAATATTCATTGTCATTTTAATGATTCCTTTAATTTATTTTAAGCGAACAACCTTAAGTTTAAACAAACAACCAAGGTTGCGCTGCTTTATGCTTGCCTTCAAATGCCTTGATTTTATCCGCATGCAACAACGTTAAACCAATTTCATCTAGGCCATTCAATAAGTTATGTTTTGATGTCGGGTGAATATCAAATGTAAACGTTTCGCCAGAAGGCAAAGTCACAGTTTGTGAAGGCAAATCTACGTTTAAGCTATAGCCCACATTTTCTTGACACTCTTTAAATAACTTGTCGACCATCGCATGGCTCGCCACAATCGGTAACATGCCATTTTTATAACAATTGTTAAAGAAAATATCAGCGTAGCTAGGCGCAATAATCACGCGAAAGCCGTAATCTTCAATCGCCCAAGGTGCATGTTCACGGCTTGAGCCGCAACCAAAGTTCTCACGTGCGAGCATGATTTGTGCGCCTTTGTAGCGTGGTTGGTTGAGTACGAAATCTTCGTTCAGCGGTCTATTCGTGCAATCCATCCCTGGTTCGCCATGGTCTTTATAGCGCCATTCATCAAACAAATAAGGGCCAAAGCCGCTACGTTTAATACTTTTTAAAAATTGCTTTGGAATAATCGCGTCAGTATCAATATTAGCGCGGTCTATTGGGCAAGCTAAGCCTTTTAATTGGGTAAATGCTTTCATATCGTTTTTATCCTAAAGTCTATTACTTTTACAAACTACGCACATCAACAAAATGGCCCGCAATCGCCGCGGCAACTGCCATGGCTGGGCTAACCAAATGCGTACGCCCGCCTTGACCTTGGCGACCTTCAAAATTACGGTTTGAGGTAGAGGCACAACGCTCACCTGGGCTGAGCCTGTCTGCGTTCATCGCCAAGCACATTGAGCAACCTGGTTCGCGCCATTCAAAACCTGCCTCAGTAAAAATCTTGTCTAAGCCTTCAGCTTCGGCTTGGCGTTTCACTTGGCCTGAGCCTGGCACCACCATCGCCAATGCAATATTGCTGGCCACTTTTTTACCTTTTGCCACTACAGCTGCTGCACGTAAATCTTCAATGCGGCTATTTGTGCAAGAACCAATAAAGATTTTATCTAATTTAATCTCTTCAATTGGCGTGTTGGCGGTTAGGCCCATATATTTCAAAGCATTTTCAATACTGGTGCGTTTAGTGGCATCCTTCTCTTGTGCTGGGTCTGGCACGCGACCGTTAATTGGTAACACTTGCTCTGGCGATGTGCCCCAAGTAACTTGTGGTGCAATGTCTGCGCCTTTTAACTCAACTACGCTATCAAATGTTGCATCAGCATCAGTTTTCAAGGTGTTCCAATAGGCAACAGCTTTATCCCATTGGTCGGCCTTAGGCGCATATTGGCGGCCTTTGAGGTATTCTGCTGTTTTTTCATCTGGCGCGATAATGCCTGCGCGTGCGCCCGCTTCAATTGCCATATTGCAAATGGTCATGCGGCCTTCCATAGAAAGATTGCGGATAACTTCGCCACCAAACTCAATGGCAAAGCCGTTACCACCCGCTGTACCAATTTTACCAATCACGGCTAGAGCAACATCTTTCGCCGTTACGCCAACGCCTAATTCACCATCTACGCGTACCAACATGCGTTTTGATTTTTTTGCAATTAAGGTTTGCGTCGCTAATACGTGCTCCACTTCTGAAGTACCAATGCCGTGTGCCAATGCACCAAACGCGCCGTGTGTAGAAGTATGGCTATCACCACACACCACTGTCATGCCAGGCAATGTCGTGCCGTTTTCAGGCCCAATCACGTGGATAATGCCTTGGTTAACATGCTTGAACGGAAAGTACACTAATGCGCCGGTTTCTTTAATATTGCTATCAAGTGTTTCTACTTGCAAACGAGAGATTGGGTCTTCAATGCCTTTTGCCCAATCTTTGGTTGGCGTATTATGGTCAGGGTTCGCCACAATCGTGTCGCTACGCCAAGGCTTACGCCCAGCCAAACGCAAGCCTTCAAATGCTTGCGGGCTGGTCACTTCATGCACCAAATGACGATCAATATAAATCAAACAAGTGCCGTCTGCATCTTCATGCACCACGTGCGAATCCCATAATTTATCGTAAAGCGTTTTTCCCGCCATGTTTAACTCCTTAAAAAGGTGATTTTTAAAACTTGCAGCATTCTAAATCATCGCCAATACCTGTACAAGAATATAGTTTATACTAGTATTAAACATAACAGGATAGCTTAATTCAATGAACACAAGACGCAAAGAACTTGCTGAATTTTTGACCGCCTTACGCCAACGTGGAACGCCTGAAGAATTTGGCTTTCCTTCAGGTGCGCGCAGACGTACCCTTGGCTTGCGCCGCGAAGAAGTCGCGCAATTAGCCAATATCAGCGCCACTTGGTACACGTGGATAGAACAAGGCCGCGAGGTCAATGTGTCAGCCGAGGCGCTCGATAGATTAGCCCTTGCGCTTAAATTATCAAAATCAGAACGTACCTATTTGTTTGATATGGCCGATAGACGCGACCCACAAGCGCATCATTTAGAGGCCGACACAGCACCCGAAACACTCATCAATATGCTAGATAGCATTCAAATCCCCGCCTATATTCTAGGGCGCACGTGGGATGTATTGGCTTGGAACGAATCCGCCAGAGCTTTATTTACAGGCTGGTTAGATATTGCTGCTAACGATGTACGCCCTAACCTACTCCGCTTTGTATTTCAGCACCCAAACGCCAAACAATTTGTGGTGAATTGGGAGCTACGCGCCCGTAGACTAGTGGCGGAGTTTCGCGCCGACTGCCGCAGCCGCCTAGAAGAACCAGCCTTACAAAAACTCGTCAACGAACTGACACAAGCCAACCAAGAATTTGACCACTTTTGGAAACAACACGACGTGCTAGAAAGACAAGGCGGCCAACGCGAATTCAACCATCCGCAACTCGGCTTAATCAGCTACCAACAGGTAACTTTACGACCAGTGGAACAAGAACAACTTAAACTGGTTTTACTGCAACCAGACGCGATAATTAACGCTTAAAAAATAGCCGAGAGAATTTTATGCCTCTGTAAGCCTCATGGTTACTGGGTTGCAGAGGTGGTGCAATGATATGTCATATTTTTAAGACAATTTTCATGAAATTTGAGGGCAACAATAGCGTAGCGTATTGCGCCGAAATTAAGACTTTTCTTACGGCGGAATACGCAAGCTGAATTGCCCCGGATGCAGTAGACACTTTTAAGCCTCATAATTACGCTTAAAAGGAGCATCAAATGGTTAGCAAAAGATTTACAGAAGAATTCAAATTAGAA
>Ga0116182_1005161_pt1 | contig 11241 bp, 6 predicted proteins | sample AD_UKC077_MetaG_FD_89805 | JGI IMG/M metagenome (GOLD analysis project Ga0116182, IMG submission 89805) | Active sludge microbial communities of municipal wastewater-treating anaerobic digesters from USA - AD_UKC077_MetaG | ecosystem: Engineered > Bioreactor > Anaerobic > Digestate | place: USA...
ATGGAATGTGAGTTGTCCCATATTCATATTCTATAAAATACTCAAGTGTATCAGGATGAAAATTCATAACAGTTACACTATCAACCATTAAGTCGGAAAGATGAGCGTCAACAGATAGTGCTACCGTAAATATTACCTTATATGTTTTAACATCGGTATTATCCCATGCTTTCACTATTAAACTAATTTCTCCATTCGGACTTGCTGCTGCTACGGTATCCACTTCACAGCGATTATCTATTAATGTATAATTTAAGGTCGGAATAGCTGTCGTAGCTATCGGTAATGTAACATAATAAACTGTATCAGCTGAGTCGAATGTCGGAATACTATAGGTGTTTCCTTCTATGTTGTAAGATAGAGATTGCAACATCGTATTAGCGCCTTGTACAAATTGCACTGTATATGTCCGTACGTGTATGCCGTCTTCTGCAATTACTCTTATTTGTGCTTGACCAAAATACGTCCCCGATTGTGTTAGCTGAACAGAAGATAAACTCCATGATGCAACAGCATTAACAATAGGTAATTGATTCGTATTCCATGGTAAAATAACGGTGTATTGCAAACTGTCTTTATGGAAAGAAGATAAAGGATTTCCGTTAACATACAATGTGTCTAAACAAGTATTATCAGAAACTAAACGATTGAAAATAACCGTATAAACATTACTGTCAAGCATATTTTCCGCTTTTACTTTAATAATAGCCGTATCATTCACATGAAGAGGTGTTCTTACAATTTGAGCTATAGCTCTTACATCTGTTAATGTATAAGTAATTGTGCTAGGAATTTGCATTGTTTCCGGTTTTAAATATACCATATAATTATATTTATTGCATGCAAACTCTCTCACAACAGAGTCAACACTACCCAATTTATAACCAATTGATTGCAAACTTGCAACAGGTGATAATTGACGTGTAAAACGGATGACATATCGAAGCGTATGAATACTATCTTCAGCCAACACAGTAATGACAGCTGAATCATTGACCGTCATAGCTTGTTTAATTGTAACATGGGCAGCCGCCGACTGTGCGTTTGCACCAACAATAGGAAGAATTAAACTATCATAATGCAAGGTAATGTAATAATTATTTGTATCTGCATGAAAATTAGATAAATTTACATTATTAATTGTTATTGAAGCCAAAGCTGCATTGGTTGATATTTCTACGCTAAAATAAACATAATAAGTTTTAACAATAGAATCGCTTGCTGAAGTAACCACTATTTTTCCCGTATCGTTAGGCGATTTCGGTTGCGTTACGGTTGTTTTCGAATTAGTATCTGCTTTTTGCCAAGTCAATACAGGCGTATACGTTGTCAATGAAGGTAGGGAAACATAATAAGACATTGTATCTTTATGAAATCCACTTATTAAATAAGGTGTATTGTTTAATTTATACCCTATTTCCAAAAGATCTGCATTATTTGACAAATTCAATGTTAAATAAATTCGATAACTTTTAGTGTAAGTTGTATCTTCGGCTTTAACAGTAATAACAATCACTCCGGGAATACTTTGAGGATAGCTGATAGCTATAGAAGCAGCCGTATCAACGGATTTTGCGGTAACTACTGGTGCAACCGCCGTATCCAATCCTACATAATAATTTAAAGTTGACGCATTAAAACCGGCTAACAGCGTATCATTGAGTTTTAACCAACTTAAATTAGCATTGGTATCAAGTGCTACTTTAAAAATAATCCGATAGTTTTTGGTAGTAATTCCATCTTCAGCTATAACCTTAACAAAAGCCGTATCATTAGGTTCTATTGCTTGCGTATAAACAATGTGAGCATTCGTATCTTGCAACAATGCCATTACCGTCGGAACACTGAGAGTCTTAGGCGGAAATACTATTGTATAGCTATAAACAGTATCTACAAAAGTAGTTATTGGGTAAGTAGTGCTATTAATCTTATAAGATAAAGCAGATAGGAAAGCATTCGTGTTTTTTGCTACTGTAAAATAAATAGAATAAGTTTTCACAAAATTAGTATCTTCTGCTATCACTTTTACTTGACCGTAACCGGGCAAAACCGCAGGTTGGGTTATCTGTACTTGAGCTGTAGCCCAAGCTGCTGTAGCCGAAAGTGTAGCACTAATTGTCCCATAGGCTAATTCAACATTGTAATGCAAAGTGTCGGCATGAAAATTAGCCAAAGAAATTCCATTGTATTTTATGCTACTTGCTGACGCATTGGTCGATAATGCTACTGTAAAATAAACAGTGTAAGTTCTTGTAGTAATACCATCTTCGGCAGTAACAAGCACAGTAGCAGTACCGGGAAGCGAAGAGGCTTGCGTAACTGAAGGAATTAAACCTTCCCATTGTGCTTTAGCCGTAACAAAAGGTGCTATAAGTGTTCCTGTATTTAAAACTACATGATAATTTAACGTATCTTGATGAAAATTAGGAATATTTATTCCATCATACTTCAAGCTATCTAATTTTGCATTATCAGATAATCCTACCGTAAAATTAATAGTATACACAGTCGTATCTCCATTTTCAGCTTTCAACCTTATAAAAGCTTTTCCATTAAGAGAAGTTGGTTGCACTATACTAAGAATTCTTGCACCGGTATCTGAAATTGTAGTATAATTATTAAAAGGTATAGAATCCGTTCCCGGCGGCAAAGTAATGTTATAGGTTTTAGTTGTATCTACAAAATTAGGAATCAATATAGTATCTAACCTATTCAAAGTATAACCAATGTTTGAAAGTAAATTATTGGGAGACTTAAAAATAAAATAATTAATAGTATATATTTTTTGTGTAATATTGTCTTCTGCCAAAACAGTTATTACAGAACGGGCACTATCTATCCCATTATTTATTCCTCTATAGAGAATAATTGTATCGCTTACATCACTCACTTCGGTAGTATAAGTTATAGTAGGAAAATTATTAGGATTAGTTCCTCTTGGAAACACTATATTATAATTGAATGTCCCCTTAGAAAAACCGCTAATAGTAGTTCCATTCATTTTAATATCTGTTAACCAAGCACTATAAATCAATTCTAAATCATCAATAGAAAGAGAATCTCCGGCTGCACCGCCTCCGGGAATTGAGTTAGTTGAAAAAGTAATTAAAATATAATTGCGTGTAGAGCTTCCATTGTACACAAAAGGCACTTTTTTTTGTACCCATACACAGCCGCCTGCTGTTGTCCCTGTTCGCTCAAAATTGGTTTCAGCTTTTGCCGCATACGCACTAGTCGTACTTGCATCATTAGGATCTTTAAAATCCGTATTACCATGAATAATAGCATTAATTCTCGCATTGCTTGTAGAGCTTGAAGCCCAATACTTTACCCATACACACAAAGAATCGGGAGATGCAGTAAAGGGTTGACTAAAAACTGTATCGGAACGCTTTGTATAATTATAATTACTTGTACTACTTGCTGTTGTACTTCCAATGTAAATTTGTCCTAAAGTCATATTGCCGTTAGCAACAACACCCACGACAGAAGTAGAATAAATGGTTAAATAATAATTTCCGGTGCCATTCGTACGATGACCTGCGACTTTGTAATGATGTGGTTGTTTTGCAGAAGAACAAGCTATACCTCCTATTAATCCTCCTATTCCTGACTTCGTCATTGCGTACCCCAAAATTTTTCATCAAATAAAGGTGTTATAGCTTGATGCCTTTTCATAAGCATAGTTTTTGATATTGTTTTTTTATTTAATGGCAATCGAACTTGGATTGTTGTGACAGTTGCAGCCATATTCAGCACTTTATTAATACTAAGTTTAATACCTGCCTGTTTAAGCCGCCTATCTAACTCTTTATAAATTTTCAAGGCAACGAAGCAAATGCAAATATGGGCTTCAATACGTTTACGAGTAAAATGAAATATCGGACGTATTTCTATTTTTGATTTGGCAATTCGAAATGCCAATTCTACATTCCACAAATTGTGGTAAGCTTTGTAAACCTGTTCTGTTGAAATTTTTGTGTTGGTTAAATACCCCTTTAATCCATCCCATGCAGCATCTTGATTAACTTTATCATAATCAATGCTTACTTCTACATCCTTACTGATATTGAGAAATTTATTGTATCCTCGCTTATTGATGTGTTCTTTCGTAAGAGTCCCATTACGATAAGATTTTTCTAAGCGTCTTAATCCTTTATTACGATTGTACGCATCTTTTTTTGCCCTATCATCAGTATATCCTACCAAAAGTCTGCGTTTGTTCCCTTTATCAATTTCAAACATTTTGTGATCATGTTTAGGTTGTGACACAATAAACTTTTTTATATTATATGTTTCATTCTTGATTTTTGCCCCAATAATATATTGATATCCAAACCGTTCCAACTCTTCAATATTACTGTTATTCATCAATCCTGAATCAGCAACAACAATAAAGTTTTTTAATTGATATTTTTGAATGAATTTTTCAATTATTGGAAGCATAGTATGACCTTCATACTTATTACCCTCATGAATACAGTAGGCTAATGGATAGCCATTTAAACTTACTAATAATCCTAAAATAATCTGTGGATTAGAATGTTTTCCATTTTTTGAAAATCCTGTTTTACGAAGTTCATCTTCAGTATCAGTCTCAAAATGTAAAGTAGTAACATCATAAAATAATACACCAATTTCCCCGTCTAAAACTTCCATTGTATGTTTTACACTGATATCTTGAACGAGTTCATGATGTTGATCACTTAATTTGTCTAAATAACGATAAATTTTACTCAAACTAACATCTTCATCAAAGTGATTTTTGAGGTATTCTACGGTTGCTAATTTACTTGCAGGATAAGATAACCGACTTTTCACTAATTGCCGAAAAATAACATCTTCAATCTTATTAAAACCTACACAATCAAAAACTTTATCTAATATCAAATCTGTCCCATTTAACATGATATTATCTATGCATGATAAAAATAGATCTGTTTCTGCTCGTTCTTTTTGTAGTGCTGCCGCTTCTTCTCCAAATAGATCTAACTCCGGTTGTCGTTTTTTTTCCTCATTTGCTATCCATTGATTACCTTCTTCTTCGAATTTTTTTATCATATCCGGATCCGAACTAACACCTATCGTGAAATGTTCAAAATATTTTCCTTTGCATTTTTCGGCTACAACTACACTTGTTGTTCCTGATCGGTTTAGTTTTTTCTTAACAAACATAAAAAAATCTTTTTGCGTACCCCAAAAACAGGGTATGCAAAAATACAATATTTTATATATCAATAATTTAAATTTTTGTTAAATTTTGAGTGACGAAGTCAGGAAAAAAATATTCCTAATTATATTTATGACATAATTAGAATTAAATATTTTTAGTTTAAATGTTTTTATTCAGAAGAATATTTTCGTATAATTCAATATACTTCTTTGCAATAATAGCTTCGCTATATGTATTTTCTACTTTATCACGTGCATTATAACATAGTTGATCATAATTGGTTAATTTTAAAACCCAGTGTATTCCATTTGCTAAATCGGAAGCATTTTTATAGTTAGCAATATAACCATTTTGCTGATGATCTATCATCTCAGGAATACCTCCAATATTGAAACCGACACAAGGAGTTCCACATGCCATTGCTTCCATAATTGTATTTGGTAAATTGTCTTCAAGAGAAGGGATTAAAAACATATCAACAGCATTATACAAAGAAACCATTTCATCAACATTGTGAATATAACCAATGTTTTGTACTTCATAAGAAAGTAATGAAGCAATTTCATCTGATTTACTTCCAAATACAACTATACATAACTCCTCTTTTGAAAAAAACTTATTACTTAATAGAATTTTTTCAGCTTCTTTTAAATAAATAAATCCCTTCCGTTCATCAGTTACTTTACATGCACCGAAAAGAATAAGTTTTTTGTTTTCAGGTAAATTAAAAATTTTCCTCATTTCACTTTTATTTTTCGGAGAATAAAGTATTGTGTTGATAGGATTAGGAATAGAAACAATAGAAGTATGTTTACATAAATTACTCTTTTTTGCTTCATTTGCGATCCAATTACTGCATCCTACTAAAGTTATATTATTGTTATAATACCATTTTTCTTTTTGATTAAATAATTTGTATGATAAATCTTTATCTTTAGGATATTTTAATTTATGACAAGTAGAACAATAATTTTCATATTTATTACACCCACTTGTATAATGACATATCCCAGTATATGCCCATTGATCATGCATCGTCCATACAATAGGTTTCCCTAATTTAATTATTTTTTTGATTCCTTTGATAGATAAGAATCCTTGATTAATCCAATGTAAATGTATTACATCGGCACTCTTTAATTCAGCATTTTTATAAAGTTTATTACCCGTTAAAGCAATAGAAATATTAAAAAGATTTATTTTTGAAAAACCATTGTATACAAAAATAATAAAACAATCAAATAAAAAACGTATAGTATTGATAGTCTTTCTATAGCTATTTGTATTTATAGAATTAATGTTGGGTTCATTTGTTTGTTTATCTCTAACTAATAATTTGGCTTCAACACCATGTTTATTTAATGATACCATTAAACGTTTGCATGCTATTGCTGCTCCTCCAATTTGTTCAGATGTGTTAAGTAATAATATTTTCATATTTAAACTATTTTTTTTGTTGAAAGTGTTTCAAGTAATCGTGCCAACATTTGAATACAATAATAAATAAAATAGGCATACAACGTAGACTTAATATTTAGTTGTTTTTTCAATGTAACAGCTTCTTTATTAAAAATTTTTTCTGCTCGATGAATGGTATTTATAGCAGATATTTGAAAATGTTGTTTCCAAAAATGTTTAATAATAGGAGAATGATTTTTCAAAAGGCAGTCTTTTATGTTTTTACCTTGAGTAATAAAACCCTTAATAACTTCTATATTCATACTTTCATTTTGAAAAATTCTATATAAGAATAAAGGGTAGCCATTTATTATCATGTAATTATATCCTTCTTTTATGTTTCTTACATAAAATTCATAGTCGGAAGCCGGGTAAAATTCAGAATTATAGCCGCCACTTTGTAAAACCATTTCTTTTTTCATACATATTCCGGAAGGGGCATCAATAACGTTTCTTCTGTAGAGATTATGCAATTTGACATGTCTATACCTTAATATGTTTGTTTCACGTTTTGGAATGGATAAATCACTAAAAACTTGTATAGGAGGGCGATATGCATCAAAATTAGGATATTTGTCTATTATTTTAGTAAAAAGTATCTCTAAATAATCATCATATAACATATCATCATCATGTAGCATTACCACCCATTCTCCTTTAGCCAATTGATACAATCTATTCCAATTGCCTGACATTCCAATGTTTTCAGTGTTTTTATAATAGGAAAGGCGTGGGTGATTAAAATAATTTTCATTAATCAATAATTCTGTTTCATCTCCTCTTATGGGATTATTATCAACTATAATTACATCATAATTTATATGTCCTTTTTGATTAATCGCACTTTCAATCGCTTCTTTTAATAAAGCAGCTCTTTTATAGGTAGGTATGGCAATGGTTACTTTAGGAATTTCTGAAAAAGAAGCAATTTTAATGGGAGTTGAGACTACATGATTGTATAATTCAAAATGATTTTTAAACGATAAATGGCATCTTTGTTTTGTCATGATGTACTGTATAAATAAAATATTTTATTTACCCTTTCATTATTACTTCTATATCATTTGAACGAGAAGGTACATTTTCCATTAAATCTATGGGTTTTTCGGCTATCAGCATGTCGGTTTCAATGCGTACACCGATTCCTTCCTCGGGAATATATATACCCGGTTCACAAGAAGCTACCATGCCTGCTTCGAATATTACTTCACGATCTCCTACATCGTGGGTGTCAATTCCCATAAAATGTCCGATATTGTGCATAAAATATTTTCTCACCAATGGATAGCTTATTTTATCTTGTTTTTCGGCTTCTTCTTTTGTAAAAAGTCTTAGACCTACCATCTCTTCTTCCATCATTGCAAAAACACGTTTGTTGATTTTATTGATAGTCATGCCGGGCACGTATAAAGTTTTGGCAAATTCATACACCCGCCAACACGCATCGTACACTTGTTTTTGACGAGGAGAATAGGTGCCGTTGACAGGAATGGTTCGCGATAAATCGCTAGCATAATTGGCATAAGAAGCACCGAAATCGAGCAATAGCAAATCACCGTCTTGACACATTTTGTTGTTTTTGATATAATGTAATACGCAAGTATCTTTTCCGGAAGCTACGATAGGAGAAAAAGCATGTCCCGTAGCTGCATTACGGATAAATTCGTGTATCATTTCAGCTTCTACTTCATATTCCATTACACCCGGTTTAACAAATTTCAGAATCCTATCAAAAGCTTTTCCTGTAATATTACACGCTTGTTGAATCAATTCAATTTCAACTACTTCTTTTCTTAAACGCAATTGGGTAAATAAAGGAGCTAAACGTTTGAAAGTATGCAACGGAAATAAATTTTTTATTTTTTTACAAAAACGTAATTCTTGTCGTTCAATTTCTGTGTGAAAACGGAAGTTTTCTTGTAAATTCAAATAAATATTTTCAGAAGCATACGCCATTTCTTTCATTATCGCATCAAAACTTGATAGCCATTGTACATTTTCTATCCCGGATACTCGTTGTGCATGTTCTACCGTATATTTATAACCATTCCAAACGGCAATCATTTCGTTGGTTTGCAAAAGGAATAACACTTCTCTATATTGTGGATTAGGATGTTGCGGACATAAAGCCAATATACTCTGTTCTTGGTCAATACCGGTTAAATAAAAAAAGTCGGCATTTTGTCGGAATGGAAAACATTGATCGCCTGTTTCAGGCATTTCATCATTCGACGTTAGCAACACCAAAGAGTTAGGTTGAAGACAGTCCACTAACTTCTTACGGTTGTGAACAAAAAAAGATGATTCTATTTCTTTATATTTCATTTTTTTTAATTTAAAATTGTATGGAACTCACATGCTTTATAATCATTTACTGTTAATTAGACATATTCGTTTCATAACAAATTATTTATTTACACTTTTAACATTCCGATAATATCGCTGATAGAATTAATACGATGTCGCTCTAAATAATCATTAATGCCGTCTACTACTTTTACGGCAACGGCAGGATTAATAAAATTAGCCGTTCCAATCTGAATAGCTGTAGCTCCCGCAAGGAAAAACTCTATTGCATCTTTGGCATTCATAATACCGCCCAATCCGATAATAGGTATTTTAACCGCTTTATAGGTTTGCCACACCATACGCAAAGCAATGGGCTTAACACAAGGTCCTGATAATCCACCCGTAACAGTTGACAATATAGGCGTTTGTTTTTCAGCATCAATAGCCATTCCCAACAAAGTGTTGATGAGTGAAACCGAATCGGCACCGGCTCCTTCTACTGCTTTAGCAATTTCTGTTATATCGGTAACATTAGGCGATAATTTAACTATCAATGTTTTACGATACGCTTTGCGTACTTCTTGAGTAACTTTTTCAGCCGAAGAAGCAGAAGTTCCAAAAGCCATACCTCCTTTTTTAACATTAGGACAAGAAATATTAAGTTCAATAGCAGCTATCTTTTCCAAATCGTTTAATTTTTCTACTACCCCGACGTATTCTTCTATCGTTGACCCCGATACATTCAATATAATATGAGTATCATAATGTTTGATGCGAGGATAAATTGTAGTGATAAAATAGTCGATTCCTTTATTTTGCAATCCGACGGCATTCAACATTCCTGCTACCGTTTCTGCCATACGCGGATAGGGATTTCCGTCGCGTGCATGCAAGGTAGTCCCTTTTAATACCATACCCCCTATATGTCCTAAATCAAGAAAATCATCAAACTCTTCGCCATAACCAAAGGTTCCCGATGCTGTTAAAACAGGATTTTTAAATTCTATTCCATTGATTGATACTGCTAAATCAGCCATATTATTGATATGTTTAATTATCGGCAAAGTTCGTTATATTTTTTTTATTTTGCAAGAGATATTTAAAAATAGCTACAATAAATTTAAGTTGATGTCATTAAAAAAAAGATTCAATTAAAAAGAGATTGAGCCAAAAATAACTCAATTTTTTTTACTATTTTCGTATTTCAATTTCATGCAGCATAAAAGATTAAGAAAACACATGATTCACAGACGATTACAATACTCTATTATTATTCACTTGTAGCATTATGTATCGCTACTTCTATTTTAGGATTGCTTTTTCTCACGCAATTTAACGAAAATAGAGAGGCAATGCGCAACTACCGTATAGCGAAACGACTGTTGGCTATAGCTTTCTTTATTGTTGCCATAGGTAATTTAGTGGAACTGTTTGGGCATACTAACAAACCGATTGATACGGCAAATCAAGGCTTTTTCCTTTCACAAATAATAACGCTCTCAATTTCGGTTACACAAGCGTTTATATTTACGCTTGTCTGCGTAATGTTGCTTGACCCTAAAAACATTCAATCAAAACAACTGAAAAGGCAGATAATTGCTATTGTTTTGTATGTTGCTGTTGCTGTGGTAAGTTATATCTTGTTGCCCATATCGGCTGCTAAAATTTCGATTTTTTTGCTTAGTATTATATATTGTATTGTACTTATTTATTTTACGGTTTTTTTCATACATCGCTACCGTTCCTTCCGCCGAGCAATGGACAACTTCTATTCAGACGATATAGTAACTCGCATGCGTTGGATTGCAGTCGTATTTTATGCCGCACTTGTAATAGGCATATTTTCCCTTGTTATCATTCAACATTCAAATTTTGAAATGAGCGTCGTTTTCAATTTTACCTTACTCTGTTTTTATACATTTTTTGGCGTAAAATTGCTTAACTATCCCTGGCAGTTTGAGATAATAGAAACGCCAATGACGGAAGAAATCAGTGATGAAATACCCAATACCAAAATCGAAGCTATAAACAACAAAAAAACACCTCACATCAATGTCAACACATCTATAGAGCTGTGGATAGCAAAAAAACATTTTCTGAAGTCGGGTATTACCATAGACGACTTGGCTAAGTTTTTAGGCACCAACCGAACCTATTTATCGTCCTATCTCAACTCCGAAAAAAATACTACCTTCCGACAGTGGATTAATCTTTTAAGAATCATTGCTGTCCGATAAAAGTTTTTTAAGGTGGTAAAAAAAGGGGCTTAATTCTTTTTTGAATTAGCCCCTTTTTGGTTAATTTTGCAACTGTAAAAATAA
>Ga0116182_1005164_pt1 | contig 11238 bp, 5 predicted proteins | sample AD_UKC077_MetaG_FD_89805 | JGI IMG/M metagenome (GOLD analysis project Ga0116182, IMG submission 89805) | Active sludge microbial communities of municipal wastewater-treating anaerobic digesters from USA - AD_UKC077_MetaG | ecosystem: Engineered > Bioreactor > Anaerobic > Digestate | place: USA...
CAGTGCGGAATATCGATCCGCTGAGTTCTCTGACAAAGCTGACCCATGTACATTTGAGAGGCAACAGGATTGTAGAAATTGAAGCGCTTGCGGGGCTGCTGCATCTGGAAGTGCTGGATCTTTCCGGTGTGGACAATGTGATTGCGGACTGGAAAGCGCTGCAGGACAATGTGCTGAACGGCGGTCTTGGCGCCGGCAATGTGGTCTTGCTGTCAGCACTCAATACGCTCGATAAGGATGATCATCCTTTGCCGGGCTTTGCTCCCGTCTATGATACCCTCCTTCAGGAAGGAGTTGTCGTCGAATTTCTGGATTGAGTGATCGGCGCAGCCAGCAGACCCGCCCCGGGTGGGGAGGCCGCCCATTCGATTGTAAAAAGCAAAAAGGCGTCTTGATGCAATGAAAAAACGATTGGATCTGGCAGTCAGCCTAGCGGTTTTTGTGTGTCTTGTTCTGGTGATTCAGGGATGTACCGCTACGCCGAAATTCAGCGTTGAGCCGGGAAGCATTTCCTTTGGATCCACTGTTTTCGAGCGTCGGGTAACGCTTAAAAACGAAGGGACACGGGCTTTAAATTGGTCTGTGGATACAGTCATGCGCGCTCATGCGGACGCACCCTGGACCACAGCATCAGTGTCCTGGCTGGCGTGCGAAAAAGATGCGGGCTCTCTCAAGCCGGGCGTGGAAAATCTGGTTGTCACCGCCAACCGCAGTGCGCTGGAGCCGGGACTATACGACAATGTGGGCCTGCGCTTCATTTGCGGGAGCAAGCAGCAGATCGTCCCTGTTTCCCTGACTGTTGCTCCGCTGCTGAAGGCGACGCCTTCCAAGGTTTATCTGAAACCGGATGCACGGAATGCCTCTTTTGAACTGGAAAATCAGGGGGATGCCGCTGTTACCTGGCAGGTGCGTTATTTTGAAGGTATTGCAGGGCAGGAAGAATCGCTGCCCGGCGACATGATGCTTACTCCCGCCCCCGGCCGCCTTTCCGGAAAAAGCAGGGCTACTGTTCGTTTAGAGTGGACACGTGAGCGGGGTGATTTCGGGCTGAAGATTTTTAATGTCGATGCGCCCGGGCATTTTGCTGTCGTGTACTTTACTTTTTCGAAACCGCTTGGCACTCTCGGCGTTGATCCTGAAACACTCAGGGTCTATTACCAGAGCAGCCCTGCCTTTCAGGGGGGCTCAGGAGCTGAGCAGCCTGTGTCCCGCCTCACTTTGAAAAACAAAGGAAACACAAGCCTTTCCTGGACACTCAGTGTCAACGGTATCGGCGGTGTGGCGGCAGATATTTTTCAGATTACGCCTGTGCTCGGGACATTGCAGCCCGGACAGGAAGGCGAAGTGCTTGTCAGCGTTTCCAATGCGGCGGCAGCGATTCCGGGCAGCGGCAATTACGAATTACGCATTGACGTGCCCGGTGCCGATGGCACGGTGATTGTTCCGCTGGTGCTGGAAGTGGTGAGCCTGCCCGTGGTGGTGGCTTCCGATCCGCCGGAGCCTCACGCCATTCGGCCCACGCCTACCTATATGACGCTGCTGGACTTCGGCAGAGAAGAGACGAGCAAGAAGTTTTTTGTTTTTAATGCAGGGGCTTTGGATTCACGGCTCTATTTCCGGATCACGCATGATGATGAAAATGCCGAGTCGCCGCTTGTTGTGGATGTAAGCCCGATGCGCGGCAACACCACCGGACCGAATCAGGTATTTTATCTTGCCAGTGTGGATCGCATGGTGGATGCCCAGCAGATCGTGGTCACCGTTGACCGCAGCGCCATGAAGGAAGATCTGGAATACCGGAACCTTACCATTGAAGCCTGGGACGAGGAAGGAACCGGGCCTATTGCCGCCGTGGAACCGTGGACAGTCCAGATTAAAGTGGAGCGGGCACCGATGACGATAGAAGGGGCGCTTAACCGGAGTCGTCCGCCCTATCTTATGCGCTTTGCACTGCTGCTGCGGGATATGCTGGGCGAAGTGATTCCCACCCGTACGCCTGAAGATCTGGGCAAGCTCAGCTTTGAAATTCAGGAAGACGGCGAAGTTCTTGATCTGAACGAGACCGCCATGCAGGTGAATGGCCCCGAAAACCTGAAGGTGAATCTGGTGCTGCTGCTTGACTATACAGGCAGTATGTACAAAGCCGGAGTGGGCGATCCCGAATCGCCGCGCCTTCCCGGCGAGGTGCTGGAGGAGATTAAAGAAAGTGCCTCCATGTTCCTGGATGATCTGCCGCCGGGCTATCGCGTGGCTCTGATGTATCATAACGACCGTCAGCCGCGCAGCCGCATGATCCACGGATTTTCTACCGACCGTGCTTCGCTGAAAGCGGCGCTTAAGCGTTTTTCTGTACCCCCGGCGCTGCACGGTACTTCCGATGTGTATGATGCTCTGATAGAAGCCATTCAGCGGCTGGCGGCGGAAGATGCCGAAGATGTGCTGCCCTTTGACGATGCGGATCTTCGCTCTGTTGTTTTCATTTCCGACGGCAAAGATAATTCTTCGACACAGGATGCAGCCGCAGTTGTGACGGCCGCACGCAACCAGAAGGTACGTTTGTATCCGCTTACCTACAGCGCAGGCAGCGCCGTCAATTATCCCGATATGATAAAACTTGCTGACGAAACCGGCGGACACCTCTACCGTGCCGGCAATGCCGCCAACCTCGTGACTTTTCTCGGGCACCGCCGTTCGCTGGTGCTGAAGCCCGTGCAGGATACAGGTGCGGCCTCGTCAACGGCAGCCTTTATTGTGAAGAATGCAGGAAAAGATCCCCTGTCCTGGCAGGTGAAGCGCCAGAATCATGCGGACTGGCTCCGCACGGTGTCGCCTGCAGATGGTACGCTTGCACCGGGCGAGGAAGTGCAGGTGCTTCTTTCACTCGATCCTGCTTTACTGAATACGCCCGGCAAAGCGGGGCTCGCCCTTCTGGATATCCTGTCCAGCGACGGATCCGGTGCTGCGGAGCTGTTTCTTGCCCTGAATGATGCGGGCACAGACGTGCAGCAGCTTTCCCTGTCCTTGAGAGATGAACCCGGGCGCATATGGAATGAATTGAGCAATCAGATAGTGCTGTCTTATGTGACGCCGTTGCAGCGTTCCGGCAAATATTCCATTATCGCAACCTGGCGCACGCCTCAGGGGAAAGATGTACGCGCCATGTTTGAAGAGGACGGCATGTACTACCATGGCGACGTTCACGGCGGTCAGCTGTCTCTGTATACAACAGGCATCAGCCTGAACCGGACTGCGGCATCCGATGCGGAGCGAGCCCGGGCGGAGGTGTACGTCCGTGCGGATTATGTGCCGCGCAATGTCAACTTCTTCCGGATGCGCTTCATATCGCAGCTTGATGCTCAGGCGCCGGCGGCAGTGCGTGCCGCTTTTGATGCGGCTGCACTGACTGTGGAAATAGATCAGGAGGGCCTCCTCTATTTCTCTGACGGATCGAAGCCCAACTGGCGCATGATCAGCAAGGGCAATCACGTTTACGAGTTGCTGACGACAGAAGAGAATCCGTTGCCGTATGCGTCGTCCGGCAATCTGCTGCGCATTCGGTTCGATAATTTACTTCCCTTTGTGGATGCCTGCGCCGTTGCCGGTATTCCGGCGGAATTCTATCTCGGTATGCGCGTGGACAACAGCGTGTATTATGCGCCCGCATCCAATACGGAGCCGTCCGGTACGGTGTACTTTACCTATCCGTCCGGTCCGCTTAATCCCGATCGGTCTTTGTGGATTGGAGATGCGTCCGATCTTGCCGCACCGGCACGGAGTATCGCAGATCTTGCGGCGCCCGGCATCAATCCCGAAGCGCCCGATGCCTGGGACAGGGACGGCGACGGACTTCCCGACTTCGATGATCCCTACCCGGATGACGAAACGCGCCCCGGACGGATACTTCAGCCGGAGTCTCTGTCTTTCAATGCTGCGGGTGATACTGCCCGGGCGGTTACGATCACCAATAACCGCTGGGATACGTTTAACATTACGGCTCTTTCAGTGGAGATTATCGGGGGTACTCCTCTGCAGCCCGATCAGTTTTCCTGGAGCCTCGAAGGAGATCCGGCGGTTGCCGATCTGATAGATAGCGATGAACCTATTCGGGTGCAGCCTGGGGAAACACTTCACTGCACGCTGTTTTTTGATCCGGCTTCTCTGGCTGCCGGCAACTACAGCGCCCGTATCCGGCTAAAAAATGATCTGTATCCTGACGAACTGACTTTGATCAATATAGGGCTCTGATTCAACTCTGCGCCTGCTTTCTGATGAAAGGATCATGGACATGAAAATGTCTGCACGGCATATGATGAAATGGCTGGTATGTGTGGTTGCGGCTGTGCTGCTTTCCGGCTGCCCGTTCTCCGGTGAACTGCTGGTTCAGCCGGGATCCGTATCGCTCAGTATCAATCAGTCCACCGCCCAGATAAGTGTAATCAATGCAGGCAGTGGAACTTTGTCCTGGACAGCCCGTGCAGGTCAGCCCTGGCTGCTGTTGCGCCTGGGTGAAGAGGGCAGTGCCGAGGCACAGATCAGCGGTAAAACAGTGAAGACAGATATTATTACCCTCTTTCTTGATGCATCCCGGCTGCCCGGTACAGATGAAAGACTGCGCGGTACCGTATTCATTACAAGCGGCGGCGGCGATGAAGAAATATCGGTCACTTTTGAACCCGACCGGCAGCCGCGGTTGACCATTCAGCCCGTTACTCTGCACTTCAAAAGCAGCGAAACCAAAAAAACCATTGACCTTACGAACGAGGGTGCTGCCACGCTCCTCTGGCAGTCACGGGTTGCGTCTGCATCTCCCTGGCTTTCGGTAACCCCTTCTTCCGGCGAGACAACAGCAGGCAGTGCACAGGTGCTTTCCATCGCTGTTGACCGCGCCATGCTGACGCCCGCCGCGGAACCCTATCAGGGTGAACTTGTTTTTGAATCCAACGGCGGAAGGCAGAGTCTGGCGGTTACGGTTGATGTAGGCGCTTTCAGCCTGTCTCCTCTTGAACTGGATTTCGGGCTGATTGCCGCACCCAAAACGCTTTTGGCTTCCCTGCGTACCCAATCGCCTGAAGCCGTTGTTTTGACTTCGGAAATTGAGTATGGCAGCGGAAACGCCTGGCTTTCCGTCACACCTGCCGCACTGCAAGCAAGCCGTACGAAGCCTCTGGATCTTTCCATTACAGCCAATCCCGCAGGTCTAGCTCCCGGCAATTATTCCGCTGTTCTTAAGCTGAGCCATGTACCGACAGGACAGCAGGAACAGATTTCGCTGAAGATGGAAGTAGGCAAGGCGGCAGATTTTCTGATTGATCCGGACGAAATTAATTTTGGAGATCTCAACGGAACCGCAACAGCCACGCTGACGCTCACCAATGCCGGAGACGCGCCTTTCACCTATCAGGTTCAGAAGCAGTCACCTGCTCCCTGGCTCACGATAAGCCCTGAATCTGCTGCGATTACAAATACCGGTACGGTGACCCTTGTGGCGGACACGACCCGCCAGCCCGCCGGTAGCGCACAGGTAACGCTTGAATTCAAGGCAGGTGCTGTGCTCAAACTGGTGCGCGTATCTGTAAATCGCACGCCTGATCCGAAAAAAGACAAACTCGAAGTGGAGCCGCGGGATCTTAACTTCGGCTCCAGAGAAAACAAAAAAGATATCAATCTGTGGAATGAGGGACCGGGCGCTATTAACTGGTCTATAGATACTTCCGATTTTCCGGCGTGGCTCAGCATTTCGTCCACGGGCGGATCCCTTTCCGGTGCATTTACGGAAACCGTTTCTTTCGCCATCAACCGGGAGCTTGCGCCGGCCGGCGAAGAAAACTTTTCACACACAGTGAAAGTGCAGAGTTCCCTGCCGGATGCGGAGCCGGTGGAAGTGACGGTTCGTGCTCAGGCGCGCCGCTTCCCGCAAATCAGTCTTACCGGTGAAGGGGTGGATGTAACTAATATCCCCTTTATTATGATGGATATCAATGAAAACAGCGCTCAGTTTTCAGTGGAAAATCTGGGTAATGCCGCACTGACCTGGAATGTTGCTGACGATCACCTGCCCGACTGGATTTCATCCATTACCCCCTTGCAGGGAGATCTTGCACCCGGGAAAATGCAGAAGGTCACTGTGACCACCGACCGCACGGGTCTGGACAACAGAGGCGGCACGTACAGGCTGCCCATCCGCTCGAACGATACGGAAGCGCCTACGAGTTTTCTTGATGTGCATGTGCGCGTCCCCTATAGCATTGTAATCGGGGTGCAGCCGCCCAAATTAAATTTCGGACGTTCCCAGTCAACCCTCACATTTCAAGTGGCAAATCTGGGTGATGCCGGGGTGCCCCTGGATTACATTGTGACTTCCAGTCAGCCCGGATGGCTTTTTGCCGAACCGGCGCGGGGCAGAAGCATGGGTACAGCGGGTGCCGTCAAAGACTGGCAGTTTGTCAGTGTTGCCATTGACCGCAGCAGTATAACAGGTACCGGTGCCGCCGCCACCTTGCTGATCACGGCAGATAACGTGCCGCCCAATGCGTCTCCTGTGGTTCCTGTAGAAGTGACTGTCCAACTGGATCTTGCGGAACTGAGTATTGAAAGTGCCAGCCCGCAGTTCAGACCTCCGTCTCTGATTCGCGCCAGTGTGCTGCTCAGGGATATCCGTCAGCGCACTTTCCCGATGTTTAAAGACGATCTGCTGGATAGCCGGACGCTGTACCGCCTGGCAACGCCCCGTGTGGATATTCTCGAAAATTCGTTGCCGGTCGATCTTGCCGAAACCAATGTTTTTGTAAAGAAAGACGAATCGCTCAGTTTTGCCATGCTGATTCTGCTGGACTTTTCAGGAAGTATGGCACAGGCGGCACGGGCGCTGGTGGATGACGGGCAGCTGCAGCCCGCTCCCGGAGAAGATCCGCTTACAGCCCTGTATCGCGAGGCTGTAGGCGGTATTCTGGACGAAGTCCCGCCTCATTATCGGGTAGGGCTTGCCGTTTTCAATGAACGCAATCCCTGGTGGGGCGGTGCCATGCGTATTCTTACCGGAGCGCCCGCCGGTTATGACAGTAAGGCAAGCGGCGCTTCCTTCACCAGCAATCAGGATATTCTCCGGTACCGCCTGAATACGCTGCAGGTTGTTGATAACGGAGCCACACCCCTTTATACGGCGATTGCGGAAGGAGCGCTGGCGCTGTTCCGTCTGGGCGGCAACATGCCCGACTTTGACAATTTGGGTCAATGCATTCTGCTTCCCATTACCGACGGAAAACGGACAACGCCCCCCGGTGAAATTACAGCGTTGACAGAAATTCTCAGAGCCACCCGAACCCGTACATTTACCATTGGCTGGGGTTCCGAAGTTTATGCCAATTCCCTGATCCAGATTGCCGATGAAAGCGGCGGGCATTATTATGCAACGTCGACCAAACGCATCCCCGGCACTGTAGGAGCCGACGGCAATCCGCTTACGCTTCCCGTCAAGGCGGAGCTTATGAAGTGGTGCAAGAAAGATCCGGACGATGAAAACGCTCCGACCATTGTCTCCGATCTGAAATCACATATTGTGCTTTCCTATGTCACCCTGAATGAAGAGTCCAGCATGGATATCCAGGCGCGTTTCGAGTTGGATGTTGCCACGCCGCCTCTGAAAGAGAGCCTCTACGTTTCTCAAATTCCGTCTATTGAATTTGCCAATGATGTACGGTTGGGGCAGATCGGCACGCATACAGACGGCATTCGTAGCGATGGCAGCGCTTCCGTACGATTCTATGCCGATTATATCCCCAGAAACATTACGCGGCTGGTCTTCGAGCTCAATGCCTCGGACGGCAGTCCCTGGTCCGCTTCTCTCCTTCCGGCGGAGCAGGGCGGACTCGTGGCACACTGGAGCATGTCACGCAATGGCAATATGCTTATTTTGGAGACACCTTCCGCAGGCAGAGCGCTTGATTATGGTGACTACGGTAATCTGTTTCAGCTCGATTTTACCGGGCTCAGTGCGCCTGTCTACCTTTCGGTGAACATGCTTGAACCCGTTATTGGCGGCGGCGCTGACGGGAAATATTTCACAATACCGCGGGGAATCGATATCGGCTATGAAGAGATGAAGGCTGTTTCTTTCCCCAATCCCGCCTTTGCATTTCTTCCTCCGCTTCTGTCGCCTGAGTCCAGCATTATCGATCTGGGCAACCTCAAGGATCTGCCTGAAGATGAACGGCAGGGACTGGTTCAGGTGCGCAACATCGGCGGTGAGCATATGCCGACCTTCGCCGGATTGCACTGGTCTGTGCGGGAAGGGACGGAATGGCTGCCGGGCACCTTCCCGGGTAAGCTCAGTTTTGTGTATGACACGACTCTTCCGCCGGTGTACTCCAGTTTTTATTCCATCTATGAAACGGCGGAAGCAGCCGTTGTGCCCATCGGTCACTATGATACGGGCGGTGTGCTTATTTCGGATCCAGGTCCCTACAGCCGCGCTTTCTATATCGATGTCACCTACGGCAGTCTCTTCTATCAATTCAGTTATGGACCCTATTATATCACCTATGAAGTGGAATAAGCGGCGGTTCTGCTGACTTTCCCCGCCACTGCACCGGAAAATACAGGGAAGAGTCTTACGTGCTCTTCCCTTTTCTTATCTTTCTGAATCGGAAACTGTCCCGCCACCACGATCAGGTAAAAAGATTAATCCTGTGCACTACGGAAAGCGTCGACCATCGTTGCCAATGTCGGGAGGACAGGTTCTTCGCACGCCTGCATTTTAGCAGCCATTTCAGCGGCCGTGGCAATGGCGTCGATATTCATCGGGATATACCGCTTAAACTGCACATGCCCGTCCATGAAGAGAACGTTGCATCCGCCGGGGATGTGGTTGAAAAAGCGTGTGCCCGCACCGGCGCCCATGGTGTCCAGCATAATGAAAAGGGAACTTTGCGCTTTTGCGCTTGCCGAAGGATTATTGATATCTGTAATCAGAAAACGCTCAATTCCTTCCCGCAGGCGGTAGACCGTATCGCCATGACCGTTCCCCACTCCGGCACCCATATAGTCGGAAGATACACGCAGGTCTTTATCGAAGACTTTGGCGGCATCAATGACCGCCGCATCATTCTGCCCGCTCATGAGTGTCACAATCAGATCTGAGTACTGCTCTGCAAGTCCGTCCAGCGCAGCTCCGATCTGAGTTGGTACCCACGGATCTCCTGTATATTTTCCGCTGAGCAGTGCCTGAATAATCGCGAATTCGCTCGCCCGCCCGCCCGCTGTGCGTCAAATTGTCAAAGGCCCACCCCAGATAAAAATAGCTGTCGTCTATGGCGCCGGGGTCCCACCCGAGTCGCGACCCTCCCGGCGGAATACAGCCTGTCAGCTGACCGGGTTTTGTAAAAAGGTCTGCTTTGTGCTGACCCAGTTCAGGATCGGAAGGGCACCAGATAATGTTGGTGTCTGTAAGATACTCCGGATAGATGGCATAGACCGAAACTTTTCGCCGGGCGACTCGTTGGCGTACATCTTGAAGATAATGCCCCACTGCTTGAGATTATTCTGGCAGCTGGTGCGGCGTGCCGCCTCCCGCGCCCGTGCCAGTGCCGGCAGCAGGATGGCCGCCAGAATACCGATAATCGCAATGACTACGAGCAGTTCAATAAGTGTAAAGCCCTCTTGTTTTTTCATGATGCCTTCTCCCTGTTGAAAAATATAGAAGAATCCCTGCCGGGCAGGGGATAAAAAGCAATCATTTAAAAAACAAACCGGCAACCGGCACATCTCACACTATACCGAACAATTCGCCTTTTGTCAAACTGGTGGCACAACCACACGGGAAGAAGAAAGCACAGAGACGGGACTTATTTAAGACGCCGGATAAAAATAAAAAGCCCGGAGCCTCACGACTCCGGGCACAAAAGAGCAACTACAGGGAAATTCAGTTGAAGGCAGCAACCAGCGTAGCAAGTGTGGGCAGCACGGGAGACTGGCAGCCCTGCATCTTCTGAGTGACTTCTGCGGGATTGGTCAAACTATCCACGTTGACCCCGGTGTACCGCAGGAATTCAACGTGACCGTCCATGAAGAGCACGTTGCAGCCGCCGGGCACGTGGTTGAAGTACTTGGTGTTGGCACCGGCGCCCATCGTGTCGAGCATGATGAAGAGCGTGCTCTGTGCCATGGCGCTTGCGGCAGGATTGTTGATGTCGGTGATCAGGAAGCGTTCAATCCCTTCACGGAGACGATACACTGTGTCACTTTCGCCATTACCCGCATGCATCCCTTTCCAGGGAGCGACCAGTTCAATGTCTTTGTCCACCGCTGCTGCAGCGCCGTAGACATCTCCACCGCCGAGCATGGCAGCGATTTCAGCCGGATATTTGGAGGCAAGACCGTCCAGAGCGGCACCGATCTGCACGGGAACCCAGGGATCACCGGTAAAGGTGTCGGAGAGCAGGGCGCCTACGATACCGAACTGACTGGCGCGCTCGGAGGTTTCGAGCCGGTCAAAGGCCCAGCCAAGATAGAAATAGCTGTCGTCGATGGCATCAGGGCTCCAGCCGAGCTTTGTGCCGCCGTCTTCGATACATCCGGGCAACTCACCGGGCTTCGCAAACATGCTCGCTTTGTGCTGGCCCAGTTCAGGATCCGAGGGACACCAGATAATGTTGGTGTCAGTCAGATATTCCGGGAAAATGGCATACACGGAAGGCCCGCCTGCGAGAGCGTCTTTAACGGGACGGCTGCCTACATTGGTGCAGGTGGCACTTAAAAATTTAGTACGGTCCCTGTAGGTCTGCAGGGGCGGGAACTTTTCTCCCGGCGATTCATTGCTATACATCTTGAAGACAATGCCCCATTGTTTGAGGTTGTTCTGGCAGCTGGAGCGTCGTGCGGCTTCGCGGGCACGGGCAAGTGCCGGCAAGAGAATCGCAGCAAGAATACCGATGATCGCAATAACCACCAGCAGCTCGATGAGTGTGAATCCTTTGCGTTTCATAGCAAGACTCCTTATTAAGTAAAAAAACTGGAAACTGATGGCGGGCACCCCTATGGTGAACGCCGGAATCATGGCGCCCCTGCACACTTTGCAGGGGTACTAAAGTATACCGCAGGAATTACGGTTTGTCAATAGTACGAATCAAGCCCTCTATAATGTTACCGGAAGCAGATACGTCAAGCCATATAAAATCTTACCAGGATTTCAGTAACCCTGGAGATAGTAATATGGCTGGAGAACGCTTAAAAAATGCATTGAAG
>Ga0116182_1005167_pt1 | contig 11234 bp, 10 predicted proteins | sample AD_UKC077_MetaG_FD_89805 | JGI IMG/M metagenome (GOLD analysis project Ga0116182, IMG submission 89805) | Active sludge microbial communities of municipal wastewater-treating anaerobic digesters from USA - AD_UKC077_MetaG | ecosystem: Engineered > Bioreactor > Anaerobic > Digestate | place: USA...
ATCAACTTCCAACCGACATGCCGTTCCTCGTGTTGGATCGACCGATCTGTGTCATCGAGTACCAAGGGGATGGGTATACCCAGAATGTGCAGCAGGGTCGGGCGAAGAACCCAAATGGGTTCAGGGCGATGTACTGGAGCATGATGACACATAGCCAATACTTTCGACCAAGAGTGAAGGGGACCATCGGGTACATCGCATTCAGTCTCATCGTGAAGGATCGCTCCTTCATGAAAGAGGCGGCGAACCCCTTTTTACTTGTGCTGTTCTTTGTCCCTGGAGTAGTATTGTACTGGCGCCGTATGTTGCAGTTTCGGAGACTGAAAAGACAATAGCACCATGATTTTGCCTTTTCCCCTCTCGCCGGTGGTCTCGCTATACGCATTCATTTGCATAGGATTATGATGATAGGATTTGTAATTCTCAACTACTGTACCTTCAATGATACCGTGACCTGTATTGAAAGCATTCGAGCCAATACAGAGAATTATCACATTGTTGTGGTAGACAACCAATCTCCCGATAACTCGTATGTGGCTCTTACTGAGAAATATAACGGAGTAGAAAGGATTTTGATTATTCAAGCTCCGAGCAACCGGGGCTTTGCGAGTGGGAATAATATTGGTATCAGGAAGTGCGTGGACTTAGGGATTGAACACATCATTGTGACCAACAGCGATGTCGTGTTCCTTGGCGATGCCGCAGAGGTGTTGGTGGGGTGCTTGATCGAGCATAATGCCGTGATAGCAGGGCCACAAATCCTTGATGAAAATGGTGCCAAGGATTGGTTACCGAACATCAAACGAAAGGGATACCTGCAGTATTTGGGATGGAGAAGATCGCAGAATACGCTCCTCGATGCTGATTACTCTGGTGAAAGCTGTGAGGTAAAGCTTGTGTCGGGGTGTTGCTTTGCTATCTCCGCATCTCGCTTTATAGAGATGGGAGCATTTGATGAGAACACCTTCCTCTACCATGAAGAAGAGATTCTGAGCGTCCAAGCGGAGCGTTGCAACTATCCAATTTTTTTCTGCCCTTCAGCGGTGGTTCAGCATTTTCATGGAAAATCAACCGGTAGGTTTCACCTGCGCATAGATATTGAGGATTTGAGAAGCGCACTCTACTACTGGGTAGCCTATCAGGATATTTCTCGCTCTCAAGTACTATTGATCAAGTTGGTCAAGCTCACAAAGATAACCGTCAAACTCTTGGTTGGGAGAATCCGTCATGATGGATTACGAAATATCAGCACAGCATACCGAGGAATTTGGGCATACTCCTATAAGGACATCAAGAACATGCATGTTGCCAAAAGCTAGGCGCTGTATGGTACAATGCGTGCATAAACCCATGGAGGCTCTTGCATGAAAGGTATCATCCTTGCCGGCGGCGCCGGCACCCGTCTTTACCCCCTGACGATGGTTACGAGCAAGCAACTGTTGCCCATCTACGACAAGCCGATGATATACTACCCCCTCTCCACCTTGATGCTCGCCGGTATCAAGGAGATTTTGATCATCTCCACCCCCGATGATACCCCACGCTTTGAGCATCTCTTGGGTGACGGAAGCCAGTTTGGGATCCACCTCTCTTACAAGGTGCAGCCCTCGCCCGATGGCCTTGCCCAGGCTTTCTTATTGGGCGAGGAGTTTATCGGAAGCGACACCTGTGCCATGGTGCTCGGGGACAACATATTCTACGGCAACGGATTCTCCCCGCTGCTCAGGAGAGCCGTCAGTGATGCCGCTTTGGGCAAGGCTACGGTCTTTGGCTACTACGTCCCCGACCCCGAGCGCTTCGGGGTGGTCGAGTTCGACTCAGAGGGTAATGTCGTCTCCGTTGCGGAGAAGCCGGCCGAACCGAAGAGCAACTATGCCATCACCGGCCTCTACTTCTATGACAACCGGGTTGTGGAACTTGCCAAGCAAGTCAAACCATCTGCTCGTGGTGAGCTCGAGATCACCGACTTGAACCGGCTCTACCTGGAGGCTGGAGACCTGAAGGTCCAGCTCCTCGGTCGGGGCTTCGCCTGGCTCGACACCGGTACGATGGACAGCCTCGTCGACGCAGCCGACTTCGTGCGCATGATCGAGAAGCGGCAGGGCATCAAGATCTCGGCGCCCGAGGAGATCGCCTTCATGAACGGTTGGATTACCAAGGATGAACTATTGGCAAGTGCTGACCGCTATGGCAAGAGCCCCTATGGGCAGCACCTGAGGCGTGTTGCACAAGGGCGCATCCACTATTAGGATGATAGCATGAGAATCCTGATAACCGGCTCTCTGGGGCAGCTGGGAAGCGAGCTGAGACGAATTATCACGAATCGCACCTCCGAACTCGGGGTGCTTCCAGCGATCTACAATGATGCTGAGCTGTTGACGGTCGATGTTGATGAATTGGACATCACCGACAAGGAGTCGGTCGATGCATATTTCGAGACCCATCGTCCCAACCTGGTCTTCAACTGCGCCGCCTACACCAATGTCGACGGCTGTGAAAGTGATGAGGAGACGGCCTATCGCGTGAACGCACTCGGGCCCAAACACCTCGCCCAGGCATGTGCTCACCTTGGGTCACGCCTCATCCACCTCTCCACCGACTATGTCTTCTCCGGGGAGGGAACGGTCCCCTATAGCGAGAGTGACCGACCCGATCCCAGGACCGCCTATGGGAGGACCAAGCGGGCAGGGGAGGAGTTCGTGCTCGATTATTGTCCCGACAGCATCGTGTGCCGCACCGCCTGGCTCTATGGCCAAGACGGGAACAACTTCGTCAAGACGACGCTCCGTTTGGCGAGAGAGAAAGGAGAATTGACGGTCGTCAGCGACCAGGTGGGCAACCCCACCTGCGCCATCGACCTGGCCTGGCAACTGGTGCTGCTTGCTGCTTCGAATGAACGAGGGATTTTCCACGCCACGGGCAATGGAGAGCCGGTGAGCTGGCACACCTTCGCCAAGAGGATTGTAAGCCAAGCAGGCCTTGATGTGCCGGTCCATCCGTGCACCACCGAAGAGTTTCCCCGTCCCGCCCGGAGGCCTGCCTTCTCTGCGTTGGACAACAAACGACTGCGGTGTACCATTGGGGACAGTATGAGGGAGTGGACAGTGGCCCTGGACAGTTTTCTTGAAGCGTCTTTGAAGAAGGGGGGGACACAATGAGCAACAAGACCTATCTGGTGACTGGAGGGGCCGGTTTTATCGGCTCGAACTTCATTTTGTATCTGTTGAAGAAATACCAGGATGTTCGGATCGTGAACGTTGACAAGCTCACCTATGCGGGCAACTTGGAGAACCTTGCCTCGGTGATGGATGACAGCCGTCATCGCTTCATCCAGGCAGATATCTGTGACCGTGATGCGATGGAGAAGATCTTCGCCGATCATGAGATTGACTATGTAGTGAACTTCGCCGCCGAGAGCCATGTGGACCGCTCCATCACTGACCCGGACGTCTTTGTCCGCACCAACGTCATGGGCACGCTCAATCTGCTCAACACCGCAAAGAGTGCGTGGCAGACCGGCGATGATGAGTATCGGGAGGGAGTGAAGTTCCAGCAGGTCTCCACCGACGAGGTCTATGGCTCGCTCGGGGCCGACGGATTCTTTGTGGAGACGACCCCGCTCGACCCGAGGAGCCCATACTCTGCCAGCAAGACGGCAGCCGACCTCTTGGTGAAGGCGTACTTCGACACCTACCGCTTCCCGATCAACATCACCAGGTGCTCGAACAACTACGGGCCTTACCAGTTCCCCGAGAAGCTCATCCCCTTGATGATCAACAACTGCCTGAACAAGAGGGAGTTGCCGGTCTATGGTGATGGCCAGCAGGTACGTGACTGGCTCTATGTGGACGACCACTGCAAGGCCATCGACCTAGTGCTACGGGGTGGCAGGAGCGGTGAGGTGTACAATGTCGGCGGGCATAACGAGCGGACCAACATCACTATCGTGAAGAACATCATCGCCTATGTATCAGAGAAGGTGGACCCGTCCATAGATGAGAGCCTCATCAAGCACGTCACCGACCGCAAGGGCCATGACAGGCGCTATGGTATCGATCCGACCAAGATCCGTGAGGAGCTCGGCTGGGAGCCGGAGACGATGTTCGAGGAAGGAATCAGGAAGACCATCGACTGGTACCTGAATAACAAGAAGTGGATGGAGGGTGTGACCAGCGGCTCCTACCAGCACTACTACGAAGAGATGTACGCACACAGATAAGGAAAATATGGGACAGTTTACTTTCACCAAGACAGACATAGAAGGGGTCATCCTCATCGAGCCGAGGGTATTCGGCGATGAGCGGGGCTACTTCATGGAGACGTACAACAAGGCTGACTTCATTGAGGCCGGCATCACCTGCGAGTTCGTGCAGGACAATCAGAGCAAGTCGAGCAAAGGGGTGCTCAGGGGCCTGCACTACCAGAGGCAGTACCCTCAGGCCAAGCTGGTGCGGGTCATCAAGGGGGAGGTCTTTGATGTCGCGGTCGACCTCAGGAAGAATAGCCCCACCTATGCCAACTATGTGGGGGCCATTCTTTCTGCTGAGAAGAAGAACATGCTCTACATCCCCAAGGGCTTCGCCCATGGCTTCCTCGTTCTCTCCGACGAGGCGGAGTTCACCTATAAGTGCGATGAGTTCTACCGGCCCGAGGATGAAGGGGGTATCAGGTGGGATGATCCGGCAATTGGGATAGAATGGCCGGAGGTAGCGTCAGGGTATCGTTTAAACGCACGAGATGCAAACTATGACCGTTTGGATGGAAAGATATGATGGAGAATTTACAAATTGTATTTGTAGATTTTGGTAGTACGGATGAAAATGGCAGTAGTGGAATCGATAGGAAAAAGAATGCGCAAATCAAGGAATTGAAGAAGTTGGGGAACACTAAACGTGTCACCTACTCTTTGGAGGGGAGCAATGGCTTTTTTAAAAAATTGGTTCGACGTCTGCCGCTGTTCCCCAGCATGTTCCCGTATGCATATTCCGATGATTTTGATAATACCGCTGTGGTGTATTTCCGACGTTCTATAACAGATCGATACACAGTCAGATTAATAAAAGATATTCGTGAGCATAACCCGAATTGCCTGATACTATTTGAGATACCTACGTATCCGTATGATAAAGAGATGATTGAACCATCAATGTACCCAATATTGCTGAAGGAGCGGTGGAACAGGCGAAAATTGCATAAATACGTAGACCGTGTTGTTTTGGTGGGTTCATTAGCTCAACGGGTGTTTAATATTCCTGCCTTCTCGATTGTGAATGGGATTGACTTTACACGAATACGAGTGCGAAAAGCTGTGAACATGAGAGATGGCTCAGTTCATGCGATTTTCATTGGAAATTTTGAATATTGGCATGGATTGGATCGAGTGATCGCAGGTATCAAAGCCTATGATTCAAATCCAGCTAATACAAGGAAATTCGTGTTACATTTGGTTGGTCCCTTGAAGAAGGTAGATACTCTTAAGGATACGATAGCTGATCTTGAATCCAAGGGGAGTGTCATCACATACGGAAAAAGAACATTGGATGATGTTGAGGATATCTATGATACTGTTTCGATTGGGTTTGATGTGTTTGGAATGCACCGAATTCAAAAAGGAATAGTGAGTAGTTCTATCAAATCTCGCGAATACGGTGCCAAGGGACTACCTATAGTAAGTGAGAGCATCATTGACTATCTTCCTGAAACGTCTCCTTATTACCTTGGAGTTCCAGAGGATGATTCGCCTTTAGATATTGCAAAGGTCGTCGCATTCCACGACACTGTGTACTCGAAAGGTGTTGATCTTGTTGCTCAGGAAATACGGACTTTTGCCGAAAACCATTGCTCATCAGAGGCCATGATGAGGCCGGTGATCGAATATTGCAAAACTGAACTTGCCCGTAAGAAGGGAAGCACACGTGACTACTTTCAAAATACATGAACAGGTAAGAGGGAATGCACACATATGTTTAAAGCTTTAGTATTAGAAAGAATCTCTTCTCATGATATAAATATCGCCGTCATTGGCCTTGGCTATGTCGGCCTCCCCTTGGCCGTCGAGAAAGCCAAAGCGGGATTCAAGACCATCGGCTTCGATATCCAACAGAAGCGTGTGGACATGGTAAATAGGGGAGAGAACTACATCGGAGATGTGGTGCAGGAGGACCTCGCCTCGTTGGTAGAGAGCGGGATGTTTAAGGCTACAACGGACTACTCTCTCATTGGTGAATGTGGTTTCATCGCCATCTGTGTCCCCACTCCCTTGGATGCCTACCAGCAGCCCAACATCTCCTATGTGAAGAGCTCAGTTCAGGAGATAGCCAAGTACCTGAAGAAGGGGTCTATTGTGGTACTTGAATCAACAACCTATCCAGGGACTACAGAGGAACTGGTGAAGCCTCTCCTCGAGCAAGGCTCGGGCCTTGTCTGTGGAGAGGACTTCTACCTCGGCTTCTCCCCTGAGCGTGTGGATCCCGGCAATCTCCTTTACAAGACCAAGAACACCCCCAAGGTGGTTGGCGGCATTGGCAAGGATGCAACCGAGGTCATCGCCGCCATGTATCGGGCAGTCCTCTCCAGTGACGTACATGAGGTCTCCAGCCCTGCCGTGGCGGAGATGGAGAAGATTCTCGAGAACACCTACAGGAACGTGAACATCGGCTTGGTCAACGAGCTTGCCCAGCTCTGCCACAAGATGGGCATCAGCATCTGGGAGGTTATCGATGCGGCAAAGACCAAGCCGTATGGCTTCCAGGCATTCTATCCGGGCCCTGGGCTTGGAGGACACTGCATCCCCCTCGATCCTTACTACCTCTCCTGGAAGGCGAGGGAGTATGAGTTCCACACCTCGATGATCGAGAGCTCGATGATGATCAACGACCGGATGCCCGAGTATACCGTTGAACGAGCCTCGAAAATTCTCAACCGTTTCAAGAAGGCACTCAACGGTTCAAAGATATTGGTACTCGGTGTAGCCTACAAACAGGACATAGACGACTACCGTGAAAGCCCGGCCCTCAAGGTGATTGAGATCCTCGAGAGCGAGGGAGCGGAAGTGACCTACTTTGACCCGTGGGTCAAGGAGTATCGGTTCAAGGACAAGACAAAACAAAGCATCTCTAAGTTGACTCAGGAAGTTCTTCAGGCTTCCGATTTGGTCATGATCACCACCGCGCACTCCAATGTAGATTACTTCTTTGTCCAACAGCATTCCAAGGCTATCTTCGATACCAAGAATGTGATGAAGAATATCGCAGACAGACATAACATCGAGGTGCTTTGATGATTCATCGCAGCTTCGTGATTAAGAATCTGGGCAGAGCGGTAGCGTAATGGGCAGCTATATTGGCTTGATAGCTGCCAATGGAACAACCGTGTCGAGTAGTATCCTGCCACTCAAGCACATGGAGCAGGGTGGACGCAATTCCTGCTGTCTTGTGTGGCACTCCGGTGATGGATACGTGGTCCATCATACCGATGAGCCGATCACATCAATGGCCAAGCACCATGCTTCATTGAAAACCCAAGTCTTGATCGGACGGGCGGGCACCGGCCCCGGGGAACTTGCGGGGACGTTGCCATCGGCGTCGGACGATGTGGTTGTGGTCAACAACGGGGTGTTGCTCGAGAAGGATCATGGGGAAACCCCTGACGCTGGGGAATCCCATCCGTCCATATCCTCGTTCGTCAGTGCAAGCCTTGGCGAAGGCACAGCGCCACATGAGATTCCCGAATCGTTGTATGGGCTCTATGACGGGGTGTTCGCCTGCACCATTCTTCTGACGGCCTTGGGCAAGGCGTTGCTCTTCTCCAACAACGGGGGCCTGTACCTGGGCGAATCCCCGTCGGGGAAGATGTTCGCCACCGAGCAGTATCCCCTGAGGCAAATGGGGTGCAGAGACATCAAACGGGTCACCGAGCCCATCCTCATCGATATCCCGGTGGAGAAGAGACCTGTCGTGGTGCATGGTGGCCAGACAGCGTCAACGCCCCATGCCCCCAACATCAACAAGCACAACATCTCTGAGGAGAAGCTGCTCGAGTACCCGAGGCCGGAGCTGCGCAGATGCACGAAGTGCCTGCTGCCCGAGACGATGCCGTTCATTCATTTCGACGAGACGGGGGAATGCAACTACTGCAGGAACTACCGGCTCAGGAATCAACCGAAACCCAAGGAGGACCTCTTTGGGTTGGTTGAGCGGTACCGGAGAGAAGGCGAAGCCGACTGCATCGTGCCGTTCTCTGGGGGGAGGGACAGCTCCTATGGGTTGCATCTTGTAGTGAAAGAATTGGGGATGAGGCCCGTTGCCTACACCTATGACTGGGGCATGGTGACGGACCTCGCGCACCGGAATGTGAGCCGGATGTGCGCGGCCCTGGACGTCGAGAACATCGTGGTGGCCGCCGATATCCGGAAGAAGCGGGACAACATCTCGCGCAACCTTGCGGCATGGCTGAAGAGCCCCCACCTCGGGATGCTCAGCATCCTGACGGCTGGGGACAAGCACTTCTTCAAATATATCCAGGACATCAAGGAACAGACCGGGATTGGGCTGAATCTCTGGGGAGTGAACCCCTTGGAGGTCACGCACTTCAAGGCGGGTTTCCTCGGCGTGAGGCCATACTTTGCAGAGGAGCGCGTATACTCCAGCGGCGCCATGAAGCAGCTGAGGTACCACTGGCTGCGGACACGGGCGATGGTGAAGAGCCCGGGGTATTTCAACCGCTCGCTCTGGGATACCCTCTCGGGTGAGTACTACCGGAGCATTTCGAGGAAGGAAGACTACTTCGACATCTTCGACTATTGGAAGTGGGACGAGAAGCAAATAGAGGACACCTTGGATGGATACGGGTGGGAGCGAGCGGGGGACACGAACTCCACCTGGAGGATCGGGGACGGCACGGCTGGGTTCTACAACTACGTCTACCATACCGTCGCCGGCTTTACAGAGCATGATACGTTCCGCAGCAACCAGATCAGGGAAGGGGACATCTCCCGGGAGGAGGGGTTGCGCTTGATTGAGGAGGAGAACCGGCCACGATACCAGAACATCAAATGGTATCTGGATACCCTCGGCTTTGATTTCGCCAGTACTGTGGCAATAATCAATGCAATCCCAAAATTATATAACGAATAGCAATGAATATGAGGTTGATGATAATGATTCAATATACGGGTAGAATATCTTCCAGGCTGACACCAATACTGGCTTTAAAGGTGAAGTGATTATGCGTTATGCTCTGATTGGATGCGGGAGGATCTCTCCCAACCACCTGGCCGCGGCCCAGGCCAACGACCTTGAGATAGTCGGTCTCTGTGATATTGACGAGAAGATGCTCGAGGACAAGTTCCTCAAGTTCAAGCTTGATAGAACAAGAATCAAAGGATACTCAGACTACAAGAAGATGATTGAGGAGCAGAGGCCGGAGTTGGTTTCCATTTGCACAGAGAGCGGCAAGCATGCTGCCATCGCCTTGGACTGTATCCGAGTTGGCATCAACCTCATCATCGAGAAACCCATCGCCCTCTCCATCGAGGATGCTGATGCGATCATCTCTGAGGCGAAGAAACACAACGTGACCGTCAGCGCCTGCCATCAGAACCGCTTCAACAAGTCGGTGGTGAAAATACGAGAGGCTATGGAGCAGAACCGCTTCGGGCGTCTCTTCCATGGTGCTGCCCATATCCGGTGGAACCGGGGGCGCGACTATTATGACCGCGCCTCCTGGCGCGGTACCTGGGAGCAGGACGGCGGAGCCCTGATGAACCAGTGCATCCACAACATCGACCTGTTGAGGTGGATGATGGGGAATGACATTGATGAGGTCTATGCGTACACCGACAAGCTCAACCACCCCTACATAGAGGCCGAGGACCTCGGCCTCGCACTGGTCAAGTTCTCCAACGGCTCATACGGCCTTATTGAGGGCACCACCAACATCTATCCGCAGAACCTTGAGGAGACCCTCTACCTCTTCGGGGAGAAGGGGACGGTGAAGGCAGGGGGCCAGTCGGTGAACATCATAGAGGAGTGGCGCTTCAGCGATATGCTCGACGATCCTGAAGAGGTGAAGACCACGTACCATGAGAATCCCCCCAACGTTTATGGCTTCGGACACACCCCCCTCTTCGCCGATGTCATCGACGCCATCAAGACAAACAGACAACCGAAGGTGACAGCGGAGGATGGCAAGCGAGCCCTCGAGCTCGTTCTTGCCATCTACAAGTCAGCCCAGGAAGGAAAGCCGGTGAAGTTGCCTCTCCAATCCTGTTCAACCATGGACTTTGTAGGGAGGTTCGAATGAGCGGCTGGTTTGTCCACCCCTCCTCCTACATCGACGATGATGTCACCATAGGGGAGGGAACAAAGATCTGGCACTTCTGCCACGTGCAGAGCGGGGCCCGAATCGGGGAGAAGTGTTCCCTTGGCCAGAACGTCAATGTATCGAACAACGTGACCATCGGGAATGGCTGTAAGCTTCAGAACAATGTCTCCCTCTATGAGGGGGTGACGTTGGAGGATTATGTCTTCTGTGGCCCCTCCTGTGTCTTCACCAATGACCTGACCCCGAGGGCCAAGTATCCAAAGGGACGAGAAGCGTACGTCAAGACATTGGTGAGGGAAGGGGCGACCATCGGGGCCAACGCCACCATCGTGTGCGGCATCACCATCGGGCGATGGGCGATGATCGGTAGTGGTGCGGTGGTCACCAAGGATGTGAAGGACCACGCCCTGATGGTGGGCGTGCCTGCCAAGCAAATGGGATGGGTCTGCGAGTGCGGGGCACGGCTCAAAGACGATGATCTTGTGTGCCCCGCCTGTCATAGAAGCTATGAGGAACATCCACATGGGCTTGTGGAGAGAAGAGGGTAACACAGATGGAATTTCGGGATCTCAAGAAGCAATACCAAGTACTGAAAGACAAGATTGACAAGGCCGTCATCGAGGTGATGACCGACTGCAACTTCATCAATGGCAGACAGGTCAAGGAGCTGGAAGAGCAGCTTGCTGCCTACGTTGGGGTGAAGCACTGCATCACCTGTGGCAACGGCACTGATGCCCTCCTGATGCTCCTCATGGCTTGGGGCATCAAGGAAGGTGATGCTGTCTTCATCCCCGACTTCACCTTCTTCGCCTCCTCTGAGGTGGTCTCCTTCCTCGGGGGCACCCCGGTCTTTGTCGATGTCTGTGAAGATACCTTCAACATGGATGCAGCAAGTCTTGAGAGAGCGATAG
>Ga0116182_1005183_pt1 | contig 11215 bp, 10 predicted proteins | sample AD_UKC077_MetaG_FD_89805 | JGI IMG/M metagenome (GOLD analysis project Ga0116182, IMG submission 89805) | Active sludge microbial communities of municipal wastewater-treating anaerobic digesters from USA - AD_UKC077_MetaG | ecosystem: Engineered > Bioreactor > Anaerobic > Digestate | place: USA...
TCTCGAAAATATTCCTTCCGGCAAAATTATCAATGCGGAACTTAAAGCCGAAACAATACGAACTTCTCATTTTAAAGAAATTGAAAAACAGCTTCGCGCCCGGCGCGATGAAATAATCGTGTCATCATTTGAACACAGCCTTCTTCCCGATTATAAGAAAAGCGGATATAAAACAGGATGCCTTCTTGAACGCGAACATTTTCAGAAAGGTTTTTTGAGGCTTTTCATTTCTCTTTTGATTCTACGTCCCTACTCTATCAATATACCGCTAGAGTTTTTCTACTTAATTAAAGGGATCAATCTAAAACTCATAATGTTTCTATTCAGATCAGTTTCTAAAAATATAATAGTATGGACTGTAAACAATCCTGAGGATTTCAAACTCGTGAGCAATTATGCAGACATGATAATTACCGATGATGTCGAAACGGGAATGAAGTTCAAAAATAGATATAATAATTATTAACGAAGTTATTCAACTTAAAGGCATCCTACATTTAATATTGCGTTTTTTTAGAATTGACGAATCTTCTCCAAAGTGTTATAGATATTGCAATAAATTTATATTTTAATATTTATGGTATTTAATCATGAAACATCTGTTTCTTTTATTTTTCATTTGCTTTTCAATCAATGCAAATGAAATAGATTGCGAAAATGTTAATACACGCGGATTTATAACAGGAAACTTCGTAAACATGAGGACAGAACCGTCATCTTTCTCAGCCTCAATAGGAACATTAAACAAATATATGGGAGTCTTTATACTCGAAAAAACTAAAGTAAAATTCAAAATTGGAAAAAGTGAAAACTATTGGTTCAAATGTTATTTTGAATACGGGATCAAAAATGAACCTTTCTGGATATTTGGGGATTATGTTGAATATGGGGATTTTAATTTAAAAAAAATAGTCTCAGAAATACCATCTCATTCTTATTCGTCCAAAATATATAACATTATTTCAAATAAAAAGGAGAACCAAGGATATTGGTCAAATATTCCACCTGGAACTGACCCACTTTGCACTCTTTGGTCTTATGAATTTTTCGAAAATTGCATCATTTGCATCGGACTTTATACAGCAGTTTATAAAATCGATTCAATTTCAGAGAGCAAAAATATGATTAAAATACAAACCACAGTTTATGCCTCAGATTTCATTGAGATACCGACAGGAAGTAAACACTCTTTTGAAATTGAACTGGGAAATGACACAATTAATATTGATGGGGCATCATATTTTCGTTAATCTCAATATTGGATTGAATATATTATGATTTCTTTATCAAATGATAGCAAAACTATTCTCTGCTACGGCGATTCGAACACCTGGGGCTATGACGCAGAAACAAAATCAAGATTTCCATACAACAAGAGATGGACATCAATATTGGAAAGAATTCTCGGTGAAAGCTATAAGGTAATTACCGAAGGGCTTTGCGCGCGAACAACAGTTCTTGACGATCCCTATGAAGGTGAGAATAAAAACGGAAAGCGCTACATTTCACTAATCCTTGAAACGCACAGACCGATTGACTGCATAGTTCTAATGCTTGGAACAAATGATTTAAAGAAAAAATTCAACGTAAGTGCATGGGATATTGCTCAGGGAGCCGGTTCTCTTATAGACGAAATAATGAAGAGCGGATTCTTTGATCAACCGGCTCGAAACATTATTCTCATTGCGCCTCCCGAAGTAGGAAACTTGGCCGGAACAGACTTTGAAAAACTATTCGAAGACTCTGAAGATAAATCGAAGGAGCTCGGCAAATACTTTCACGAAACCTCGCGCGCGAAGAACTGCAGTTTTATTGATTCAGCAAAATACATAAAAGCAACTCCGCTTGACGCGATACACCTTGATGAAAACGCCCATGCAGAACTCGCACAAGTTATTGCTGATAAGGTAATGGAGATAATGTGAACCTAGTAAACTATATGATTGAAAAGACATAAAAGCCGTGTTGCCATTTTATTCCAACACGGCTTTTTAATTTACTCTATTTTTTCTCTTCTGAAGATGATATTGCTTTTGCTTTCTTCGCAAGATTAATAAACTCTCTTCGATATCCAAACTTATCATTACCTTTAAAAAGTTCAGCCCGCATTATAAGACTTGCAAATGACGATTTTGCCTTATACTGGGAATCTCTCAGAAGCATGCCGAACTCCGCAACCGCAGAAGCGAAATATAGATTTGAGCTTGCATTGTTCAAATCATTATTCACAGCATATTCCATCAGTATACTCCTATCTCCCTGCGGCTGCTTATAACGTAATTTTACTAAAGCAATTTCTTTATTCTTTTCACCATTATTATTTGATTTAATCTGTTGATAACGCAGAGTACTCATCAAGTTCAGAACTCCATTTTTTTGCGGGACAATTTCATATAATGCCGTCACACTATGACCCGCACCAATTTCTCCAGCATCTTTCTTATCATCATCAAAGTCTTCAGACTTCATTACACGGTTCTCATATCCAATAAGACGATAAGACGCGACATTCACAGGGTTAAATTCTACCTGAATTTTAACATCCTTTGCGATTGTGAATAGCATAGAATCCATCTCTTTAATCATAACTTTTTTTGCTTCATTAACCGTATCTATATAGAAATAATTACCATTTCCTTTGTCGGCAATCATCTCCATCTTTGAATCCTTATAATTACCCATCCCAAAACCGATGACGGAAATGAATATACCCTTGTTACGTTTTGATTCAATAAGACGTACCATTTCCGCATCGCTTGAAGCACCAACATTAAAGTCCCCGTCAGTTGCGATAATAATGCGGTTGTTTCCCTTTTTGTTAAAATTCTTTTCCGCTACCTTATAAGCAAGTTCTATGCCCTCTCCCCCTGCAGTAGAACCGCCTGATTCTATTCTGTCAAGCGCTGCGATTATTTTATCTTTTTTGTTCCCCGAAGTCGGCTCAAGAATTACACCTGCAGAACCAGCATAAGCAACAATTGATACATGGTCATCTTTATCCAATTTTTCTATGAGCATCTTGTAAGACTTTTTCAACAATCCCATCTTTTCGGGTGAATTCATTGACCCGGAGCTGTCTATTAAGAAAACGATATTTGAAGGCAGTTTTTCTTTTTTTGAAAGAATCTTTCCCTGAAGACCGACAAGCATAATTTTGTTCTGCGGATTCCACGGGCAAGTACCGATTTCAGTATTAACAGAAAAAGGCTCGGACTCACTTGGACTTTTATATTCATAAGAAAAATAGTTTATCATCTCCTCAATTCGAACTGCATCTTTAGGAGGTAATACACCGCTATTGATGAATCGGCGGACATTTGAATATGACGCTTTATCAACATCAACAGAAAAAGTCGAAAGCGGCGTTTTGGCAGGATCAAGAAAATCATTGTCAATTACAAGATTATAAGATTCTGTATTAAATTCTTTATAAGTTTCACTGCTTAAAACTTCTTTTTTTTCTAATAGACCAATTCGCCCGCCGCCATGAATTTCCAATGGCTCATCAGTTGATGGACTACTAGGAGCCCATCTTAGATTTTGAATATTATCATTATTCTTTCTAACACTGACACGCATACTACTTTCATTATCAAAACCCGAAACAGCTTGATCGGAAGACAAATCATTTTGGAATAATTTTAAACTATCACTTGATTCAAGGGGTGATGTGTCTGCAAGAGCCCAATCTCCTTTTCCCACGAGATTGGAATAAAATTCATTAATTCTTTCTCTTAATACAACACTCATCACCACAGCAATCATAACACAAGTGGCAGTTGAAACAGATAATATTTTCTTGTGCGATCGTAGAAATTCAAATAATGAAATTGGTTTTTTCTTATATTGCAATTGGACAATCTGTTTTTCAATTTCTTTACGTAATTCCGCTTTATAAGTACGACGCATTACAATATTAGGACGCAAGCAAATCAGCGCTTTTATCATTTTGCGGGTTTTTTCTGAATCGGAAAAAATATTTGAATCAACAGCAATTAAATCTTTTTCTATTGATTTTATATTTATTTTGTTCTTAATTAATTGAATTATCTTCATAGCTAAACCTCCATTCCGCATGCGGCAAATAAAAGCATAATTATCACCGCCGAATCTAACGGGATTTTTTCGCGAATTTCATCAATCGTACGGTAAAATATCATTTTGCATGATGCTTCACTTGCACCTGATATTTCAGCAATTTCTTTGTAGGACATATTTTGCCATATACGTAAAATAATGATTTCTCTTTTCTTTTCCGGAAGTTTTTTAAGTAAAGCCATAACTTGCGAAAGTATTTCTTTCTCTGATACTTCATTTTCGAGATCATCCTTAGCCGCAAGTTCTTCAATGACCTCAAGACTACTGCTTTTTCTATTTGCCCGAAAATTGTCTATAATCAGATTTGAAGCAATTTTGAAAAGCCATGTTGATACACTCGCACGGCTTTTATCATAAGTGTCTGCCTTTTCCAGTGCCCGCATAAATGTTTGACTGGTTATATCTTCGGCACTTTCACGACTGCATGTGCGGTAATATGCAAAATCATATATCTTTTTAAAATAGTAGTCATAAACATGAATGAATTTCTCAGGATAACCTTTAGAACATTCTTCCATGAGCAAGGAATAGTTTGTGAACATATATTTCCTCATCATTATTAAATTACTCTGTTTTTCGAGGTGTAAACCAGCTGTATTTACAATATCATCGCTCAAAAAACATACCCATTTAGCGAGATGATACCTAAATCGCTCAATGAGTTAGTCATAATATATACGGTAAAAGCTCAGAAAAGTAACATGGAAAATATTTTTTTATAATATAATATTCCGCCACTTCAATCAAGAAGAACAACTAATTAAAATATATGTTTATAAATAGAATATCCTTTCCGAAGGTTGAAGATTAGCTGAACAACCGACTATGAAAAAGTCTTAGCTTTTATAACACCAATAGAAGTTTATATTAATAACACTTTGTCATTGAACTCATCTCGAAATAAAACATACTCCATTTCAATTACGCTTCACCTCTGCTTTGCCTTTTCCGTAAATACATCAAAAGAAAAATAAGAATTACTGATACAAAGGATGCCAATGCCGCCGAAATAAACGCAGTACTGAAGCTTCCGCTTAAATCATAGAGAAAACTTCCCCCCAATAATGCCATGGCTCCAAGACCGAAACCGGTGAATACCATGCCGTATTTAGTTCCCAAATTTTCATTTCCCAAAATAGAAGAGGTAAAAGAAGGATATAATCCTAGTATGACAGCAAAAGACCATCCGGTAACGACGGAAACCATGATTAATAGATTACCAGAAGGCGGCAATAAGCCGAGCATTAAGAGAAATATAAATTGAACAAATCCGGATGTTACAATAATTTTAGAATATCCGATTTTTTCTGATAAATAACCTGCAAGCGGACGGCCGAATCCGTTAACTCCGGAAAATAGTAAAACAACGAATGCTGAAAACTCAGGTTCTGAAGTTATATTTAATCTTGCGTAAGACGGAAATAAACCTATGCTGAGAAAACCTCCTACTACGAAAGAAGCGAAAATAAACCAAAGTAAGTAGAATTTATAATTTGATAAAGCATCCTTTACAACTTTTGCAGGTATAATTATAATCTTATTTTCATTTATATTTTTATCAGGCATCAGAAAAGATCCGGTGAATGATCCGATAAAAACCATTATACCCATCACTACGAGAGTACCTGAAATTCCCAGACCAGGAATCAGAAATTTGACTTTTATAGGCGCGATAAAAACTGACGCAAGACCGAAACCCATAACTGCGGCAGATACTGCAAGAGACGTATTTTTTTTGAAATGAGAACGGATGGCAGGAGCAATAACAGAATACACACACGCGCATCCGATTCCGCCAATCAGTCCATGCGTTAAAGGAAGCCACCAAGAATGCCCCACTGCACCGACAAGAGAAGCCAATAGATACGCCGGGAGCAGCAAAAAAGAACCGATTCGGGAAACGAATCTATAACCGAAACGATCCGCCGCCATTCCTGCCGGAAGCATGCAGACTGCAAAAACCATCATAAAAACAGTAAACGAAATATTAGCTTCGAACTTATTCCATTCAAAAAGTTCCATGAGGGGAACTGTAAATACACCCCACGAATATGCGGCACCGCCTGAAAACGAAAGAAGAAATCCGCCTAATATTATTCCGAATTTTTTCATGATTACTCCGATAAAATGTATTGTGTCAGCAATGATCTTACAGTCTGATCAAAATAAAAGCGCTTGATTCTGTTCTTCATCATGTTTTCATAAGAATACTAATCATGGTTGAAGTTGAATGAAACCTGTGATTCTATTTACACTGATATTCTCCATCACAATTAAAGCACAATTTACCCGATTTGACAAATAGATAATCACCGACGACATGCAAGATCCTGCAATTTGACAGAAGCATTACAATCATTTTGATTATAATCTTTTAATTATTTTCTATTAATTCAATACTTTGGATAATATGATCAATATATATTTTCGGATTTTTAACCATATATTGATTCATTGTTAGATAAAATATATTCTTTAAGATTAGGAGAAATGGAATCAAATGTAACCAAATCTATTCTGGATTGAGTTTTTTCTTCAAGAAGGGATTTTAATTCGATCAGATCTAAAAGCGACTTGTTTTGTTTGTCATTAAACTCAATCAAAATATCAATATCGCTTAAAGATGTATAATTATCGGAGATAAAAGAGCCGAACAAACTCGCCTTTTTTACATCAGCAGTTTTAAGTACATCGACTATAGTTCTTTTAACATCATTTATATCCATAATCAATATATAACTGATAATAGATTATTTATCTATTATTTTATCATCAATGATAAATAGTTTAGCCGAGACCCAAGAATATAATTAAAAGGTCAATGACACGTTAAAATAATATTTTTATTTAGTGATTTACGGCACGGAGCGGAGCGTTAATCGCGCGTAAAGTGAAGTGACAATTTGTTTCTCATTCAGCGTATCTCAAAATAAATTCAGGATCTAAATATTCATTTTCAAACTTAATGTATATCCAAAATGTTCTTCCAATTGATGATTCATTCATTATATAACCAATTACATCATTTATATTGATTTTATCACCAATTTTGAGCTCATTTATCAATGTTAGATATTTATATTCAACAATTAAATCATTATTTTTTATTGTCAAATTCCTTTGGTCTTTTTGGATTACTGTTCCGGAAATTATTGAATGAACTTTTTCACCATAAGTACCAATAATTTGGATACCGTTAGAATATATTATTTCTTCGGTAAATGGATTTTTATGCGGACCATATCTACTGACTATTCTTGTTTGAAAATTCTCTGATTCGATGTTTAATTTCAATGGAGAAGAAAACTTATATTGTTTATTAACAATTGTGTATTGTTTTATAATTCTATCATTATTTCTAATGCTACACATTGAAAATGATAATACAGAAATAAATGTCAAAAATATTTTCATAATGCTCCTTTATAATCAATAAAATAGTGATTGGGGGGGGGGTTGTTATTATACCCCATATAAGTCAAATTGTCATTGCACTAGACTTAACGTTCCGCAGCTAAATGACGTTTTTGCGAAACAAAAATGTGCCATTAGTCCAAGCACCTGATTTTACACAGCAAAACCAGAGCTTAGGGTTTGGCCGCTGTTGTACGCCGATTTGCTGTATTAAAAACCATTCATCATAAAAAATATAAAGTAAATTATTGCTAATATTGAATAAGATATTCCATTTACACGAATATCTACCAAAAATACTTTTTTATTAGTATATGTCTTTGGTAATGATAATTTTATAAATGGAAATTCAACTATTACTGAAAATATATAAGTGAGAAAAAATAACCCAATAAATGCAAGAAATCCTTCATAAGCTGTATAATTTAGTAATCCATCACTTTTAATAAGCGAATAAATGTATAAAAATAACCAACCTACTATTGCTGAACAAATATTTGCCATAAATATTATTACAAATGTTATTAAATATTTGTATCTTTTTGATAATTTATAAATCAAATATGATTCAATGATTGCTATAACAATATTTGCAAGGGATAAATGAAAACTTGTTCCCCATAATAATGGAGTACCCGCATTAGCGTATAAGTATTGATTTGATGCGGCAAGGATTATTAATACAATAACTAATCTCAACATCATGATTCCCATCCTATGTAAAATGGAGAACACATCCCTTGCACAGACGACGTTGGCTGGAGCGCTCCCGCGTAAGCCAATGTGGCGTAGCACGAAGCGGAGCGTTTGCGCAATGTTAAGCGATGAATTCGATTTGCATAACAAAGTTGCATATCGCTAAAACCAGTCAATATTTCTTCCATTCATTTTCAAAGCTATTTATCTTATATAAACTTAATTTCGAAACGACTGTATTATAAAGTAAAATCATTCTGTCATATTATTTTGAAAGCATTTTAAAAGCACCATATGCCAATACCATAATTCCAGAAATTATGAAAATATAACTCCACCATTTCATTTTAATAAAATAGAACGAATTATCAATTTCAACTTTAATTTTAATTCCTTTTTCATTTTTGATATAATCTTCGCTAAATAAATATGTTAATATAGCCGAAATTATTATTCCTGGACTAATCATAAGATAGCTATTCAAATCTAAATCATATTTTCGTGATATTTCTGAAACAATAATTATACTTCCAATTATTGATAAAATAAAATATACTGGAACCAAAATTCCGCGATTTTTATAAAATATAACCATATTACCCTCTTCAATTTTTATTCTTATAATTCATTATAATCATTCATAAATAGTCATCACAATTATTAGTATTTCATTTTATAAAATGCAAATTGAATTTTGCACATAACTACATATTTACAGAATACGTAAAACATGATCAATGAGACTTATTTCTTCCATCAACATCCTTTCAGTCGTATGACCATTAAAATCTTAATACATAAGTTTCTTAAGTATGTCAAACGCAAAATAAATCACATGAGCAAACAGAAATTACGCGTTTACTGAGCGAATCAAAATTCAGAAATTTAATAGGACAGAAAGACATCCCTGCATTCGCAGGGATGACGGAAAAATCAGAATAATGACAGAAAGCGCGCTAGGAAGTTAAATGACAGAAGGTTTACAAAGAACTACAGCAAAGGAATTATTAGAGAAAAAGCCCTAAACCATTCGGCGAAGCCGAATACCAAATAAGCTGAGCTTTCGCAATCCGCTGAAAGCGGTGCGAAAATCGAAGCGTAAAAAGCCGCGCGGCGACTGAGCGACGTCTTTTTCTTTCGCCGGTTTCTTTTGTGACGAGACAAAAGAAATCGGCAAAACCGGTTAAAGGGCGTGGAACGCCCTTTGATATTATTGCATGAGACCATGCAAATAACAAATTCATAAGGCGTCAGCCTTATGTTGTATTCCGACACTCGGAGCAAATGGAGTGGAACACCTTTTGCGTATTGCATGACACCATGTAATACACAGATTCCAAAGACGAAGTCTTTGAAAGTATCCCGACGCTCGGGAAAAGCAGATTCATAAGGCAAAGCCTTATGAATTACTTATTCTTTTTCAACAACTTCAGAATCTTAATCCTCCGCGCTTCAAATTCATTTTTGATCTTTTCACTCGATGGATTCTGTCCGTGCTTTTCCAAAAGAGAAAGAGCAAGAGAAGGATTCTTTGAAGTATAAAAACTTGATACATAAATAAGAGCTGTATCCGAGTCATCGAAGCCCGAAAACAGTTCGAGATATTTTTCATAATACGGAATTGATTTTTCAAAATTCTTTTCGCGCCACTGCACGGCATAGGCATATTTAAAAAGAGGAAGAGGCATAAATGGAGCCTTATCAATCGCCTGTTTATAAAGATCAGTCTGCTTCTTCGTATCATTTTTAATCTTGTCTGCGCTTAATAAAAGTTCGCGGGCAGCAGCAGAGGCATCCTCTGAAGTTTTGGAAGAATAACTCAAAGCTCTATCAAACACACTGCGGGGCGGCAGATAAGATTCTTTCGCTTTTTTAAGTACGGCAAAATTATCAGAATTATCCCTGCGAGAAATAAGACCTTCGTACCAGAAAAGTTCTCCGTTCTTTCCTGCGTTATCTTTGACGAGCTTCGCGTACCACGCAGGCCACTTAGCTTTATTAGCTTCCGCAAAAATATGCCCGTTATCAACTCCGCAAAAGTGACCGAAGTTATGAAACACTTCGTGAATCAGAACTCTCCATGAAGCAGATGTAGGCATTTTAGTAAACATTCTGAAATCCTTCGCGCTCAGAAAGTCCGGAACCAGAACGAGACTCTTTACGCCGCCGAGATAAGTCGCTGTTTCGTAATGCGGAAAAAACCACATCACCCCGTCGTATTTTCTAAAATCATCATAAAGCAGTTTTGATGGATATGGTTTTACAGATTCTGTAACAATTGACTGGATGCTCGACGCCGTATCCGAGCGTGTTACTTCCGCATCAATTATTTCAAAACGCGGCTTCATCAGAATATTTCCGGAACTTAAATAATAATAAAAAATGCTAAGCGTGTTGAAGTGCATGGACGTATCGTAAATCCGCCTGGAAATTTCTTCTTTAGAGAATTGAACCTTGATCGGTTTAGTCTTTCCATTTACAATTATAGAAGAGTTAACACGCGGAATATAGATATTAAGCCAGTTAAACTCATATGGCTTTTTGACGGCAGGAGGATTTTTCGCAAAATAATCAAACGCGCGGAAAAGAGCCTCATAGTCTTTGCGGTTAATGTTTTTTGAATCAATCTTCCAAATATCAAAAACTTTTTTCATCAGACCAAGCCGATAAATATAATTTTCATTCATCTTTCTGTCATTAATTCCGTTTATCGCCGCCTGAGAAACAGCAACACTCATATGATCGAAAAACGCCGCAGCAAGAGCTGCATTCTTTTCATCATAATTTAAAAGAAAATTTTCAGCAATATCCTTTGTCGTTTCATCATGCTTTGAATTTAAAATAAAAACATTACCGCATTTTTCGGAATTCCAGAAATGCGTCATCAGCATGACCGCGATATCTTTGTCTCTCTGCTTCGCATAATATTTAAGGAGAACTTCTACAGCATCATCTCTTTTGCCCTTTTCAAGAAGCGCCTGAGCGTAATATCTTACTGCACCGAACA
>Ga0116182_1005188_pt1 | contig 11211 bp, 10 predicted proteins | sample AD_UKC077_MetaG_FD_89805 | JGI IMG/M metagenome (GOLD analysis project Ga0116182, IMG submission 89805) | Active sludge microbial communities of municipal wastewater-treating anaerobic digesters from USA - AD_UKC077_MetaG | ecosystem: Engineered > Bioreactor > Anaerobic > Digestate | place: USA...
ATCCTTCGCCTTCGCTCTCAACGGGTCTGAAGACCCTCTGGGCCGCAGATAGGATAATTCCCCCGGAAATAATATCCCGAGGGAACAACTCAATTATGGGGGAGTTATGAAACGTAAAGCGCTGAGTTTGATGTGTTTATCCGTCCTTTTTACTTATGCCGCAATGCCGGCCGCTTATGCCGCCCGCGATATGATCCAGATCAAGGGATCCGATACCATGGTCAATCTTGGTCAGGCCTGGGCCGAGGAATTTATGATGCAAAATCCCGAAGCCAGTATTGCCGTGACGGGGGGAGGCTCCGGGACCGGAATGGCGGCTCTAATCAGCGGGACCTGTGACATCGCGGAATCTTCCCGGGAAATAAAAGACCAGGAGATGGAGGCCGCGCACAAGAATGGTCATGATGTCCATGAATTTATCGTGGCGGTGGACGCGATCGCGGTGGTGGTTCATCCTTCCAATCCCGTCAAGCAACTGACGATTGAACAACTCTCGGGGATTTATACCGGAAAAATCAAAAATTGGAATGAACTCGGGGGGAAAGATCAGAAAATCCTTGCCCTTTCGAGAGAACGGAACTCGGGAACCCACGTTTATTTTCTCGAAGAGGTTGTCCGGATGGGAGTTGAAAAAGGGCCCGAACAGTTTGCTCCCGAGGTATTGATGCTTCCTTCGTCCCAAGCCATTATTTCCGAGGTGTCCCAGAGTGAAACTGCCATTGGCTATGTCGGACTTGGCTATGTTTCCGATCGTGTCCACATTCCGGCGATTGCCCTGAGCAACCAAGGGCCTTTTGTCAGTCCGACGCTCGAAACGACGATGGATAAAAGTTATCCGTTGTCCCGTTCTCTGCTGTTTTATACTGGACGTGAACCTGAGGGGACCGTGAAAAATTTTATCGATTTTGTCCTGAGCGAGGAAGGCCAGGAAATCGTCAGGATCATGGACTTTGTCCCGCTCCGATAATACCGTGAAGAAATTCTTCGAAAAAATCATAGAAAAAATCATTCTGCTTAACGGCTTTGCCTGCATCCTGTTTGTGATCCTGATTTTTTTCTTTCTCGCCAAGGATGGTCTTGCCCTTTTTAAAGTCAGTTCTCCGATTCAGTTTTTCTTTGGGTTGTTGTGGAACCCGCTCGCGGAACCTCCCCAATACGGTATTGTGCCGCTACTCCTTGGATCTATCATGGTGACTCTTGGAGCGATCGCGATCTCGGTACCATTGGGCCTGGCATGCGCCATTTTCATCGGGGAAATAGCCCCCCGATGGATGCGCGAGATTCTCAAGGCAGGGGTCGAGCTTCTCGCGGCCATTCCGAGTATTGTGATCGGGTTTATCGGGATGACAATGCTGGCCCCTTTCGTAAAAAATCTTTTTGGCCTGCCGACCGGTTTGACGGCATTGACGGGATCGATTGCCCTGGCTTTTATGGCGATCCCGACAATCGTTAGCATTATGGAGGACGCCATTACGGCCGTTCCGCGAACGTACAAGGAAGGTTCTCTGGCCCTTGGGGCGACCCACTGGCAGACGATTTACAGGGTGACTATTCCGGCGGCGTCCTCGGGGATTGTCGCGTCGATTATGCTGGGGATCGGGCGTGTGATCGGGGAGACGATGGCGGTCATGATGATTACCGGAAATGCCTCCGTCATTCCTCATTCTCTTCTCCAGCCGGTGAGGACGATGACGGCCACGATCGCGGCTGAAATGGGGGAAACCGTGATAGGAAGCGACCACTACTTCGCCCTTTTCGCGGTGGGACTTGTCCTTTTTGCCATTACTTTTGTGATTAACTTTTTCGCCGACATGGCGCTGCATCAACAGAAAAAATAATAATGAAACCACAAACCAAACAAAAGATCGCGTTTACCTGTCTTGGCCTCGTGGCTGTCGTTGTGATTATTCCGGTAATCGTTATTTTTGTGATCCTGATCGACAAGGGGATATCCGCGATCAACTGGCAGTTTCTCAGTACTATGCCACGAATGGGGATGCGGGCCGGAGGGATTTATCCCGCGATCATGGGAACCGTCTACCTCGTGTCGGGAACGATTCTTGTCGCGTTGCCGCTCGGCGTTTTGGCCGCTATTTATCTTGTGGAATATGCCAAGCGGAACTGGTGGACGCGGATGATCGAAATCGCGATCGTCAATCTTGCAGGGGTTCCTTCCGTCGTTTACGGACTCTTCGGGATGGGGTTTTTTGTAATCTTTTTCAAGTTTGGGGCCTCTATTCTTGCGGGGTCCCTGACTCTGGCGATCATGATTTTGCCGGTGATTATCACGGCGTCCAAGGAAGCGTTGATGAGCGTTCCTCATTCTTTTCGTGAGGCGAGCCTTGCTCTCGGAGTCAGCAAGTGGCAGACGATCCGTTGTGTTGTTCTTCCGAACGCCCTGCCGGGTATTTTGACTGGAACGATTCTTGGAATCAGTCGTGCGGCCGGAGAAACCGCTCCTATCCTTTTTACGGTGGCGGCCTTTTATCTTCCGAGGCTCCCCAAATCAATTTTTGATCAGTGTATGGCGCTTCCTTACCATCTCTACGTTTTGTCGACCCAGGTGCCTAATGTCAAGGAATCCCTTCAGTACGGGACGGCGCTTGTGCTTGTCGGGATGATTTTTCTCCTGAATCTGGTTGCGATTATTATCCGGTCTCATATGAGGAGTAAGAAGCAATGGTAAACACCGTTAACCTTGTTAGCGACCGATATGCGGCGTGGCGGTATTTTTTGCGAAAACAAATGGAGTGAGTCGATGACACTTTTGGCGAATAAGGAATGTCCTGTTTCTGAGAAAACTGGGGAAATGAATCCGATCCCTGACAGGGCGAACAAAATCACGGTCGAGGATGTCAGTATTTTGTTTGGCGAGGTCAGGGCATTGAATCACGTGAGTTTTTCGGTCAAGTCGAATGAAATTTTAAGCGTGATCGGCCCTGCCAACAGCGGGAAAACATCTTTTTTGCGGGCGATGAACAGGATGAATGACTTGGACATTGCCTGCCGCATGACCGGTTCGATCCGGTTGAACGGCCAGGATATCCAGAAGGAGATGGATGCCGAAGACGTGCGGAGAAAGGTCACCATGGTTTTTGCGTTACCGCTTCCGCTACCGATGTCGATTTTTGACAATGTGGCTTATGGACCGAGACGCCACGGGATCAAAAACAAGAGGAAGCTCGCGGAGATTGTCGAAAAAAGTCTGAAAGCTGCTTTTTTATGGGATGAAGTCAAGGATCGGTTGTCGTCATCGGGAATGAAGTTGTCGGGCGGACAACAGCAACGGCTTTGCATCGCACGGACACTTGCCGTGGAACCGGAGGTCATTCTTTACGATGAGCCATGTTCGGGGCTTGACCCGATTTCGACCGCCAAAGTAGAAGACGCGATGTTTGAGCTAAAAAAACGCTACACGCAGATTCTTGTGACGAATAACGTGAAGCAGGCCGCGCGAGTGGGGGACAGGACGGCTTTTTTTCTTACGGGTGAACTGGTCGAGATCGGTGAAACGGGAAAAATTTTCACTTCCCCCCGCGATCAGAGGACGCAGGATTATATTACGGGAAGGTTTGGTTAACGCGGGAAGGCCGATGATGGAAGATGGATGGAGAAAAACGGATTTTACTCCATGCGTACGAGCGCCCTCCGAAAGTTGAAGACCACGATGAGCAAAATCGAAACCAAAAATCTGGATCTTTTTTACGGTAGTTTTCACGCTCTCCTCGACATTAATCTTGAGGTCGAAGAGAAGATGATCACGGCACTGATCGGGCCGTCCGGTTGTGGAAAATCGACGCTTCTCAGGGCCTTGAACCGAATGAACGACCTGATTGAAGGGGTTCGGATCACGGGGGAGGTTTGCGTTGACGGAAAAAATATCTATGAGCATGGAACGGATTTGATCGGGCTTCGGAAAAAGGTTGGAATGGTGTTTCAGCGCCCGAATCCGTTTCCTCTTTCCATTTTTGACAACATCGCGTACGGGCCGCGCATTCACGGGATCAAAAACCGGGGTGAGCTGGAGGGAATTGTCCAGAAAGCGCTAAGTGACGTTATGTTGTGGGATGTTTTAAAAGATAAACTCGATCGGTTCGCGTTAAATCTTTCCATTGAACAGCAGCAGCGTCTCTGTATCGCGCGCCTTTCCGCGATTACGCCCGAGATTGTTTTGATGGATGAGCCTTGTTCCGCGCTTGACCCCATGGCAACGCAAAGGATCGAGGAACTGATGTTTGAACTTAAGAAAAATTATACGATTGTGATCGTGACGCACAATATGCAGCAAGCCGCTCGCGTTTCTGACAAAACGGGTTTTATGTTACTCGGGAAGCTTGTGGAATACGGAGATACCAAACAGGTTTTCACGACGCCGCACGAAAAACAGACTGAAGAGTACATTACGGGAAGGTACGGATAATGAGGATGCTGTGCGTTAGATGCGTAGTTTCGCAAAACAAAGCACCGGAGTTAATTCAAAGACGGCCAAAGAGCAGCTTGCAATTTATGGTTGCCACGCTCCGTAAATTGTTTGCTCATTAAGGAGGCGATTATGGAACGACGTTTTTCAGAAGAACTCAAAACACTAAAACAAAAACTCTTTCAAATGGGGCTTTTGGTGGAAGGGGCGATTCAGAAGGCCATTGATGCGATGCAGACAAGATCCGCGGATTTGGTGGAGGGGGTTTTCCAGGATGAAGAAATGATTAACGCGATTGAGATCGAGATTGACGACAAGGGGCACGCCCTTTTCGCGCTGTCTCAACCGGTGGCGGGGGACCTTCGCCTTCTTGCCATGATTCTCAAAATCAACACGGATCTTGAGCGGATGGGGGACCACGCGGTCAATATTGCCCAATGCAGCAAACGCCTGCTGGCTGACGCGCCGCTTGCGATAGATTTTCCTCTGCCCAAAATGGGAGAATCGGTTCAGCGAATGGTGCGTGACGCGCTGGATTGCTTTATGAACGAAAATGTTGATCTGGCCCGCCGGGTTCTTGAAAGCGACGACAAGATTGATGATTTCAATGACCAGTTGTATGAGTCGATGGTGGCGATGATGGAAAAGGACAGCTTGACCGTGCGCCGCGCGCTTCGTTACGTTGTGATCGGAAGAAATCTGGAGCGGATCGCGGATCTCTCCAATAACATCGCCGAAGACACGATCTATCTCAAACAAGGCAAGGAAGTACGCCATCACTTTGAAAAACAATAAGAATCGGAACTTTCGGCAAGGAGACTTCCAGCCCGATCTTTAGCGAGGTCCGGAGACGGGAAGTTTGGCGGGGAGTCGCAGAGAGACAGTTTGCCGCCTAGAGCGGGAATGAAACAGAAAAACTGGAACCTTTTCCCAGAACACTTTGGCAGTCGATGGAGCCATCGTGCGATTCCATGATGTGTTTGGCTATTGCTAGGCCAAGTCCCGTCCCGCCCAATTCGCGTGAACGCGCCTTATCGACCCTGAAAAACCGTTCAAAAATTCTGGGGATGGTATCTTCCGGAATCCCGGGGCCCGTATCCCGGATGGTGACCTTGACCTTGCCGCTTTTTTTCTCCGCGGAAAGAAAAATACTGCCGCCTTCCGGCGTGTATTTGACCGCGTTATCCAGAAGATTGACAAAGACCTGACGGATTTTGTCCCGGTCGCCCTGAATGAAAAACGGAGTGGTAGTCAGGTGGTCATTAACCGTCAATTTTTTTGCCTTTAGCTGGGGTTCAAACCGCGCCAACGATTCCCTGATCTCGGACGCAAGATCCAGAGTCTCTTTCTTTAGGGGAAGGATTCTCTGTTCGATTTCCCCGAGAGTCAGGATGTCTTCAACTAGATGACCCAGTCTCGTGGCGTCCTCATGCATCATCGTGAGGAAATGTTTTCGGGTTTTGGGATCTTTTTCCGCTCCGTCGCGAAGAGTTTCAATAAAGCCTTTTAATGATGTCAGGGGAGTCCGGAGTTCGTGAGAGGCGTTGGCCACAAACTCTTTCCTGATTTGCTCCAGACGACGGAGTTCGGTGATATCGTGAAAAACAAGAATGCCGCTGATGTCCCGGATTTCTTTCGTGGTGGCCACGACGCTCGCGCGGAGAATCTTTTTCTCGTTGCCTATGAGCTGGATTTCTCCGGTGACGACGGTCTCTTGCGTAAATGCTTGGTCGACAATGATTTCCAGATAGGGGTGGCGGGTTGTTTCAATCAGGCTTTTCCCCCTGATCGCGTCCGTTGAAAACCCGAAAAGTTTTTCGGCCATCGGGTTCGCCATGACGACTTCTTTTTTCCGGTTAATCGCTATGACGCCATCACTCATGTGGGACAGGATGGTGGAAATTTTTCCTTTTTCACTTTCAAGATCCGCGATCCGGGAGGACAAAGCCCCGGCCATCCGGTTCATGGCGTCACCGAGAATTCTCAGCTCATCACGCCCTTCCACCAGGATCTTCTCTGACCAGTTTTGCCGGGCGTAGCGGACCGCTCCCCGGGTAATGGTCCGAAGGCGTTTCGCCCAATGGTTGGCAAAGAGAGAGCCGGATAGCAGGATTATGATCACGGCGATGAGTACGATGACGGACACGGGGCGTTTCGCATGATTAAGGACATTCTGGATCCGCGAAGAGGGCATGGCGACACGGACGACGCCAAGAAGGTTATCTCCTTCCAGAATGGGGACGGCAACGTAGAGCATTTGCTTACCCAGGCTCATGCTGTATCGCGTGCTGATCCCGGTATCACCACGCATGGCGGCCGCAATTTCAGGGCGGCTCGCGTGATTATCCATGGTCTGGATCGAATGAGCCAATTTTTCCTTCGAGTCTGCCAGGACGAGGCCGTTTGGATCGATATAAGTGATTCGGATCTCCAATCCCTCCGCCAGGGCCGAGATTTTACTCTGGAGAATCGCTGGTTGCATGGGAAGTTCTCCACGAATGATTTCCCGGATCATCAAAGATTGATGGACGAGGGATTCCTGGAGCTGGGCCATCATGCTCTGTTTGAAATGGTGGGAAATAAAAAAACCGGCGGCGGCAAAAACAAAAATGAAAACAAGTCCGCACAGCGCCATGAAGCGTCTGACGAATCCAATCCGGGGAAGAGGCATTTTAATCTCCGTCAAAACGATAGCCGACCCCTTTGAGAGTGACGATTCGGGGGGCTTCATTTTTCAGTTTTTTGCGAAGTTGAGTAATATGCATGTCAACGGTCCTTGTTTCAAGGCGGGTGGAATTTTCATAACCCCAAACTTTACCCAGTAAAGTCTCCCGGGTTAATACCCGGCCTTTGCTGGCCATCATGGCCTCCAGTAGCGCGAATTCTTTTGCGGTAATTTCGACAGGTTTTTCTTTGACCCTGAGCTCATGTTTGCCGAGATCCAGTTCGATGCTCCCAGCTTCAAGGATTTCCCGTTCCGGTGAGGTGTTTATCCTGCGGAGTACGGCTTTAATTCGCGCAAGCAGTTCCCGAGGGCTAAAAGGTTTTGTTATGTAATCATCCGCTCCCAGCTCAAGGCCGAGCACTTTGTCAGCCTCGGTGCTTTTAGCGGTGAGCATAATTACCGGAATGGCCCGTGTTTTGGGGTTTTCTTTGAGGATTTTGCAAATCTCAAGACCACCTAGTTCCGGGAGCATGAGGTCGAGAAGAATCAGGGTGGGGGGATTTTTTTGAGCGGCTTCAAGTCCCGCGCGACCGCTGGACACACAGATAACATGAAACCCCTCCCGGTCAAGGTTGTATTTGACCAGTTCTGCAATGTTTCTTTCGTCTTCGATGAGGAGAATAGTTTCGGTTGCCATAGGCATATAAAATCCTGTATAGTCTAGCACGATTTTAAATAAAGTGGAGTCATGAAGGCTGTCTCATCCGTTTATTTTTCAAGGAAATGATGCCGTGTGGGAGCTTCTCCGGGACGGAACCACCGGGAAGGGCGTTGATTTGGTTTCTCAGAAGTGGTTGTTTAAGCTTTGATGTGAGGATGCCGTTACTCAATATCGGGCTTTTTTGGGTTTTTTGTGGCCTTGTATTTTAATCTGTTGAGGGCCTGGATGTTCCTGCGGTCAAAACAAGGAATTTTAGAAACTGAAGCACAGTCAGACAAAGGTAGAGTCGAGAATGGATAACGTGAATGATCCTGTGGCACCTGCTGAACACGAAGAATCGGAAGCTTTCTTCCTGAAGAGGATTTATCGTGATTTTTTTGAGACTGTGCAAAGACAGAAGTACTGGATTGCTCTTTTTTCTTTTTGCGTCGTTTTATTAGTTGCTATTTTTTCCTTCCTCCAGACCCCCTACTACCAGGCCACAACTACCCTACTGATTGACTCTGATATGGCCCAGGATCCTTCGGAGCAAAAGAGCCTGGGGAATTTAGAATTGCAGGTTGCTATCATTCAAAGTCCGGAAATTATCGCGAAAGTCATAGAACAAACCAATTTTTCAGTTGATCCGTCCGTCGATTCCCGTGTGGACCCGCGTGAAGTTTTTATGCGGTTTTTGGACGTGAAGTCAAAAAAGCAAAATAAAACGATCGACATTTCATTTTTGAGTGAAAATGCCGAGACGGCGGCGCTTACGGCGAATCAAATCGCCCAGGCCTACATTGAAGGAAAGACCACAAAAAGCTCTGGTGTGGTAGTTGACTCTGTGGAGTCTTTGCAAGCACAACTCGCTCAGCAGGTTGAGAAACACAATGCCGTCAAAAATAAGATCGCGGAATTAAACCGTGAAAATCCCGAACTTGGTAACGAGAATATTTTGGCAGATCAAATCAAATATCTTAATTCCGAATACGTCAAAGCCGATTCCCGCACAATGGAATTGCGAAATACGCTTTCGGAGTTGGAGTTAATCATTAAAAGCGGCGGGAACATTCAGGATCATCCTTACGTTGCTTCGCATCCCCGAGTGAGACAAAAAATGGACAGAATTCGGGATACCGAGATACAGCTTTTGGAAATGGAGCAAGAATATCGGCAGATGCATCCGACGGTTTTGAAAGCGCAAGCAAAGCTTAAGGCGCTCCGGCAGTCGCTGGATGATGAAAAAACGCAACTGATCGCGGAACTGAATGCTGCCCTGAAAGCCAGTGAGGCCATGACGCAAGGAATTCGGCAAAGCATGCTTGAGCTACAGGCGAAAGAGAAAGATTTTTCACCTGCCCAACTGGCCTACAAGAATCTTTTGACGGAAGAAACGTCGATCATTGAAACGATCCGGCTCTTGAATGGACAAATTTCCAAAGCGTCTATCGCGGGGAGTGTGAAACAAACCCCCATCGAGATTCTTTCATACGCTGTGACGCCTCTGTCTCCGGCCATTCCGAATAAGCCGCGCAACATTTTGATGGCGCTGTTTTTGTCGCTTCTGGCAAGCCTAGGGTTGATTTTTCTGAGGCACTATTTTGATCAGACATTGAAAAAAGATGAGGATGTCGAATGGATTTTGCGTAAACCATTTTTGGGGCACGCTCCCTACGTTCAGGTTCCCAAGGATTCGATGGATCCGGTTTTAAAGAGCGAAAAGGAGAAGATATACTTTTTTAATTTTTTTCGCCTCATCTGTGCCAATATTAATTTTTTACTTGGAGCTCAGACTAAGGTTTCGGTTGTATTGACGGGGTCGTTACCCGGAGAGGGGAAAAGTTTTGTTTGCTATCACATTGCCAGGACTTTCGCGAATGAAGGTAAAAGGACGGTTTTAATTGATGCGGACTTTTGTCATAGTACCATTTCAAAGATGTTTCCGCGGGAAGGGGAGCGTCCGGGCCTCCACAGTTATTTGATGGAGAACGCTCCAGTTGACGAGATTATAGAAGAAACCGCCTATCCCAATCTTTTTCTGATCCCGTCCCGGGAGGCCAAATTCAGCGCCCCTTACGCGCTTCGGTCAAAACGCATGAAAGAGATGTTGAATGTACTTAAGGAAACTTTTGACGTCGTTATTGTAGATACTCCGCCCGTGCTGGTGCTTAACGACGCCGTTGCCATAAGCGAATTGGCTGATATTCGTGTGGTGGTCGTGGAGTGGGGAAAGACTGTGATCAAATCAGTACTTCGAACCGTTAGCAAAATCGCCCCCTCGGACTCGGCTTTGACCGGCATTATTCTCAACAAGGTCAAACATTGGGGCAAACAATATTATTATGAGCACTATTACGGTGCCAGGAGCGGGTATTTCTCCAAGGATGTTGGCACGCCGAAAGACGTTACGCCTCAATAGAAACGTTCTGAGCTCTAGGATCTCAGGCGAGTGATATCGGAGGCCACTATCTAAAAACGAATCGGTTCGCGCTTCGTTTGGTTTTTGGCTCTTCCCTGAGTTTTTTACGTTAGCCGCTGATTTGCTTATTCTCCCAGTTTATTCTTGAAAAATCTTGGCGGGAAGCTTACGATCGCATCTTCCTCTGGAGGGGACATGTCACCCTATAAAAATAAACTCGATCACAAGGTTATTTATGGTCTTATCGAATCCGGGGCCAAGGTGCTTGATCTTGGTTGCGGCGACGGAGATTTGCTTAGTCTTCTTGTTCGCGGGAAGAAGATCAAGGCCCAGGGAGTTGAACTGTCGAATGACGCTATTCATGCTTGTGTCGAGAAGGGGCTGAGTGTTTTTCACAGCGATATCGACAGCGGCCTGCCTTATTATCCTGATCAGTCGTTTGATTATGTCATATTGAACCAGAGTTTGCAGGAAGTGAAAAAAGTTGAAACGGTGATCGAAGAGTCGCTCCGCGTTGGCAGAAAGGTCATTGTTGGTTTTTCCAACTTCGCTCATTTCCAGGAGCGGTTATCTCTCTTTTTTGGAGGCAAGGCGCCCGTCAGCTCCTCGCTTCCGCATGAGTGGTACCGGACGCCCAATTTACGGTTCCTTTCCGTTAAAGATTTCAGGGAGTTTTGCGCGAAAAAAAAATACAAGATCCTCAAGTCTCGTTTTTTGGGCAGAAAGAATCTCGTCTGGGGGCTCCCCAACCTTTTCGCGACAAACGCGATTTTTGTGATCACAAAATAGGTTTTTGGCCGTGGCGCATCCGTCAAAAAAAATAGAAGTTTTTAAAAATCCGAATTCGGGGCGAAATTACAAAATTGATCTTGAATGTCCGGAGTTTACGTGCCTTTGCCCGAAAACCGGACAGCCTGATTTTGCGACCCTCCGGATTTGCTATGTTCCGGATAAGTTATGCGTCGAGCTCAAAAGTCTGAAGCTGTACCTTTGGAGCTATCGCGACG
>Ga0116182_1005193_pt1 | contig 11199 bp, 10 predicted proteins | sample AD_UKC077_MetaG_FD_89805 | JGI IMG/M metagenome (GOLD analysis project Ga0116182, IMG submission 89805) | Active sludge microbial communities of municipal wastewater-treating anaerobic digesters from USA - AD_UKC077_MetaG | ecosystem: Engineered > Bioreactor > Anaerobic > Digestate | place: USA...
AGAGGTTTGGAACAAAAATACGGTTTGAAAAAGGCTGTCGTCGTCCCTTTTCTCCGGCGGAAGTATCCTCCGGAGGAGTTGATCCGAACGATCGCGATCAGCGCAGCGAAAACTGTCAAGAAACTGATCTCGATCCATCAGCGAATTGGCATCGGTTGGGGAAAGACCGTTTACCAGACCGTTCTGGCGATATGCTCCGATCGCTCGGGTGAACGACCCAAACCTCTTATGAAGCGGGAGCTGGCCTTCTATCCGCTCATTGGCGGCCTGGGCCAATCGCTGCCTTACTACCAGGTGAACACGATGATCGACCGTATGGCGGAGTATTATCACGCGAAGAGTCGGTTTTTTAGCGTTCCTGCGATGACACTAAAAGGGTCGATGCTTCCTACGGCGATGCGTGAAGACTACGAGTCTATAGTCGAGGTTTGGAAGTCAGTCGATCTCGCGATTATCGGCCTCGGTGGACCGATACAACAATCTGAGATACTCAAATCGGAGATAGACAAGGATACCATCCAACGGCTGATCGAGCAGCGGGCCATCGGGGATATCTTGGGCCGGTTCTTCGATGAAAGAGGGGTGACGTGTCCAACCGACTTAGACTCCCGTCTACTCGGGTTGGACTTGGAGCGGCTAAAAAGTATAAAAGACGTGGTCTGCGTATGCGGAGGGAAGAATAAGGTCCGGGCTATACAAGTCGCCCTAGAACACGGTTTTTTTAATCACCTGATCACTGATCAGCAGACGGCGAGCGAGCTTTGAGGGGGTGGATCTATTGAAAGCCTTGATTTATTCAGGGCCAGGGCAGCTGAACATCCAAGAGATTCCGGCGCCACAAGGGAAAACGATCGTCGAAGTCGGCTACGCCGGTATCTGTGGGACCGATGTCAAGACCTTTTTGAAGGGGCACCCGATGTTTAAACCGCCTACGGTCTTGGGTCACGAATGTATCGGCCGTATCGCGCGAACCGACGCTCCCGAGAGGGATTTAGCCGAGGGAATGCTGGTCGCGGTGGCTCCCTACGCCGAGTGTGGCGTTTGCGAGAACTGTTTGAAAGGGTATCCCGAGCTCTGCCGACAAAAGTCCTTCGCTTCGTCCGGGAGTTTCTGCGAACTTCTGGGAATGAATACCGAGTACGCGAACCGGGCGCTCTTCGTGATACCTGACGCGCAGCCGGTCTATACGCTGATGGAACCGCTCGCTTGCGTTTTCAACGGGTTAGACAAGATAGGTCTTCTCAGAAACCCAGAAAGGTCTGCAGCCCAGTACCACACGCTCATCATCGGAGGCGGGCCGATGGGGACCCTATTCGCCTCCTGGTTTCGATCTCAACACCTCCCGTACGCGATCTTGGAGAATAACCCCTGGCGCGCGAACTTCCTCTCCTCGAGAGGGTACCGGTTAGCGGATGCGGTCTCGCCCCACACTTATGACGGTATCATCGTCGCGGCTGGCGCTCCCGAGCTCGCCGAATCCGCGCTGGATCTGGTGAAAGACGGAGGAGACCTCCTACTTTTCGCGGGGTTTCCCTCCGACACCCGGTTAACGTTGAATCCTTTCTCGATCCACTACAGGGAAGTGTCTGTGAAAGGGAGCTTTGGCTACGCGCTCGCCCACTTCCGTCAAGCCTATCGGGAGATCCTCGGTCACCCGGCCCTTTACGGAGAACTGGTCTCGCACCTCTTCCCTCTGGAGGACTATGCCCTAGCCTTTCAGAAAGCGATCTCGGGAGAAGCGATGAAAGTGGTCTTTCTGGTGAACCCGTTATGAAAGTGCGTTTTCGAGGGGAACGGTATTATCTCCGTGAAATAGGCGTTGCGTGGCTCTGTTTGGCGCCGGCTTTGGGATTGGCCGTCGTTTTTGTTTTCATTCCGCTCGTGGAGGTCTGCTACCTCAGCTTCACCAACTGGGACCTGTTACGCGCGACGAAAAGTTGGGTCGGTTGGAAAAATTACGAGTACATCTTCAAGGATCAAAAGTTCATACAGTCGATCTGGAACACGCTTTACTTCGCCGGGGTCAAGATACCTTTGGACCTGGTGCTGTCACTCTTCATCGCCGTTTTGCTCGATAAACGCATCAGAGGGCTGCGGTTCTATCGGGCCTCCTACTTCGCGCCCGTCGTGATTCCGGTTGTAGCCGCCTCACTGATCTGGGTGTGGTTGTTCGACCCTGGTCTCGGGCCGCTCAATCAAATCCTGGGATTGTTTGGCATCAGCCCTAGCCGCTGGCTTCACGATCCCGCTTCCGCTATGTTTTCGATCGTTCTCTTCTCCCTTTGGAAGGGGTTGGGATATGATATCGTGATCTTCCTCGCGGGGCTTCAAGGCATTCCGCCCACCTACAGCGAAGCGGCCAGTATCGATGGCGCGGGCTCGTGGAATATCTTTTTCAAGATCACCTTGCCGCTTTTGTCCCCCGTGATCTTCTTCGTCATTTTGATGGGTATCATCAACTCTTTCAAGATATTCACGGAGATTTCTGTGATGACACCGAAGGGCGGACCGTTGTACTCCACGGGAGTGATCGTCTTCTATATCTATCAGCAGGCCTTTGAAAATTACCGTATCGGGAGGGCGGCGGCCGCTTCGATCGTGTTGTTCTTTTTGATCCTCGCGATTACGATGGTCCAGAGAAAGCTCGGCAGAAAGTTCGTCGACTACGAGTAGGTGGTCTATGAGAAAACTATGGTGGGTTTACGTCCTCCTTTCGATCGGTCTCATCGCGATGCTGTTCCCGTTTTTTTGGATGGTTTTGTCCGCATTCAAGTCAAACGCCGACGTCTATGTCTATCCGCCGAAATGGTTCCCCTCGCAATGGAATTTCGACAATTTCAAACGGGTTTTCGAAATGGTCCCCTTCGCGCTATACTTTTTCAACAGCCTTCTGGTGACCGTTCTGGTGACCTATGGGCAGCTCTTTATCTCCGTTTTAGCCGCGTTTGCGCTTTCTAGGCTGAAATTTCCGTTCAAAAACGCGGTCTTTATGCTGATCGTGTCGACGATGCTGATGCCGTTTGTTGTGACGATGATTCCGGTATTCTTGATCGTTAGCGCCTTCAGGTGGATCGACACTTACCAAGGGTTGGTGATCCCGTCGCTTTTCAGCGGGTTTTCGATCATCTTCCTTAGGCAATTCTTCATATCAATCCCGCAAGACTTGCAGGACGCGGCGATGATCGACGGGTGCGGTTTTTTCCGCATCCTGTTCCAAGTCATTCTCCCGAATGCGAAACCGGCGATCGCGACGATCACCCTATTCAACTTTCTCGGAGAATGGCGTAACTACCTGTGGCCGCTCATCGTCACGAACTCTACGAAGATGCGGACGCTGCCGGTAGGGTTGCGCTATTTGATGACCGAAGGGGGCGGCGAGTACCATTTGATGATGGCTGCGTCCTTAATGGCCATCCTCCCCGTGTTGATCGTCTATCTCTTCTCAGAAAAGCAATTTATCAAATCCGTGGCCTTTACGGGTTTGAAATCATAAAGGAGGGTTTTCTATGAGGAAATTTACGCTTATCTTAATGGTCCTTCTCGTATTCTGCACCTTAGGCCTAGCGAAAACGAAGATCACATTTTGGTACGCCATCAGTGGGGTGAGCGGCGAAGCGGTTAAAGCCCTGATCGACCGCTTTCAAGCCGAAAACCCAGACATTGTCGTGGAAGCTATATACTCCGGCAAGTACGCGGATACGGCCCAAAAAATAACCGCCGCTCTGGCCGCCAACGCGCTTCCGAACGGTGGGATCATCCCGGCGGGCCCGATTTTTACGGGGCCGAGAGGTAACTACGCCATTCTCGATTATATGTTGAAAGACCCAACCTTCGATATGTCCGATTTTTATGAAGGTATGTGGGACTACTCCAAGTACAAGGGTAAAATATGCGCGGTTCCCTACAACATCAGCACCCCCGTGCTCTACTACAATAAAGAGCTGATGGAAAAAGCCGGTCTCGACCCCACGAAACCGCCGACCACGTGGCAAGAACTCCTCGAATACTCCAAAAAAATCACCCAAGACACGAACTCGGACGGGATCCCCGACATCTGGGGGCTCAATATGGCCGATACCGCGTGGATCTTCAAGTCCTTCTTACTCCAGAACGAAAACGATATCGTACAAGCGGTCCCACAGAAGGACGACTACGAAATCATTCCGCTCTTTGATCGCCCGTCCGCTTTGGAAACTGCGGAGTATTGGAAACAGTTGATCGATGAGAAGGCGATGCCCATGGGTCTCCACTCCTTGGCAGAAAAACAGTTCCTAGGGAACACGCTTGGGTTCTATCTCGGTACTTCCGCCCGCATTGGAACCTGGACTGGGAACACGTCCTTCGATTTCGGAGTCGGCTATCTCCCGAAAGGCAAGCGTTTGGGGATCCCCATAGGCGGTGCCGTTCTCGTTCTCTTCCCCGCTCCTAAAGACCAGATGGACGCCACCTATCAACTGATCAAGTGGCTGACACAGCCGGACAAGGTCGCTGAATTCTCGATGAAAACCGGGTACATCCCGATCCGTAAATCTTCCCTGGCATTGCCGGAGATGAAGGCCTTCTTCGAGACGAATCCGTTCTACAAAACCGCCTTCGAACAGTCTGAGTATGCCTTCTCTTACTGGCACTTTGACGCGATGGGGACAATGGACGGCTTGATCACTGAGGTATTGGAGAAGATCGAACGGGGAGTTTCTTCTCCTAAAGAAGGGATGAGGTGGCTCCAAGAGACGACTATCGAAGAGATCGAGGCGAGTCTGTAGCTTATGTCTATCGCGTTCTCGACGGCCGGACTGTACCCGATCGAATCGATCGAAGCTTTGAAGCTGGTTTCTAAAACCGGTTTTCTAGAAGCGGAACTGATGCCCCAATGCTATCACGAGGTCACCGAATCCTTCGCCCTAGAAACGAGAAAGGCGCTGAAGAGCGTGGGCGCTCCTTTGCGTGTTTCTTCGATCCACTACCCGCTGGTCTTTTTCGCCACCTTCTACAATCCCTACACCGGGATGCGAAAAGAGACCCGGCGCCTTTCCGAAAGGGTGGCCTCTTGCGCATCAATCCTCGGAACGGAGGTCATCGTTATCCACGCGCCGAGCAAACCGAAACCGGGCGATGTTCCCGAGTATCTCGAGACCGTGCTCGAAAACATCCGACATCTCTGCGAGGTTTGCGAAGAGCTGGGGATCACGGTTGCGCTGGAAAACAATCCCAAAACGATCGCCGACACCCCGGAGCGCTGGCGTGAAGCCGTTGCCCTCATCGGTCGCCCCAACCTGAAGCCGATGCTCGACACGACCGAGGCTTCGGAGGCTGGTATTCTACCGACTGCGTTTTTGGACGCCGCGCTGTGCGCGCATTATCATCTGAGCGATCATTCGGGGGTTGACAAACACCTGTTACCGGGTGAAGGAGACCAGGATTGGTCCTCGTTCTTTGAAAAGAACAAGAATAACGGCTATCGGGGAATCTATGTGGCGGAACCGTCCTACCGATTGATGCTCACAGACCCCATCGGCAACCTCAAGAAGGTCAGACGGTTCTTCGACCAGTATCTGCCGTGAGGACGCCTTTGAGGGTCGGGCTTTTAGCCAATCCAGGCGCGGGCCGATACGCGCTCGTGCCCGAAGCGATTCGGCGATACCAGGACGCCTTTCCGGAGCACGCGCTATACGCTCCGGAAGGGCGTTTTTTCCCAAACGAAGTCCCCGGGGTCCATACGATTCTGTCTCGTGCATCCGATTCAGAGTGCTTTTTGGAAGAGCTGTCTCGCGCCGTTTCGATTCTCGTTCAAAGGTGTGACCGACTCGTCGCCTTTGGAGGGGACGGTTTCTTCAACCACATTTGCTCGAGACTCATTGACGAATCGAAGACTCTTCCGTTCACGGGTATCGGCACCGGAACGGCCAATGTTGGCGTTCTCACGCAGTTCGATTCGGAAGAACTCTCCGCCACGTTATCCTTGGAGACGATCGAGCCCGTCTCCCCTTTGGCCATATTCAGAGATGGCGAGCCGATAGGGTACGCCTTCCACGATATCGTCATCGGAGACACGTTCTTGGGTACCGTCGAGGGTTCGACGCGCAACCTCAGCGCCAAAAAATGGGTAGTCGATCGGGTTTTGCAGCCCGTGAAGCCCAAATCGCTTTCTATCGGAGAGGAATTTCGGATCTTCTGTGGGGAGCGGCCGCTTCCGATGAAATCTGCCACTGTCGCTCAAATCATCGTTTCTCCGATTTTTAAAGGGAAAGGGTTCGCCGGTAAGGCGGTTTCGGGATTGTTATGCTTCAGCCCGTATTACGCGGACTGCTTCTGTATAGCTCTGGTCGACCGCATTTTGGTGGAGATGACGACCGATTTTCCGACCGATGGTTGCGTGATCGAACAATACCTTTTCCGAGAGGGAGAAGCGCTGAGGATGGAAGGGCTTTCACCCGACCACTACGTCATCGCGGATGGTAATCCCTTGTGCCCGGCAAACGGGTCCCTACGGATCACACGGTCGGAAAGACGTGTGTCCGTCCTTATGAATCCGCACCGGTTTCAATGCTTCTAGTTTGACAAGTAATGGGGGTCAGATTATGACTAACGTTAAGTTCACTCAAGCACTCGAAGCCTTCGCCGTCGGGGACGCCGTCGGACTTCCCACGGAATTCATGACGCGAGAAGAGATCGTTCGCGTGTATCCCGTGATCGATGGGCTTCCGAATCCCGAACTCTCTCGCCACCATTCCGACCTGCCTGCCGGAAGCGTTTCGGACGACACCGAGCAAAACCTCTACCTGATAGACGCGTTCCGAGAAAAGGGCGTTTCCACCGAAGCGACCGTCTACGCCCTATTGAAATGGATCGAGGAATCGCGGGCGGTGGAAAAGCGGTTCATCGGCCCGAGCTCGCTGAAGTCTTTACGAGCCATTCAGAATGGGGGATCTCCGCAAAAGGCGGGCTATGGAAACACGACCTGCGGGGCCGTGATGCGTGTCCTATCGGTTTCTTTGTGCACTCCCTTCGGATGTTGGGACCAGTTGGCCACTCACATCTATCTGACCACGCTGCCGACGCATTTTTCCGAATCAGCGTTGGAGGCCGCTATGAGTTTTGGATTCGCTTTGGCCGCAGCGGCGGGCAAGGCTTCTCTGGAAGGGGTCATCGCCGCCTTTTTCGGGGGCGCTGCCAGGGCCAAGGCCTTCGGCGCACCGGAGTACTCGATTCCCTCTACGGTGTCTCGTGTCCGGTTTTTTATAGAACATCAAGATCGATTCGAAGATCGAGAGCAGGTGGCCGACTACCTTTCTTCTGTGCAGGGGAGCGGGCTTTACGCTAACGAAGTCGCCCCTGCCGCTTTCATCCTCTTCCTCACTTCCCCCCACGATTGTTGGGGCAATATCCGGTTAGCCGCGTCTTTGGGTGGCGACACCGATACGATCGCCGCGCTCGCCGGCGCCCTAACCGCCCTACACAATAACGGGCATAATATCCCCTCTCCTATTGTGAACCAAGTTCTTTCCGTTAATCGTCTTCAGCTCGAGAAGTACGCCAAGCTCATTACGGGCATGCGTTCGTGTAGGTCAACTTATGGAGTGTAATCAAGAAACAAGGCCAGAATCAATCGCGCGGTTTTTAGCCTATATAGCCATCGCGGCGTAAGCGCTAAGTACTAAGACGGATCGCGAGACATTTTGGGCTGGGAACGCCGCACTTTAGTGCGGCATGGTTTCTGGGAACTCCAACTTTTAAGTTGGCAGGTTTTAGGTTTTTAGGAAGTCATCGCGGCGTAAGCGCCCTTTCTTTTCGCGACGGCGAGATACCTTTTGTACGTGTCTTGAAAAACAGGGTTCACACGGAGGGCACAGAGAAGAGCAAGTATCGCGGCGTAAGCGCCCTTTCTTTTCGCGACGGCGCGATAGCTTTTGTACGTGTCTTGAAAAACAGGGTTCACACGGAGGGCACAGAGAAGAGCAAGCATCGCGGCGTAAGCGCCCTTTCTTTTCGCGACGGCGCGATACGCTTTTGTACGTGTCTTGAAAAACAGGGTTCACACGGAGGGCACAAAGAACACAGAGAAAAGACTGAAGAAAGCTCGTGGGGCCGACTTCCAGTCGGCCTATCTCTTTGAGAACGCCTTGGGAGCGCCAACTTTAAAGTCAGCCTGTCTTAAAAGCGAAAGCCAGGAGAGAGCGCACCGCTGGATTTCGTTAGTATCGCGAGACTTCGTGGGTTCCGAAGTCAGCCCGCTGGTTACCCCGCGATGAACCTCTTTGTTATGTCACCCCATAACTTGACCCACACCTTGCGTTCATCGAAGGCGTCTTTTGGGGTATAATATCAAAAGGCGTTCATCGGTACGGTTGTCCAACGTCCCCTTGTGAAGCTCCTTAACGGTCGTAGACCCGGTTTTTGTTCTGTATCCGAAGCGCAAGGTGGGTTTTTTCGATAGGGACGCCCTTCGTTCTTTTTTCCCGTGAGTTGGGTAGGCGACGACCCAGCGACGGTTGGCGCTCGTAGAAAAACTATGTAGTCCAAAGGATTCTAGAGTCATCAGATAGGAGTGCGAAACATGGATCCAAACGAAAGAGCCAAGATGCTCGGAGAGGGAAAAATCCTCTCGCTCATCTGGAAGTTCAGTATTCCCGCGATCGTGGGGATGCTCACCAACGCTTTGTATAATGTTGTGGATCGCGTCTTTTTGGGGAGGGGCGTCGGTTCTTTGGCCTTAGCCGGCATCACGGTGTGTTTCCCCATTCAGACGGTGATGATGGCTTTTTCTATGCTCATAGGCGTGGGGTCGGCGACGCTGATTTCGATACGGTTGGGCCAAGGTAAGAAAGAAGAAGCTTCACGGATATTGGGGCAAGCCGTCTTGTTCATGATCATTATCTTTGGTGTGTTTACGGTCGTCGGGCTATTGCTGTTGGATAAGATGCTCTTTCTCTTCGGTGCGACCGAAACGAACCTGCCTTATGCAAGGGAATACATGTCAGTCATCCTCCTCGGATCGATGTTCTACGCTTTTGGGATGGGATTGAACTTCAGTATCCGGGCGGAAGGCAATCCGCGGATCGCGATGGCGACGATGTTGATAGGCGGCGTCTTGAACATCATCCTCGATCCGATCTTCATCTATGTGCTCAACAAAGGTATATGGGGCGCGGCGGTTGCGACGGTCATCTCTCAAATGGTCTCGGCCATCTGGGTGCTGACGTACTTCACGAGAGGGCAGGGCGTCATTCGTTTGCAATGGCGTCACCTTCGCGTGGAATGGCGATTGGCTAGGCAGGTTTTCACCAATGGTTCGGCTTCTTTCGCGCTGCAACTCGTCAACAGCTTGATGAACGTGATTTTGAACCAGAGCCTTAAAACATACGGTAGAGAATACAGTGGTGGAGATACCGCGATCAGCGCGATGGGAATCATCCAAAGCGTCTTCACCTTCGTTTTGATGCCGATTTTTGGGCTCAATCACGGATTGCAGCCGATTTTCGGATATAACTACGGAGCGAGAAAGATCGATCGCGTATTCCAGACGCTCAAATATGGCTACTTGTTCGCAACCTGCATATGCACCGCCAGTTTCCTTGTCCTCAGATTCTTTCCCGCCCCGATCATACAAATCTTCAATAAAACGGACACGGAGTTACTTGAAATGACGGTTCACGCGGCATTCTTTTATTCGTTGATGATACCGGTTATCGGGGTGCAAATCGTTTCAGTCGGTTTTTTTCAAGCGCTCGGAAAACCCAAGAGCGCGATGTTCTTGAGTTTGAGTAGGCAGATCCTCTTCTTGATTCCGCTGTTGCTACTCTTACCTCGATTTTTTAAATTAGATGGCATCTGGTACAGCTTTCCCATCTGCGACGCCCTGTCGTTTGTGGTGGCTGTCGCCTTTGTCACGCGAGAAACAAAAAAGCTACGAGGACTTTCGACTAGACAAGTGGAGGGGAACCTATGAATTTGGCCCTATACGGGATCGTCTTAAGCACGGTAGCGGGATTAACCACCGCCTTGGGCGCGTTACCCTTTTTCTTCTTCCGTAAGCGCACTGACGAACGCGTGATCGACGCCTTGCTCGGCTTCGCGTCCGGAGTCATGTTGGCCGCCAGCGCCTTCAGCTTGGTTCAGCCTTCTATAGAAGCCGGAGGTCTCTGGCGTTTTTTGGTTGGATTCGGTCTGGGAGCCCTTGCGGTGGACCTTATCGACCACTTCGCTCCTCACGAGCACTTTCTGAAAGGTTACGAAGGTCCGGATCGGAAGAAGGTGTCGCGCATCTGGCTCTTTGTGATGGCGATCACGATCCATAACTTCCCGGAGGGGATGGCTGTGGGTGTCGGCGCTTTCACCAAAGACGCGTTGGCGATCGCCGTAGCCATAGGCGCGCAAAATATCCCAGAGGGCGCCGCTGTAGCCGCCGCGCTGATCAACGCCAAATATTCGCCCGGAAAAGCCTTTCTGGTCACGCTCTTGACCGGGGTCGTCGAAGTGGTCGGCGGACTTCTCGGCGTGACGATTATTTCTTTCAGCCAAGCTTTGTTGCCCTATATGATGGCCTTCGCGGCCGGCGCGATGATCTTCGTGATCGGTGACGAGGTGATTCCGGAAAGCCATTTGAACGGCCACCAACGCTTGGCGACCTATTCGCTCATTATCGGGTTTTTCATAATGTCCGCGCTTGACGTGGCCTTGGGATGATCATACCGCCAGTTACACCCACTGTTGAGTGATCGGGAGACCTTGCTCTCCGTTGAAACTCACTTTTGTCAACTTCGGCCCAACCGGGCTCACGCGGCGTTTAAACTCACTGCGAAGGTACATCTTCCAGACCTTTCGCACACTTTCCTCGCGGAACCCTTCTTTCACGACCTCATCGGCCGAATAGCCTTCTTCTACCATCAAGCGAACGATCGGGTCCACCTCCTCATATGGAGGTAACCGGTCTTGGTCGGTCTGCCCGGGGTATAGTTCAGCCGTCGGGACCTTGCTGAAATGGTTCTCCGTGATAGCCGGGGTTCCGAGGGCTTGGTTGAGGGTTCTACCCAACGCGTAGACCTGATGCTTGTACAGGTCCTTTAACGGGGCGAATCCTCCTGCGGAATCGCCGAAGAGCGTCGTGTATCCACACGCCCACTCGCTTTTGTTGCCGGTCGTCAAGACGAGCCAGCCGTTATGGTTCGATAAGGCCAGTAACAGGTTCGCACGGATTCGAGG
>Ga0116182_1005198_pt1 | contig 11193 bp, 7 predicted proteins | sample AD_UKC077_MetaG_FD_89805 | JGI IMG/M metagenome (GOLD analysis project Ga0116182, IMG submission 89805) | Active sludge microbial communities of municipal wastewater-treating anaerobic digesters from USA - AD_UKC077_MetaG | ecosystem: Engineered > Bioreactor > Anaerobic > Digestate | place: USA...
GCAGTATTTTTATATCATCGGGAAATTTTTGCTACTTACCTGACTTTATTAAGAAATTCTGCGCCTGTTGAGCAACCTGTGTTGCACACCATGCTACTCCGCGCGATGAACACGGCTACGGCGATGGTGAAATGGCGCTTTTACAAATTTCAAAGTGCGCCAGCCAATATTTGGTTGCAAATCTCAAAACTCTACAGACTTGCTGAAAAACATTTTTTACAACATGAGAGTATGGCCATTTATATTGACCCAGCAAGCACTGAGCAAAAATTGACCACTATTTCCTCAATGTATATTCAAGCTTGCATGCTGGGCTCGTTAGAGGGATTAAGTTTTAAATCGCAACAAATTGAGTTGGCGCATAAAATACTTGATTTCTGGGCTTCAAAAGTGGCGATTGAGCGTGAATTCAACGCACAAAAACATTTGTTTTATGTAGACACCGCTAATAACACCCCAGCTAAACGTATTCGTAAATTCAAACCAACAGAACATTGCCGCTATTGGACGCTTGACGGCATCAACTCAAAAATCGAGCTTTGCCTCTCGCTTTTAGAGTTTAATATCGCCCCAAAACAAGAAAAAATGAAAGATATCGTGAACAGTAAATATGCGCTCATCACATTAGGTGCGTTGCACGCTGAGTGGTCACGCATTGATTCTTCCCGCCAACGCAGAAGCCTTGAGCGTGTTAAAACAGAAAAAGCCGCCAATACCACATTTGGTTTTGAAGAAACCTGCGACCGTATCCGGCATTATGAAAGTATTTCGGATCAGAAAAACGCCGAGCACAAAAATGCAGCGATTACGCTAACTGAAAATGCCTCAAACCATGCGTCTGTTAAAGGGCGTGGTGACAACATCATTTATGTTGATTTAGGTGCGGGGCAATCTAATATTGTGGATGAAAGCCAGCGTGGATTTGGCTTGCTAGTGCGCAAACAAGCCAGCGAGTTAAGCCTTGGCATGATGATTGGCGTTTCTGCTAAAGAGAAAAGCCATGACATTAAAATTGGTGTCATCCGCAACATTAAACCTGTGGCTGGTAACCAGTTTCATCTTGGTATAGAACTACTTAGCCGCGCCGCATTTTGTGCCAAAGCCGAAAATGTGAGCCGTCAGTTAATTAACACCACTTCAGCCAACCAGTTAAACGACACGATTTCAGGCTTCAGCAATGACTTTACGCGCTTTACGTGTTTATTTATACCCAAAGAGTTTTCAGCCTCAAAACAAGAAACGCTGATTGTGCCGCGCTATCAATACAACAGAAAAGATGCTTTCAAAATTAACATCGCAGGACATGACATGCTCGTGCGACTTACCGACAGTTTTGAACAGCATGAAAACTGGGTGCGCGTAGCCTTCGCGAAAGCCTATTAATCGCCTATATTCTTCACGAGAAAAAAACACTGCCCTGCGAGCCTTGTAAATAAAGGCTCGCAGGGCAGTCAAAAAGGTTTGTGTGTTTTTTACAGAAAACTGACATGATTTAACATCAGTTAAATACTTGTAACATCAGCTAAATACTTGGTTAATTTTCAACCAATAGTCATTACATTTGATGGAATGTACTGACCATTAACGTGCTTTTTGCCTGGTCTTTTCTGCAGGTGTGTTAGGGTTGTTCACCTCATATTCCAGTGAAGTTCCCTTAAACGTAATGGCTGGATGTACTTTATTGGCTGAGTCAACCTTCTTAATACTTGGATTTTGACGCGTCAATACTTGCTCAAGCACCGCTTTTGAACAACTATTTTCAATAAAATCAGCACGTATCAATTGCTGGTTTTTACTATCTAAAAACAAACTCTGCGCGTCGCCCGCATTTCGATTACTGCTGGCAATCAATTGGCTACCAGTAGGCAGGGTCGTTTTATCCACTTTTAACACATGCGTTTGCGCATTCAGACCGCAAAAACTGTATTTACCTGCAATATCGGTAATAAAATAAGTGCCGTCTTCTAAAAAAATGCGCACATTGGGAATCCCCAACTCTTTTGCGTCCTGTCGCTGATTGTGATTGCAATCCACAAACACTTTGCCAGCCACGCAACTTTCATTCGCAGTTACTTGTGTACTTGCCACTGCGCAAAAAACAGCCCCGCACAACACGTGATAATTCACATGGAATCTCCGGCAGTAATTGTCTATCGAATTATTCATTAAAATTTCTCAATGCAGTCAAATTTGCTGTGCTGGTCATGTTTTAACATGCTTGAATAGTGTACACCAACAAGCGAGATGCAAAACACTTGTTCATCTCAGCTACTCACGATAATATGCAGCTAACGCATGGATGATTTAAGCGCTTTAGGAGGCTTTGTGCAAATTCAAACGGGTGAAATATATGGCAAACAAACGGCGGCTAAATTTGTCATGTACAACGTACTTAAAGTGAGCAAGTCGATTGTTACTTTACAAAACATTGATAACCCGCTCAGCCTCTTTGAAACCACCGCGCAAAAACTTCAGAGTTCAGGTTATATCCGCATTAGCCAAACACCTTATATTGATTTAGTTTCAACAACACCAAAAAAACGTAAAGCCGCCAAAAAGCCGACCCGCTGTCCGCTGACTTATGATTTTTTAGAAGCCCGCGCCGACAGCGAAAGACCTGCGCCAATATTAACAGACATGTTTAACTAACCAGTCTAACTTATTGTTTATTAACAACACCATTTAACTTACCCTCTGCATTCCAGCCACCACCCAGTGCTTTAAATAACGCAACTGAGGCTAGCAACCTAGCCTGCCGACTCTGAATAAAAGCGATTGATGTTTCGTTATAAACACGCTGCGCATCCAGCACATCTAAATAAGCAGAATAGCCAGATTGATAACGATTTTCGGCAATTTCAAGCGCTTTTTTTGCTGATTGCTGGCTCGCATTTAAGGCTGTTTCACGTGCCGTTTGTTGCCGCAAATCAACCAAGGCATCGTTCACTTCTCTAAAAGCGTTTTGTACCGCACCCTCATAACTTGCCAAGGCTTGTTTTTGTTTGGCGCTGGCTTGGTCAACCCGCGCATTGCGTTTGCCAGAATCGAATATCGGCAAATACAAACTCAAACCGCCTGTCCAAATTCTAGAGGCCGATTTCAGCACATCTGCCAGTTCCATGCTTTCGCCGCCAAATAAAGCTGTCAATGAGATTGTGGGATACAAAGCGGCTTTTGCCACGCCAATATTCGCGTTTACCGCCACCATCTGCGCTTCAGCCTGCGCAACATCTGGCCGCGCTTCAAGTAAGCTCGAGGGTAAGCCTGCGGGCGGTGTTGGCGGAATCGGTAACTGCTGGTCACCAGCCACCTGCGCCAATGCCAAATTCAAATCCGCGGTCAATACCGCAAGCTGATGTAGATTCTGTGCGCGTAATCGGGTTAACTCTGCCAATTGTGCGCTCAGGATTGAAACTGCAGCCTCAGCCTGATGCACTTCTAAAATAGAAGCGACACCACCTTCTAGTCGACGTCTTGTAAGCGCCAGACTTTCATCCCGCGTTTTGATGTTTGCTTGGGTGACACTGATTTGGGTATCTAGGCTGCGTAGCGTTAAATAATGGCTGGCAACCAAGCCTGTAAGTGAAAGTGCAACGGTGTCTTTTGCGTATTGACTCGCAAGTACCTGTGCACGCACAGACTCTTTGGCGCGAATTAATTTTCCCCAAAAATCAATTTCAAAAGTTGTACCTAACTGAGCTCGATACAGATTACGCGGGTTATTAGAAACTTCATTCGCGCCCGATTCTGTCACGCGTGAACGGTTGGCAACCCCATTCAAATCCACTTGCGGTAGTGATGCAGCGCCAATCTCATTCGCTAGCGCCTGAGCTTCTTCAATACGCGCTACAGCCAATTTAATATTACTGTTGTTTACTAATGCCTGACTCACCAAATCATTTAATATTGGGTCTTGATAATGTGTCCACCAATCAGTAGCAATTGTATGATTGGCTTGATTCAATCCTTCAACATAGTTAGCTGGCAAGGAAACTTCTGGCCGCTGATAGTCGGGGCCTACTGTTTTACAACCAGACATCAGCACAACCGCTACTGACAAGCCAATAAAGCGCAACTTCAACTTTTGACGATTATTCCTTTGATTGCAAAACATCACACCGTCTCCTGCGATTTTAACTCGGTTTCAATTTGCCCATGATGCCGCACATGCTTGCCCGACAGCCAGGTAAAAAAGAGCGGGATAAAAATCGTTGCCACAAATGTTGCTAAAATCATGCCGCCAAATACGCCAGTGCCCATGGATTGACGTGCCGCCGCCCCGGCACCGCTGGCTATCACCAACGGTACAATGCCTAACACAAAGGCCATGGAGGTCATGACAATCGGCCTGAATCTGAGCCGTGCGGCTTCAAGTGCAGCTTCTGCAACCGGCATACCCTCTTCCATTTTTTGACTGGCAAACTCAACAATCAGAATAGCATTTTTGGCTGCCAATCCAATTAAAGTAATCAGCCCAATTTGAAAGTAAATATCATTGGGCATGCCGCGCAACAGCACTGCTAAAAAGGCCCCTGCCAGAGCAAACGGCACCGCCATAATTACCGCCAACGGCAAGGCCCATGTTTCAAACTGTGCTGCTAAAATGAGAAACACCATGATAATGGCAAAGCCAAAGGCAAACAGCGCAGCAGAACCGGTACGTTTTTCTTGATAGGCCTGTGCAGTCCAGGCAATTTGATAGCCTTCAGGTAAACTTGCTTCAGCAATACGTTCTACAGCTTGAATGGCATCACCCGAACTCACCCCACTCGCGCCGCTACCAAACACTTTTGCCGAAAGTAAGCCGTTATAACGCTCGAGTTGCTCTGCCCCAACAATGTTGGTGACTTTACTCAACGCAGAAAGTGGAATCATATTGCCGGCAGGATTTTCAGCGGTGGGCTGGCTACGCACATACACTTTTCCTAAGTCTCCTGGCTGCATACGATACTGCTGTTCAGCTTGCAGTTGCACGCGATAGGTACGACCATTTCGGTTAAAGTCATTCACGTAAAACGAGCCCATTGTGCTTTGCAACGTGGCATAAATATCTGAAATTCTTACTTTTTGTGAAAGTGCTTTCGCTTCATCCACTTCAATCAGGAGTTGCGGTACTGTCGGCCGAAAAAAAGTATTCAACCCCGTTAAGTTTTTATCAGCAGACAACGCTTCCATAAAACGATTGGTCACACCAGCTAACTTAATTGGGTCGGTATCCAATTTACTTTGCACATACACTTCAAAACCGCCCGCAGAGCCTAAACCGCGAATGGCCGGTGGGTTGACTGCAAAAGCAATACCATCCGGTTGGCTCATACCGATGCCAAACAACTTACCCACAATATCATCTGCTGTTGTATTACGGTCTTTCCAGTCTTTTAGCCTGACAAACATGGTGGCAGCGTTGGTTTTATTCGCTCCTGTGAGTAGCTCAAGACCATTCACGGCAAACTCGTGGGCAACCGCATCATCTTGATGAATGGCTGCACGAATGTCTTCCGTGGTTTTTGTGGTGCGGCTGAGCGTTGCGCCATTGGGCATCACCACAATCGTCACCACATACCCTTGGTCTTCTGCCGGAACAAAACTACCTGGCACCTTCATGACCAACAAAACGACGGTAGCAACTATGCCAAAAAACGCAATGGCGCCAATGATTTTATGCTTGAGCGTGACGCCAACGGTATCTGTATAGAAATGCGTAAATCGCGTAAAAAACTGGTTGAATTTGGTAAAAAACCAATTTTCACCATGGGATTTTTTTAAAATCATGGCGCAAAGCGCTGGCGTTAAAGTCAGCGCCACCACACCCGAAATCACCACTGATATGGCAACCGTTACCGCAAATTGACGGTATAGTTCACCTGCAATGCCGCCCTGAAAGGCCACTGGCACAAACACTGCGCACAACACCAACACAATCGCCACCACCGCGGCAGATACTTGATGTATCGATTTAATCGCTGCGGGTAGTGGCGATAGATTTTCTTCCCGCATTAGCCGTTCAGTGTTTTCCAGCACCACAATGGCATCATCCACCACAATACCAATGGCTAAAATCATGGCAAATAGCGTGAGTAAGTTAATGGAAAAACCAAAAATATAGAGGCCTGCAAAGGTGCCAATTAATGAAATAGGCACCGCTATAATGGGAATCAACGTGGCACGCCAGCTTTGTAAAAATAAAAATACCACCAGCACTACCAGCACCAGCGCTTCACCAAAGGTTTTTAATACTTCATTGATGGTGGCTTTTACAAAGTCACTTGTGTCATAAGGGATGGTATAAGTCATGCCCTCGGGAAAGCGCGCTTTAAGTTCCTCTACCTTATCTTTAATGCCTTTGGCGGTGTCTAGCGCGTTGGCGCCGCTTTGTAAAAATATTGGAAGCGCAACACCGGTTTGACCATTCAAGGCTGAAGTGACATTGTAGTTTTGCGCACCCAATTCAATTCTTGCCACATCTTTTAAATATAAAACACCACGCGGGCCATCCGCCTTAATCATGATGTTCTCAAACTGTTCAGGGTCAACCAATCGACCTTTGGCCGTGACAGTGTAAACCAACTGCTGGCTTGCAGGCGCCGGCTCCGCACCAATTTTGCCGGCAGCGTATTGATTGTTTTGCGCGCTAATCGCAGCAGCAATGTCGCTGGTCGTAACCCCGAGTTGCGCCATGCGGTCAGGCCGCAACCAAATACGCATAGAATAATCTTGCCCGCCAAAAATTAGCGCATCCCCTACGCCTTTCACGCGTTTAAACTCATCTAACACATTGAGCGTGGCGTAATTACTTAAAAACAATCGGTCATGCTTTGGGTCTTTTGATGTCAGCATCACTACCAGCAAAATATCATTCGACTTTTTTTGCACAATCAGGCCATTACGGCGTACATCATCCGGCAGACGCGGTGTGGCAATATTCACGCGATTACTAACATTAAAAGTTGCTTGGTCAACATCTGTACCAACCTCAAATGTGGCGGTAATCACCAATGTACCGCTAGAGTCAGCACTGGATGAAAAATAAAGCAGGTTATCCACGCCACTGAGTTGCTCTTCAATAGGGGCTGCGACGGTTTTTGAGAGCGTCTCTGCACTGGCACCTGGGTATGAGGCTGTGATTGTAACCGTGGGCGGCGCAATTTGCGGATACTGCGCAATAGGCAACTTAAAAGCTGCCGCCAACCCAGCCAAGACAATAATAATGGACAGCACTGAGGCAAAAATGGGGCGCGTGATAAAAAACTTGGTCATATCTTTTAGCCTTTTTTCGCTGGGTGATTTTGGTTGCCAAGGTTAACTTCTGGTGCTGCGCCTATGGTGTGCGGCACAATTTCTGCCCCTGGCTGCACTTTAAGCAAATTATCAACAATCACTTGCTCGCCTGTCTTTAGGCCGCTTAACACTACCCAATTCGTTCCTTGCCATCCACCTTCTTGAATAAAACGCATGGCCGCAACGGCTTTACCGCTCTTGTCTTTTTCAGCCACGTAGACAAACTTACCTTGGTCATTCGTCATCACCGCGGTTTGCGGCACTAAAAACACACCATCTTGATACCCGGTTGTAACGCGAACACGCACAAACTGGCCGGGAAGCAACTGTTTATTGGCATTTTCAAAGGTTGCACGTAACTGTTGAGTGCCTAATGCTGGGTCAATTGCACTTGCGGCAAAATTGAGCGTTCCTTTAGCGTCGTATTCTTTTCCATCTGAAGTCAATAGCGTGACCGCTTTCACATTGGCAGGCGACAAGTGGCCACCCAACTGCGCTACCTCGCTGTCAGATAGACTAAAGCGCACCCAGATTGGGTTTACCTGACTGACTTTGGTCAGCAAACTGGTATTGGCGTTCACCAATGCACCTTCAGAAAATTCAAAACGCCCGGCAATGCCTGATAAGGGTGAGGTAACGCTGGTATACGATAAATTAAGTTGCGCCTCACGTACGCTTGCCTCGGCTTGTGCCAGCCCGGCAACTGCGAACGAATGGTCAGAACTGGCGTTATCGGCCTCACGTTTACTAATGGATTGGCTGGCTAACAAACTTTCTAAACGCGCGGCTTCACGCCGTGTTTGCTCAACCCTTGCCTGCTGCTGTGCCAGCTGCGCTTTGGCATTAGCCAAGGCGATTTGAAAAGGCACCTGGTCAATTAAAAACATCACCTGCCCTGCTTTAACCGGTGCGCCTTCTTCAAACATTTTTTTGAGCAAAATACCACCCACGCGCGGGCGAATTTCCACTTCTTTTGCACCTTCAGTTTGGGCGACTGCCTCTGCACTAATGGGCACACGCACGGCCGCCAACGTCAACACGCCCACAGGCATTGGCGGCCTACTATCACTTGCTTGGCTTGCGGATTCATTTTTTGTGCAACCACTCATCGCCGAGCCAACAATCAATACCAACATGATGAATTGCAAAAACCGAGAGATGGATAAAGGTTGTGTCAATAGTTTTGCTAGCATCATAAACTCCGTGCATTACGTGTTGATTAATAAATTAAGCAAATGACTAATACAGAAAACCAATCCATACTTGCTTACTTGATTGAATGTGCGTATATTATATACAAACAAGAATGTATGTATATATCTTTTCGAAATTTTATTTGTCTTCAATAAAAATGAAGCTACATACAAGTGAATACTTAATCTAACACAAACCAAGCAGGCGCAATTTCACATGGTAAGAAAATCTAAAGAAGATGCTGAACTCACGCGTAAGCGCATTATCACAGCAGCGCGTGAAGTATTTTTGTCACGTGGTGTGAGTCGCACAACACTGGAACATATCGCAACGCAAGCCAATGTCACGCGCGGTGCCATCTATTGGCATTTCAAAAATAAAACTGAAATTTTTCATGCCATCCGCGAGCAAGTGCTATTGCCGCTGATTGACCGCATGGACGATAGCCTAACGCTTGACGGCAATGAAGACCCGCTCACGCAAATTGAAAAAAGCCTCTGTCAAACAATCGATGATTTAAATGATAATGTTGAAATGCGTGAAACTTACGAAATCATCATGATTAAGTGTGAATATGTAGAAGACTTTTCTGAAGTGCTGCAACAAATTTTAGAAAACTGTTCCAGCATTTTAGATAAATTGGTGCTAGGTTACCAGCGCGCGCAAGCACAAAACCTTTTGTCATGTACGCTCTCCCCGCTTGCACTTGCCCAAGACACGCATTTATTTTTTAGCGGTCTACTCCACATGTGGGTAAAAGATGCTGATGGTAGCCGTTTTCGCAATCAGGCAAAAACGCTCATTCAATCGCATATGAATTTACGCAGAAAACACTAAAATAAATCGCTTTTTTTGCGCGCTTTATAACACAACCCTTTTGACCTGCCCTGCAAGCCTTTATTTACAAGGCTTGCAGAGCATCAAATTTCTCTCGGGCGTTTTTAATCGATTTTAAGCTAGTTTCTTGGTGGTCCGCCATGTAAGTCATGACCATCCGCCGTGTAGATTTCCACCTCCACAAAATCGCCCGGCGTTAACCCTTCTGCATCTTCTAAATACACGACGCCGTCAATTTCTGGGGCATCGGCTTTGGTGCGGCCGACCGCTTCGATGTTGCCTTCGGCATCTGACACAATTTCATCCACCAGCACGGTTTGAATGCTGCCAATTTTGCTGTGTAATTTAGCAGCACTGATGCGCTCTTGCACGGCCATAAAGCGGCTTAGGCGTTCTTGTTTGACTTCTTCTGGCACTTGATTTGGCAACGCATTGGCAGCTGCGCCATCCACCGCAGAATAGGCAAAGCAGCCTACTCGGTCTAACTGTGCCTCTTCTAAGAAATCCAGCAACTGTTGAAAATCTTCTTCCGTTTCCCCCGGAAATCCCGCAATAAAGGTACTGCGAATAGTTAATTCTGGGCAGACTTCGCGCCAGGCCTTGATACGTGCCAGATTGTTTTCTGCGTGCGCTGGACGCTTCATGGCTTTTAAAATGCGTGGACTAGCATGCTGAAATGGCACATCCAAGTAAGGCAAAATCAGGCCGTCGGCCATGAGCGGTATCACTTCATCAACATGCGGATAAGGATATACGTAATGCAATCTCGTCCAAACGCCGAGTTCGCTTAAACTTTGGCATAGTTCCGTCATGCGCGTTTTAACCGGGCGTCCATTCCAGAAGCCGCTTCGATATTTCACATCTACCCCATAGGCCGAGGTGTCTTGCGAAATGACTAAAATCTCGCTGACCCCTGCATTGACCAGATTTTCTGCCTCGTTCATGACTTCGCCAATCGGACGGCTGACTAAATCTCCCCGCATGCTGGGAATAATACAGAAACTGCACCGGTGATTGCAGCCCTCGGAAATCTTTAAATACGCGTAATGGCTTGGCGTTAAGCGGATGCCTTGCGGCGGCACTAAGTCCGTGTATGGGTCATGCAATTTGGGTAAATTTGCATGCACCGCAGTCATCACTTCTTCCAATGCATGTGGGCCTGTTACGGCTAGCACACTTGGGTGCGCAGCTTCCACCACGCCTTTTTTTGCGCCTAAACAGCCGGTGACAATCACCTTGCCATTTTTATTGATTGCTTCGCCAATCGCATCGAGAGATTCTTCCACCGCACTGTCAATAAAGCCGCAAGTATTGACCACGACTAAATCGGCTTCTTCATAAGTACCGGAAATTTCATAACCCTCCGCCCGCAACTGCGTAAGAATACGCTCTGCGTCTGAACCTGCTTTAGGGCAGCCTAATGAAACGAAACCAACTTTTGGATTTGATACACGCATGCAAACTTACCAATCATTAAAATTAACGCTGTTGCTGATATAAAAACGAACATTACTCTAGAAACACATGGGCAATAAAAATAGTGCCGACCCCAATTGAAATCAGCACAACTTGTGCAATCGTGGCTTTCAATTCAGTGCGCTTATGTAAGCCAGGAATTAAATCGGCCACTGCCACATAAATGAGACTTGATGCCGCCAATGCCAGAATAATGGGAATCCAGCCTTGCACATGCTGCAGGGCAAAATAAGCAATCAAGCCGCCCACCATAGTAGCTAGACTCGATACAAGATTAAAAATAAGCGCTTGCTTTTTGCTGTAACCGGAATGCAGCAAGATTAAAAAATCGCCGACTTCCTGCGGAATTTCATGGGCAATAATGGCCAATGCGGTGACCACACCTAACTTAATATCAGCGGTAAATGC
>Ga0116182_1005217_pt1 | contig 11168 bp, 10 predicted proteins | sample AD_UKC077_MetaG_FD_89805 | JGI IMG/M metagenome (GOLD analysis project Ga0116182, IMG submission 89805) | Active sludge microbial communities of municipal wastewater-treating anaerobic digesters from USA - AD_UKC077_MetaG | ecosystem: Engineered > Bioreactor > Anaerobic > Digestate | place: USA...
CCTTGTGTGTCTTAATGTAGTCGATGACCACATCGCGCAACCATCTGCCTGAGTCAATATAAACGAGCTTTTCACCTCTCATTGCGCCACCGATAACCGCATAATCCCTTGATGACTTCACTGAATCGCCGAATGCCTTATATCCATCACCGCCGGCTGCAAGAAAATCATTTGTAGCTACAGTATACTCTTTTTCGGCTGCCAGAGGAATTCCACCGATAAAGATATCTTTTACGCGTGAACCTTTTTTGCCCTTAATGTCATAGGTGAATGTAAGACCGGAAACCTGGGGGAACCTCCCCTCTTCATCTTCAACCCCTGTCACGCCATGCTCAAGGGTATCACGAATCTGCTGTCCTGTTAGCTTTATAGCAACGATGTAATTGTCAAAAGGAACAACTGCATAGACATCGCTCACCTTAACAGGGCCCTTCTTAATACTGGTCCGAATAGTACCACCATTTATTATTGCCGCATCAGCACCGGTTGTTCTTCTCATTATATCTGTGATGAGATTACCCAGGTTTGTTTCCTGTAACCTCACATTAACCCCGTCGAGGTCGACAAGTGCTTCCCCCACTGTCTCATTCATTACGATATCGACCTTCTGCTGGTATTTTGTAACAATCGCTTCTACTGCTTTATTCTGTTTTCCAGTTGGTTTTATCGGTTCAAGGTAACCACTGACGTCAACAACTTTACCATATTTGAGAGTAATATCCACAACACCGAGGGTCTTGCCATGCTCAAAGGCTTGCACCACGAATGACTTGTTGATGGGTACCGGTTTAGCGACTTTCGTATGTGAATGCCCGCCAACAATTATGTCTGCACCATCTACCTTCCTCGCCAGTTCCGTATCGGCACTGAACCCTGCATGGGATAAAATAACAATGATATCGCTTTTTTTCCTCAGCTCTTGTATATATTTCTTTATTGTTTCTTCGGTAGACAGAAATTTCAGTCCTTTTACATTTTTAGGATGGGTCGTCACAGGTGTATCATCTGTCACAACCCCTATAACTGCCACAGTAATACCGTCCATATTTTTCACTATATATGGCTTCAACTCATTTAACCCAACAACATTTGCACCCAGAATAGGAAAGTTTGCCTCTCCTATCCGCTCTCTGAGAACTGCCTGGCCAAAATCAAATTCATGGTTCCCCACAACCATGGCATCTAAGCCCATGACATTCATCGCCTCAATGGAGGATTTGCCCTGGAAGAGATTTGCCCAATTGTTTCCCTGGATCATATCTCCAGCAGCAAGGAATAGTGTAGGCTTTTCAGCTCGGAGATTCTCCGCCCGTGACGCAAGATATGCCAGTCCACCCTGGGCTTCATCAGAACCATATGGCTTGTAGGGCATTGCAAATCCATGGAAGTCATTCATGTGGAGAATCCTGATTTCATGTTCAGCAACGCAGGATAGAAAGGTACTGGCTGACAAAAGAAAAAAACAGGCTATTAGAAAATGCTGTAACTTTTTAGCCAGAAACATGTTTTTGCACCCCCATCATTTTTTTAACAACTTTTACGAAATAAGCGTTTAACCGGTGATTCTGGATTGGAAAAGGTATACAGATATTTCCATCTTCACCCACAAAGGTGTTCATGTGCACTTTGTTCCTTTCAAACCTTTTTTGCACATCACCAGGCCCCTTTAGATGCCTCACTACCAAAATATTCGATGGACTCACAGAACATTTCATGTCCTTAGTACCAGATAGCTTATCCTGGATATACGCTTTCTCACCTTCCAAAAAGACAAAGGTTCTACGCTGATAACCTTTGTCTTTCATAGACGCAATTGCTGCCCATGGCGCTAATGTATTTATCCAAGAAGGGTCAAGTTTAGCTCGAATCTGATTTATGAAATCTGGCGGCCCGATAACGTATCCTAAACGCAAACCGCCGAGTGCGTGGAATGTTGAAAATGTTCTAAGTATCGCCGCTCCTTTTGAATTTGAAACGCGAACTGCCAGGGATGGCAGGGACGCATACCCGCTGTATGCTTCATCTATTAAAAGACTTATACCAAGCTCGTCCGCATTGTCGGCAATTTTTGTAATATCTCCATCTGAAATCACTGTTCCAGTAACATCGTGAGGATTTGGTAAAAGTGCTGCACCGCATCCATGCATGGCATCACAAAAATCTTTAATGGTGAGATCATAATTTTCTTCTGCTTTTAAAGGAACTGTCACACATTCGAGGCTATGTTTCAAAAAGACTGATCTGTGCCTTTTGGAAACAGGATAGGGAATAAGTATTCTCTTCGGAGTAATATGATCAAGGATTGTGTTCAATATGACTGTTGATCCGCATCCAAACAAGATGCAAGCATCATCGATCCCTTCTTTCTTTGCAATATAGTTCTTTAAACGGTCAAGGCCATCCGCGTTTATAGCTGATATCTGACGCAAACGGGTACGAATGATATTTCTGGCCTTATTTGAAGGCCCCAAAGGGTTTGACCCTGAAGTAAAATCGATTACCTTCACCGAGGATTCCCCGCAGTAGTTGTAGGCTGTAGACTGATGGCCAAAAAGAAAGGTTTTCTATAAATCCTTATGAGCTTTATCATTTACACTCCCAGGTATGCTTCAATGATGCCAGGACTGGATTTGACTTCTCTTGACAGCCCATTCATAGTTACCCTCCCATTCTCAAGAACATAGGCTCTTTCTGAGTGTTCCAGGGCCATATGGGCGTTCTGTTCTACGAGAATCATAGATATTCCTCTGTCTCTGTTTATAAGTCGCATGAGCGAAAATATTTCTCTTGTTATAATGGGGGATAAACCCATAGAAGGCTCGTCAAGAAGCAAAAGTTTGGGATTTCCCATAAGCGCTCTTCCCATTGCAAGCATTTGCTGTTCGCCACCCGAAAGAGTCCCTGCATGCTGCTTCAACCTTTCCTTGATTCTCGGGAAGGTTGTCACAACGAGGTCGAAGAGTTCAGTTTTCAGGGCACGATCAGTAATAGTATAGCCTCCAAGTTCCAGGTTTTCTTTGACAGTAAGATCAGGAAAAATGCGTCTGCCTTCAGGAACTATAGTAATTCCGAGCTTTACGACCTTATCAGGTCGCGCTCCGTGTATGGCCATTCCATTAAACACGATTGTACCTGCAAAAGGTTTTGTAATACCTGTGATCGTTTTCAATAGGGTCGATTTCCCGGCACCATTTGCCCCTATCACCGAAAGGATTTCTCCCGGCATCACTTCAAGGACTACATCATCGAGCGCCCGAATAGTCCCATAAGCCACTGAAAGCCCTTCAATCTTCATCAACATGTCGAATTTACCCTCTGCCGTCTGCTCTTTTTCCCTCAAATAAACTCTTCCCCCAGGTACGCTTCAATCACTCGTTTATCTTTCTTCACCTCTCCCGGCGTGCCTTCCATAATCTTTTCTCCGAAATCCATAACCACAACCTTATCAGAGATATTCATAACAAGACCCATCTGGTGCTCTATAATAACAATAGAAAGTGAGAATCGCTCCTTCACTTCTCTCAGAGTTTGAAGCAAATCCTGCACCTCCCTGGGGTTCATACCCGCCCCTGGTTCGTCAACAAGAAGGATTTTTGGTTGTAATGCAAGGGCACGGGCAATCTCAAGTCTCCTTTGCTCACCATAGGGAAGGTTGTTTGCTGGATAGTTTTCTTTTCCGGATAGCTGGAAAAACTCGATAAGCTCTCTTGCTTTTTTCTCTGCCTTTCCTTCTTTCATGAAATAATCGGCGGTTCTGAAAACAGAAGATACAACATTATAACCATCCTTCTTAAGAATTGCCGATAGCACATTCTCAAATACCGAGAGGTTCGAAAAGAGTCTCAGGTTCTGGAATGTCCTGGCAATTCCCAAGTGCGGGAGCTTGTAAGGCTGAGTTCTTGTAATATTCTTACCATAGAAAAGTATTCTCCCCCTATCAACGCGATAAAAACCGGTGATAAGGTTGAAGACCGTGGTCTTACCAGCGCCGTTGGGTCCAATGATGCCCACTGTTTTTCCTTCTTCAACGACAAAGGATATTCCATCAACAGCCTTTACCCCACCAAAGCTTTTCTCGAGCCCCTCAACTTCCAGTGCGTTCATTTTTCACTAATGCCTTTCTGTTCAACAACACAGCATCTCCGCTTCTCAATTTCTGCCTTTTGTCATCAATCCATATGGTTTCCACATCATAAGGGCAATGAGCAATAAGGGGATGAAAACCCACCTAAGATCTACTACCTCTGCTGGAAGCACTATACGTAAGCCTTCAATGAACCCTACCCAGATCAATCCGGCATAGATAGTCCCTGCAATACTGCCCATACCACCAACAATTACGATGATAAGAAAATCGATTGATTTCAAAATATCAAAATTTGACGGGTGGAGAAAGGTGTAAAGATTTGCGTACAGAGCCCCACCAATTCCAGCAAGAAAGCAACCGTATGTAAAAGCCATGAGTTTCATGGAAAAGGTGTTTATCCCTATGGAAGCAGATGCGAGCTCATCGTTTTTTATACATCTCCAAAAAAGGCCGTATCGGGAATAAATTAGATTATGCGTAATAAGAATGAGAAAAATCACAATAATAAAAGCAAGCTCAAAAGTAGTCAGTCGTGGGATACCGACGAAACCTCGTGAGCCGCCGAAAACCTCTGAGAACTTGTCCGAGTTATCCAGAAGAACCCTTACAAGGGTTCCAAAACCAAGGGTTGCAATGGCAAGAAAATCATCGCGGAGCCTCAGGATTGGTATGCCGATCAAATAGCCTATTAACCCTGCTGCTGCACCACTTATAAAAAGAATCGGGATATAGGCAAAAATGTTTTCTATGCTGAATATTTTGGTCAGGTACGCTGAGACATAAGCACCAATGCCGTAAAATGCAGCGTGGCCTAATGAAAACTGGCCTGTATAGCCATAGATAACATTCAAACCAAGGGACGCGAGGATAACGATTAAGGCATAGAGTGTGATCTGTTCGATGTACTGTGATACATAACCAAAGAAAAAAATAGCCTTCACAGAAAGATAAATAAGGACTGATAACAGGATAACCTTGCGGGCTTCCCAGAAAAAATTCATACCTTGTCTATCCTTTTTCCGAAAATGCCTGTAGGCTTTAATAGCAACACAAGGAAGAGGATAACAAAAATGACGCCATCCCTGAACGTGGAAGATAAAAATGCAGAAACAAAAACCTCCGACAGGCCGATAATAAACCCTCCAAGCACAGCCCCGTGAATGATCCCTATTCCACCCAGCACTGCTGCAATAAAAGACTTGATGCCCGGCATGACTCCCATGAAAACGTTAATCTGTGGGTATGCGATCCCGTAAAGTATTCCACCCACTCCAGCCAACGAAGCTCCGACAATAAATGTAAGGGAAACAGTAGCATCAATGTTGATACCCATGAGAGAAGCAATCTCCTTATCATAGGAGACCGCTCTCATTGCAGTTCCCTGTTTTGTTTTATAAACGAGCAGATAAAGCAGCCCCAGAGAAACTCCCGTTATACTAAAAATGATCAATTGCACATTGGTAATTGTAAAGAGTGACAAATCAAAGGCCTCCACCTCAAAGGGCCTCGGGAATGCGATGTAATTTGGTGTAAAAATAGCTTTCAGGCTTAAAAAATATTCAAGAAAAAGTGATACGCCAACAGCAGTTATGAGAAGTGAGATTTTGGGTGCATTCCTTAAGGGCTTGTAAGCAACCTTTTCAATAATGTACCCAGCAAGGGCAGTACAAATCATTGTCAGGACAAATACAACATAAATTGGCAGAGTAAACCTGGAAAGCAGGTAATAGGCAATAAACGCACCTAGCATGAAAATATCACCATGAGCAAAGTTAATAAGCCTCAGTACTCCGTATACCATCGTATAGCCGAGTGCTATAAGTGCATAAACAGCCCCAAGCTGGAGGCCGTTTATGCATTGCTGGAATATGTACCCTAATAGTTCCACAACTGGGATATCTGTGGTCCGAGGATCAAGGTTAAAGGTTCAAGGTTTTAAACTTAGCTCCGTACCCTAACCTCTCGCCTCTATTTATGGATTTATGGTTGTCAAATACTTGAATCCATCCTTTTCAACTTTAAGGATAGCGGCAGATTTAATAGCATCTCCGTTCTTGTCAAAACTGATGGTGCCTGTAACGCCTTTATAGTTTTTCACAGAAGAAAGGGCTGTCATAATTTCTTCCTGTGTTATTTTTTTTACACTATCGAGTGCTTTCAGAAGTATTACTGTTGAATCATATCCAAGTGCTCCAAGGGCGTCGGGAACAATACCAAATTTCTCCTTATATTTTCGAATAAAGGTGTCTGCAACAGGATCCTTCCTGTCAGGAGAGTAATGATTGGTAAAAGAACCACCCACAATTGCATTGCCTGCAATCTTTATAAGTTCCGGAGAATCCCACCCATCCCCACCGATCAAAGCACTTTTTAAGCCCTTCTCCCTGATTTGTTTCGCAATAAGAGCCACTTTGTTATAATAATCAGGGATATATATAATCTCTGGTTTCTTTATTCCCACTTTCGTAATAAGGGCAGAGAAATCGACATCATCTTTCTGATAGGACTCATAGGCAATAATGTTTCCACCACCTTTTGTAAATGTCGTCTTGAAATACTCTGCAAGTCCCTTGGAATAGTCATTTCCAACGTCATACAAGACAGCAGCTGTTTTCGCCTTCAGTTGCTTTATAGCAAAGTTCGCTCCAACTGTGCCCTGGAACGGGTCTGTATAGCATGCTCTGAAAACATAGGGTTTTCTTTTTCCATCAGTGGAGGTAACTTTCGGATTCGTTGCAGTGCCCGAGATCATGGGGGTTTTGTTTGAGTTTGCAATCTCGCTGACTGGTATAGCTACCTTTGATGTGAGAGGACCAATGATGGCGGCAACTTTGTCCTGAGTAATGAGTTTCAGTGCTGCGTTTGCACCTTCAGTAGGATCATTCCTGTCGTCAGCTATGATCGGTTGAATCCTGTATTTTCCCGTTTTTGCATATTCCTCAAGAGCAATGTTAAAGGCATTCTTTGTTGATTCACCAAAAGTCTTAACATCTCCAGTCAATGGGGTAATAAGGCCGATTTTCACAACATCCTTCGCGAGAGAAAATCCGGTGTAGAACACAGAAAAGAGAAGTACAGCACAGATGAACAGCATCTTTTTCATGAAGCCAGTCCTCCTTGTGATTGCATTATATAATAAAAAACATACCCTACAACTGTAAAGCAACCTTTTTGTGGGTGCTGAAACCAATCTACTCGCTGGTAAGTGGATTAAAACTTAAATTAGAAGAAAACAGACGGTAGGCTAAAGCATTGGAGCATTATGGGATCAGATGATGAGGCAAATTAAATGAATGGCTTTCCTGTTACTCATTGCCCGTCACCAAGACCTCATATTTTATCACGCAATAGGATTTTACCCTTTGGTTCATCAATAAATTTACCGATTACCCAGAATTCGAGGTTGACTTCAGCAGCCTTCTTCTCAAATAACCGGATATCCTCAGGATCAATTGCCATGAGCAGGCCGCCGGAAGTCTGGGGATCAAAGATGATGTCGTAGAAAAACCCTTGTTCATGGGTCACAACATTTCCCCTGTAAAAATCACGGTTTCTGTACAGGCCACCAGGAACAAAACCAGACCTTGCCATCTCAGTAGCTTCTTTAAAATATGGCAATTTATGGGGAAAAAGCTGTACACCTATATTTTCTTTAATCATTTCCTTCAAGTGACCGGCCAGACCAAACCCTGTGACATCGGTTGCCGCATGAGTTCTTACTGAAAGCATCACTTCTGAAGCTTTTTTGTTCAAGTAGGCCATCACGTAGATGAGCCTTTGTATGGTATCTTTTCCGATCATGTTTCCTTTTATACCGGTGTTAAGAATACCTGTCCCGAGGGGTTTTGTCAGGATAAGGACATCTTCCGGTCTGGCCCCCTCATTGAGGATGACCCTGTCAGGATGAACAATCCCGGTAATTGCAAGTCCATATTTAATCTCCTCATCTTCCACGCTATGACCACCAAGGAGGCTTACACCTGCTTCTTTTATCTTGTCAACACCACCTCTGATGATATCTCTCAGCACTTCCAGACCAAACTTCTTCGGTGAAAAGCAAACCATATTGAGTGCTGTTTTCGGTGTAGCCCCCATAGCATAAATGTCGCTCAATGCATTTGCTGCTGCAATCTGACCAAAGGAATAGGGATCGTTTACAATAGGGGTAAAGAAATCAATTGTCTGGACAATTGCCACCGTATCTGAAATTTTGTATACACCTGCATCCTCAAACCCTTCAATACCTACAAGGACATTTTCATCTTGTGGAATCTCAACCCCACATAAAATATTTGCCAGGTCACCCGGACCTATTTTGGAAGCTCATCCAGCCCCGCGCACATGTTGCGTTAATTCGACTTCCGCCATGTATTCTCCCTTTTAAATTCAATACTCAGTTCACTGTTTGTTCTATTACCCTTAACAGATCAGGGGTTACACGCTTTATGATTTTCTTATCACCTATTGCCCATTGCGAACTATTGGCTTCCACAGGCCCCATCCTCTCCTGGAGCCTTCAACATTTTACGTGTCTTGAGCAACATCTTGATGATTTTTTTTCGGAGGGCTTCTTGTTTCTTTCTTGACCTTCTCATTTCCTTTTCAGTATCTATCTTTTGGATACCAGCGTAATAGCAGCAGCCATTGCTTTTGAAGTTGTTATCGAAAACACGTATGTTCCCGTCCTGAAAATTGATACGAACATAGCAGAAACCACCGGGGAGTTGGGATCTTCTCTCTTCAACAACCACACCCATGCCCCATCGCAAAAATTTCTTGTGAAAAACACGATCTCCGACGGCCAAATAAAGAGAGTAATCTGTCGCTACCATGGCCTATTATATAGCATATATCCTGGTGTGTGACAACCGGGTAAGGGGTTAGAAGTTCTGTTTATATATTGGATGATTGGATTGATCGGTGAATTGTGATCAAATTGAAACAAAAAACGGGGGCAATTGCCCCCGTTTTACTTCAGTTGCCAGTATTTTACTGATGGTCAGCCCATTTTCCGTACTGCTCCCTCAACATTCTATGGAGGATTTTACCTGCACCACTTCTTGGCATCTGTTCATCCTTAATGAAAATAATGTTCTTCGGAACCTTGAAACCAGCGATCTTGCCTTTGCAGAATGCGGTGATTTCCTCGGGTGTTGCTGTTTGTCCCTCATGAAGAACAATAACTGCTGTCACCTGTTCGCCCCATTTCTCATGAGGTACGCCAATAACTGCTACATCCTTAACCTTTGGATTTCCGCCGACACAGTTCTCAACCTCTGATGGAAAGATATTTTCGCCACCGGAGATAATCATATTTGCCTTTCTGTCAACAAGGATAACATATCCATCCTCATCCCTATATCCCATATCACCTGCGCTGAAGTATTCACCTTTCATTGTTTCAGCAGTCTTCTCCGGATCTTTCCAGTATTCCTCGAAAAGCATCGGGCTTCTTGAGTAAAGCTCGCCCACCTGGTTGGGCTCTGTAACAAGCTTTCCGTCTTCATCATAGAATCTGATCAGGTCCGAACCGATTACTTCGCGACCGCATGAACCAAGTTTCGTCATCTGCTCATTCGGTTTGAGCACTGTCACGATGCCGGCTTCGGTAGAGCCATAGGCTTCATACAGCTCTGAGTTGGGGAACATTTTCAAAACACCGAGCTTCGTATCTCTTCTTGCAGGTGCAGAAGAGATGAGAAGCTTCTTTACACAGCTAAGATCATATTTCTTCTTCACATCATCAGGCAGAGCAAGCATCATAATATAGTGAGTCGGCACAAGTGATGTAAAGGTGACTTTGTGCTCGGCAAATGTCTTGATAAGGTCTTCGGGATTGAAACTGACCATATTGTAAGTCATCACCGTTCCGCCCACCCAGGTAGCTACGAACGAATAGAAAAGAGAGTTGACATGACAGCATGGCATAACGAGCAGGTTTGTGTCGTCAAAATTAAACTGATGGTCGAAAATCATAATGAAGTACTGGGCAAAAAGCGAAAGGTGTGTTTTTACAACGCCTTTCGGCTTCCCTGTTGTTCCGCCGGTATACATGATGACCCACGGGTCATCGGCTGTTACAACAGTTGCCGGCTCTTCCGGGCTTGCTTTTGCAAGCGCTTCTTCATAGGATACAAAACCGTCAACTTTGGGGTTGTCATGGCCAAAAACCATATAACCGGTTACTGTGGGGATGTTCTTTTTCATCTCTGTGACTGTTTTGGGCCATGGGAACTCCTTACCGTCAGCCTTATCAACACCCCCCTGAACGATAAAGACCTTACATTCGCTGTGATTGATGTTGTATTCCATTTCAGCCGGTGCGAGTCTGAACATCAATGGTACACAGATAAACCCGCCCTTTGCTGCAGCAGCGTATATTTCCATCCATTCAACGCAATTGTATGCGAGTACTGCAAACCGATCACCTTTTTTCATTCCCATGTCTGCAAGGGCGTTTGCAAGCCTGCACGCTCTCTCATCCCACTCCTTAAAGGTATAGGATTTGTACAAGTCTTTAATACCAATCTTTTTGGGCCATTTGAAGGCATTTACCCTCAGCACGTCTTTTGCTGTCATCCAGCGTCCATACCTCATAGTTGCTCCTCCTCAATTATATTATCGTTCATGATGCAAAAACCAACCGATGCTACATTTACTCGACAAGCTCCAGGAGATGATACACTTTCTGCGGCATCTTGCTTCTGAGCGTGTTATCGATAAGGTTAATCATGCAACCAGGGCAAGCTGTAACAACAATATCTGCTCCGGTTGCCTTGATGCCATCCATCTTTTTATCAGCAATCTTCTTTGTAATATCGTAATGATATACGCTAAACGAACCACCCATGCCACAGCAAAGGTCAGCATTCGGCATCTCCACATACTTCAAGCCTTTAAGTGCTTTCAGAATTGCCCTTGGCTGATCCTTAATATTCTGATACCTGATGAGATGGCAAGGATCATGCCATGTAGCAGTTTTACCCTCAAACTCTTTTTTCAGTTTGAATTCCTCGGGTGGAATCTTCAGAACATCAATAACAAATTCTGTCATGTCTTTGATTTTTTTCTCGAAGGCCTC
>Ga0116182_1005219_pt1 | contig 11168 bp, 10 predicted proteins | sample AD_UKC077_MetaG_FD_89805 | JGI IMG/M metagenome (GOLD analysis project Ga0116182, IMG submission 89805) | Active sludge microbial communities of municipal wastewater-treating anaerobic digesters from USA - AD_UKC077_MetaG | ecosystem: Engineered > Bioreactor > Anaerobic > Digestate | place: USA...
ACCTTCAGCCTTCAGCCTTCGGTCTTCAGCCTTAAAACCTATTATATTCCATCCGCCGCAAGCTGCTCAATCATACGAATCTGCTTGTCGGTTAGTTTCTTCGGAACCTCGACGTTGATCTTGACGAACTGATCCCCTTTTGGAGCTCCTTTCATTCCCGGCACTCCAAAACCCTTCATGCGTATTTTGGTATTGTTTTGTGTTCCGGGTGCAATCTTCAATCTCTTGGTGCTGCCGTCAAGTGTGGGAACGTCGATGGTGGTCCCCAGAGCCGCCTGGCTAAATTTAATGGTTTTTTCAATGTAAAGATCGTTTCCATCGCGGGCGAAAATCGGATGAGGCAAAACATTGATGTTCAGGTAAAGATCCCCGTTTGGACCGCCCTGATAGCCGGTCAGGCCTTTTCCCGGAAGTCTCAGTTTCTTACCCGTGTTGATGCCGGGGGGAATTTTGACATTGATATCTTCAATGCGGTTTTCCATTTGGAGCGAAATCTTCTTGTCGGCGCCCATAACGGATTCTTCTAATGATATCGATAAATTATATTCTACATCCTGTCCCTTTTGCGGCATATCGGCGTACTGCCGGCCTGCGGCGCCTCCGCCCATTTGGCCGAACATGCCGTCAAACGGATCATCATATTCCGTATAGCCGCCTCGCCTCGTTCCCGTGCGGAAGGTTGTTCGTCCCCCTCCCCTGGAGCCTCCGAATCCGAAGCTGCGCAGAATTTCATCCAGGTCAAATCCGCGGAAAATATCTTCCTGTGAATACTGCTGGCGAAACTGATCAGCTGAACCGAAATTGTCGTAATTCTGACGTTTTTCAGCGTCGCTTAAGACGGCGTAGGCTTCGCTGATTTTCTTGAATTTTTCTTCAGCGGCGGCTTTATTGTTTGGATTTTTATCCGGATGCCACTTGACGGCCAGCTTTCGGTAGGCTTTCTTGATTTCATCCGCAGTAGCCTTTTTATCGACCCCCAAAACCTGATAATAATCTTCAGCCATAAAAATGTCCTTTGTTTTTTATATTTAAAATATCCTTATGGCGGTAATTTAAGCAGGAATTCCCATTTGAAAAGCTTCAAGATTCAATTTTACAAGTTTTTGCGGAAAAGATTTCCGGATGACGCTTTCCCAAATCGAGGTCTTAATGTCCATTAACGAAGAGAGGGTTCCGAGAAGGACGACATTGGCTGTTTTCAGGTTGCCTGCTTTCAGCGCAAGCGAAAGCGCATCAACGGCAATCACCCTCGGGTAATTATTTTTTAAAAACTCAATAATATCATCAGGATATTGAGAATCCCCGAGATTGACGGCCGGGGGGTTGATTTGTTCGGTATTCAGGATGATGGAAGCGTCCGCGCTTAAGTATTTCAGGTAGCGGAGCGCTTCCATTTTCTCAAAGGAAACAAGGGTTTCAATGGTTCCCGGCTCTGCCAGCGGGGAATAAACCTTTGCGCCGTAGCGAACGTGGCTGGTAACACAGCCGCCGCGCTGCGCCATGCCGTGAACTTCGCTTTTCTTGACGTCGTAACCTGCTTCCATCATGACTTCGCACAGAATATCGCTGGCCCGCAGGATGCCCTGCCCGCCCACACCGGCAAACAGGATGCTTTTTACCTTGTCGTCTTTCATAAACCTTTCCTCTTTTTCAGCCAATCGCGCCGAATTTGCAGACCTGGGCGCACAAGCCGCACCCGTTGCACAGCGTCTCGTCAATTTCAGCGATTCCTTTTCGCTTGGAGCCCTCCTTCGTAACGCCTTTTTTCCAGGCGATCGGCGGGCAGTTCAGTTCCAGACAGGCCCGGCAGCCTTCGCACGCATCCGGATCCACCTTAAGCGGCGGTTTGGGCTTTTGGTTTGCCCTTTTAAACAGGACGCAGGGGCTTTGGGCGATAATGACGGAAGGACCGGAGCTGGCCAGTTCGTCCTTGATCGCAATGCGGGCTTCCTTCACGTTGTTCGGATCGATCACCCGGATGTTTTCAATCCCCAGGGCTGATATTAAAATATTCAGGTTGACTTTTTTGGTTTCTTTCCCCATCAGCGTGTAGCCTGTTCCCGGATGCTCCTGCATGCCGGTCATGGCTGTGGTGCTGTTGTCCAGAATAATAATCAGGGCATCGCTTTGGTTGTAGGCCATGTTCATCAGGGGGGCGATGCCGGAGTGAAGGAAGGTGGAATCTCCAATGACGCCGACCACCTTCCCTTTCCCTTTGTCCTTCAGGGCCTTGCTCATGCCGTGGGCCATGCCGATGCTGGCGCCCATGCAGATGCAGGAATGCAGACCTTCCAGAGGCTTCAGATAGGACAGTGTGTAGCAGCCGATATCGCCGTGAACATACGTTTTTGATTTTTTGAGCGCGTAAAACAATCCCCGGTGAGGACAGCCGGGACAGAGGTTCGGCGGCCGTTGTGCCAGGCTTCCCGGATAGGGCGAAACGGCGTCCTGCCCGCCGGAGGCAATGGAATTCCGGATGACGCCGGGATCAAATTCATTCGTGTAGGGGAAGATTTCTTTGCCGGTCACCTCGATGCCCATGGCCCGGATCTGCTCTTCCAGATAGGGATCGAGTTCTTCTACAACATAAATCTTTTTGACCCTGGAAGCAAAATGCCGGATCATTTTCACCGGCAGCGGATAGACCATGCCCAGCTTCAGGTAGGAATAATTCGGGAAAACGTCCTTGGCGTAATTGTAGGGCATGCCCGCGGTAATGATGCCGACTTCGGGGTCGTTGATTTCCATTTTATTTTCAGGAAACGTTTCCGCAAATGAAAGCAGGGCTTTCTGGCGCTTTTCCACTTCCACGCGGCGGGTGCGCGCGTTGATGGGAACCATGACGTATTTTGCCGCGTGATGCGCCAGGGTGGTTTTGTCTTCGGGAATCCGCGGTTCACCCAGCGTCACCACGGATTTGGAATGGGAGACGCGCGTCGTCGTGCGCAGAAAGACCGGCGTGTCGAATTGTTCGCTGAGGGCGAAGGCGAGCTTGACATACTCCTTCGCTTCCTGGGGATCGGCCGGCTCCAGCATGGGAATTTTGGCGAACTTGGCGTAGTTGCGGTTGTCCTGCTCGTTTTGCGAGCTGTGCATGGACGGATCATCGGCGCTGATGATGACCAGAGCCCCCGCGATTCCGGTGTAGCTGACGGTAAAAATCGGATCGGCGGCCACGTTCACGCCGACGTGCTTCATCACCGCCAGCGCCCTGGCGCCGCCCAAAGCCGCGCCGATGGCCACTTCCACCGCGACTTTTTCATTGGGCGCCCATTCGGCGTAAACGCCGTCGTACCGGGCGAACTGCTCCATGATTTCGGTGCTGGGCGTGCCCGGGTAGGCCGCCGCAAACCTCACGCCCGCCTCATACACGCCGCGGGCGATGGCTTCATTTCCCGACATCAGTACTTTTTTCAAATGTTGCGCCTCCGTTAATCAACTGCTTTCTGAAACCGGATGCGAAAAATCAGCCGAGAGCGGCGATCTTTCGCTGAATAAAAATTCTGGCCGCCGGTTCCGTTGTTTTTTCCAGAGCCTTTTTATAATATTCCAGAGCCTTCGCTTTGTCGTTCAATTCTTCGCAAGCGCGCGCCAGGTTGCGCAGGCTCATCATCTCGAAGCCGGTATGATAAACCTTTTGCGCCTGCTCAAAATATTTCAGGGCCGCCCGAAAGTCCTTTTTGGCTTCGTATGCGTATCCCAGAGACGTCAGCGCCAGAAACTTGACCCCCGTTTTATCCGATCCCGTTTTGGCGATGAATTTTTCGTAGGAAGTGATCGCCCTGTCCATGTCTCCCTTATTGTAATAAATGTTGGCCAGATGGTAATGGGCCATCCGGCCGCTCCAGGTGTAGGAATACTGATCCGTCAGCTTTTGAAAGACCGGAATATTGGCGTCCGCCGTTTGCGGATTATCGCCGCTTTTCAGGATATTTTCCTGAGCCTGGGCATATAATTTCAGGGCGGCGCCGGAGTAGTAGCTCCAGTAAAAATAAATGCCCAGAACCAGCAGCACGGCGCAGGCCAGGGCTGTTCCGGCAATGAGCACACGGCTTTTATTTTCCTCAACGTACTCGCCCACTTTCTCAAAGGCGGTTTGAAAAGCGTCCGGGCTTTTCAGTTCTTTTTTGGATAACTTGGCGGCCATTTTACTCCCCTTTGCTAATGGAATATTTTTCAATCAATCCGGTGATCAGCGCCGGCATTCTGCGGATTTTGCCCACGGAATTCGTGCAGGCATGGATGGTGTATCCTTCGGCGTGCAGCTTCTGCCGGTTTTCGTCCCAGATTTTGGAGCCAAACCGGATGCTGGCCCTCTTGATGTAGTCAAAGCTCGTTTCCACGGTGAGCAGGTCGTCGTAGGTTGCCGGCAGGAGGTAGCGGCAGAATACCTGCGTCAGAGGCAGATGGAGGCCCAGTTGATTCAAATCCGAATAAACAATTCCCACCTGCCGCATCAGTTCGTTGCGGCCGTGCTCAAACCAGCGGATATAGTTGGCGTGATAAACAATGCCCATTGCGTCCGTGTCGGCGTAAATCACGCGGATTTTTGTCAGATTACTTTCCAAGAAACGCGCTCCAGTCCCGGAGGAATTTGTCCATCAGCAGATGTCCGGGCGATACAACCAGACCGGCGGCGGCCTGGGCTTCGGAAAATTTCAATCCCCGGGCGAGATTTTCTTCCCGCCTGGACGACAGAACGGCAAAAGGGCTCGGATCGCCCACATGGGTTTTCACGTCGATCGGCGTCGGATGATCGCTGAGCACCAGAATGCGGTATTCTCCCCGTTCACCGATGCGCGTCAGAATCGGTCCGACAATTTTTTCGTCGAAAAACTCGATGGCCAGAATCTTCCCTTTTGCGTTGCCTTCATGGCCCATCTCGTCGGGCGCTTCCAGGTGAAGAAACACAAAATCCATGAACTTCAGCGCGTCGAGCGCCATCGCGGCCTTCCCTTCGTAGTTGGTATCGATGTACCCGGTGGCGCCCTCCACGCGCAGCGGTTTCAAACCGGCGTAAATGCCCAGTCCGTTGAGCAGGTCCACCGCGGAAATCATGCCGCCCCTGAGTCCGTATTTCTCAGTCAAAGGCGCCATCTGCGGCTTTCCCCCCTGCCCCCACAGCCAGATGGAATTGGCCGGTTTCTTCCCATCCGCGACGCGGGCGGCGTTGACCGGATGGTCTTTGAGGATGTCCGCGGCGGCGCGCATCAGTCCGAGAATTTCCTCCGCGCAATCGCCCTGCGGCAAAAACGGGACAATAGGCTTGCCGGGGATGTCGTGCGGCGGAGTGGTTTGCGGAGACCCGGCCGCGTTGCGCCACACCAGCAGATGACGATACCCGACGCCGGGATAAAACTGATACCGGGACGTGTTCAGCTTTTTGTTGAGGTCCAGGATGATTTCCCTCGCCTCGGGCGAAGAAATGTGCCCGGCCGTGAAGTCGTCCATGAACGCCGTCCCCTCCTGGGGCTCTCCGATATGGACCAGGTTGCAGCGGTAGGCGATGTCGCCTTGCCCGAGCGCAATGCCCTGGCTTGCGGCCTCCAGCGGTCCGCGGCCCGTGTAGGTTTCTTTCGGGTCGTAGCCCAGCACGCTTAAATTGGCAACGTCCGAACCGGGCGTAAAGCCTTCGGGAATGGTATCCACCAGCCCCAGGGTTCCTTCCGAGGCGATCTGATCGAGAAAGGGCGTCACGGCGCACTGAAGCGGGGTTTTCCCTCCAAGCTGCCGGCTTGGATAATCCGCCATCCCGTCTCCCAGCAAAACCACGTATTTCACAGATCCACGCCCCCTTACGTCCTTGTTCCCGCGCCTGCCGCCGTCGCCTGCGCCCGGCTTACAACTCATCCTCGATGCGAATAAGAATCGTTTTATCCCTTACAATGTCGAGCCGGTCGATTTTTTTCAACGCCTGGCGAACATTTTTCTCTTTCGCTTTATAGGTCGTCATCACGATGGGCACGGCGCCCGCCTCTTCCCTCGCCTTCTGGATCACGGTGGCCAGGCTGATGTCATGTGCGCCCAGAATGCCGGATATTTTTGACAGGACGCCCGGACGGTCCAGGGCGGTGAACCGGAAGTAATACTTCGTCTCGATGTTGTCCATCGGGACCAGCCGGATATCCTTCATGCCGGTTTCATCAATGGACCGCAGCGGCACCCGGCCGGAAATCCCCTTCAGTACATTGCGGGCGCTGTCCAGAATATCGCTGAAAACCGCGCTGGCCGTCGGCATCATGCCCGCGCCCTGGCCGAAAAGAAAGACCGGTCCGGAGGCGTCTCCCACCAGGTGGAACGCGTTGTAGTTGTGATTGACGTTCGCCAGCAGATGCCCCGACGCGATCATGGTCGGATGGATTCTGGCCTCCACCGCATCGCCTTTCAGCCTGCCGATTGCCAGCAGCTTGATCCGGTAACCCAGCTCCCCGGCGAAAGCAATGTCCTCCGCGCTGATTTTCGTGATGCCTTCCAGGTAAATATCCTTGAGCCGGACTTTTTTCCCGTAGGCGAGCGACAGGACAATGGCCATCTTGTGTGACGTGTCGATGCCTTCAATATCAAACGTCGGATCGGCTTCGGCAAACCCCAGCTGCTGGGCTTCCTTCAGGACCACATCGAAGGGCTTCCCCTCATTCGTCATTTTGGTCAGAATGAAATTGCAGGTTCCGTTCATAATGCCGACTATGGAGTGGATCCGGTTGGCCACCAGAGATTCCTTCAGTGTTTTGATGATCGGAATGGTCCCGCCGACACTGGCTTCAAAACCGATATCCACATTTTTTTTCTGCGCTGCCGGGAAAATCTCATTGCCGAACGTGGCCAGCATCGCCTTGTTGGCGGTCACCACATGCTTCCCTTTTTTGATGGCTTCCAGAACAAAGGTACGAGCCGGTTCATAGCCGCCCATCAGTTCGATCACAATGGAGATGTCCGGATCGTTCAGAATGTCGCGGGCGTCGGTCGTGAGCAGTTTTTTCGGGATTTTGACGCCGCGCGGGGAGGTGATGTCGATATCGGCGATTTTCTTCAAAACAAGCTTCGCGCCCAGTTTCTGGGCGATCAATTTTTCATTTTGCTCAAGCAGCCTGACGACGCCGGTTCCGATATTGCCCAGGCCGATCAGGCCGATGGATATGTTTTTCATTTTTTACCTCGAAATCAATAAGAAATCCGGCTTCGCGCCGCTTCTCCCCGCCTGTTTTCGCAAGGGAGGTACCCTATATCAAATCCCGTTGTTTTGTCAAATGGATAAGCGATCGAGGCCCTGTCCGGACCGAAGAGGTCACGGGGTTAATTGACGGCAAACCTCATCGTGAAGAGGCGTGGGAATTCCCGCGTCCCGGCCCGCCCGGCACAGAAACGACGTCAGGGTGTCCACTTCCGTCTGTTTGCCCTTTTCCCTGTCCAGTTGCATGGAGGTTTTCGCGTCATGGCTGAAGCCGCCGATCATTTCCATGGTTTTGTCCACTGCGTTTTGGGGCAGGCGAATCCGGCGCGCTTTGGCAACTGCGGCGACTTCCATCATCATCGCCCGCAGACGTTCGCGTAAACTTTCGTCCTCGCGGATGAAGCCGTATGTTTTGCCGGTTGCGGCCGTGAGCGATCCCAGGGGGCACATCATCAGGAATTTCATCCACAGCGCTTCCGTTATTTTGTCCGTCAGCCGGGCGTCAATTTTTGCCGCGAGCAGAAGATCGAGAATGTTTTTGTACCGGTCGGCGGATGCCCGGTTGTCCGTTCCGAAAATCAACCGGCAGGCGCCCTGCGTCTGGATCACTACGCCGGGTTGATCCAGGAAACTGATGATGTAAACGCAGCCGCTCGCGATGTCGGCCCCGGGCAGCACGGCGCGCAGCCTCTCTTTGCTGTCCACGCCGTTTTGCAGCGGGATCACTGTCGTTTTCCTGCTGATGTTCGGCGCCAGCGAGCGCGCCGATTCCTCAAGCGAGTAGCTTTTGACGCAGAGCAAAACCAGATCGAGCGGGCCCGCCAGGGACGGGTCGTCTGTGGCAATGTTCGGCCAGGCCGTATATTGGCCTTCACGGGTGTAAAGCTGAAGGCCGTTTTTCTGTATGGCCCGGAGATACTCTCCACGGGCGATAAAGATAATTTCATGCTTTCCGGAAGAGGCATATTCCCGGGCCAGTTTGCCGCCGAAATATCCCCCTACCCCGCCGATGCCGACCACTGCGATTCTCATCGAAACAATCTCCTTTTCCGTCGCGAGTTAAACGAAATCCTCCAAAAGATCAAGTCTCAATATAGGGGCTTCAGTAGTTGATGGACAACTGGACTCCGATCAGCTGCCGGGCCCATTCCCATGAGTGATCAACATTGGAAAAATCCATCCGGTAATAGGGGCCGGCGGAAATATGACGGCTGACGGCCGCGTTGATGCCGATTTTCAGGCGATTCAGCATCAAGGCTTTCTCCCGGTTTTCGTAGTAGGATTCCAGGCCGGCGTAGGGAGTCAGAAGAGCCGCGGGAAGCGAAATCACCAGAATGTTTTTGAGTCTGAAATCGTTCCACTCCGGCAAAATCCGGTATTCGAAAAGGATTTGTTCCTCGATGGAGAAAGGACCGATCTTTGTCCGCAGGTTCAGGCTGGCGCCCGGATCCTGCTCCAGCGCCCAGGAACGGCCCTCGTCTTTCGTGTACCCCTGGCAGTACTGAATCTGGAAGGAGAGCCAGGGAAGCGGCAGCTGATAGTTCAGGCCGATTCCCCACTCCGCATAGTCATAGTTCGACATTTCATCGTCGGCCTGGATGTAGGCGTAGGAGATGCCCCGGAATTTTTCATTGAACGTGTAGGAAAAATTCAAATCCGTCCGCAGCGCCGTGTCGTGGTCCGCATACAGACACGGCGGGCATCCGCAGGCCAGGATCAGCCCTGATAAAACCAGCAGGAAATGCCGCAAAAAACTGTTTTTGAGGTGCATGGAAAGTATCTTCAATCGGTTTCTTTCAAAGACCTGTTGCCCAGAAGACACTTTGAGCGGCCATGGGGAGCGTTTTGTATAATAAATCTTGGCGAAGCGAAAGATCAGCCTTTGACAACTGTTTGAGCCGAAGGCGAGTTTTGTCATTGCCTTTCGCAAGCCTTAGATTTATACAAAACGCTCACAGGCAAGCGAAAAGGGTATCTGGGCAACAGCCCGTCCGCACCCTTTATTTCGGGGCGCAGAGAAAACCGCCTTTCGGAAAGGCCTTGCCATTCTCATCCTGGGCCTTGGGGTGATAACCGACGGCCTTCTTCTCCGCGCCGCACACCTGTTTGCCGAGGTTTCTTTTCGATTTCGGCACCGGGCCGAAAGCCTCCGGGCGGTCCCACAGCATTTCATTGCCGAGAATCGCGGACTGGAGCTTGGGCGGGACGCGGTCCGGTTTCTTGCCCGGGCCCGCGGCAAACGCTGCCATGGAAACCGCCAAAAATGCCGCCACCGTCAACACTGCGATCATTCTTTTCATTTTCATACTGTGCTCCTTTCGGTTGAAAAGGTTGTTAAAAATTCAGAGGCGTTCCCTCTCCTTTTTGCTTTTTTACACCCGTACCGGGTAAAATGATATCATCCCGTTCTGGCCAGATCCAGCTTTCCCTGCCATTTCGCGATCAGCGTTTCTTTCAAAATGGCATGTTCGGGTTTGGTCAGGAGCGGATCGCGCGCCGCCAGTGCGAAGGCGTCCTCCTTGGCGTCGTTGAGAATGCGGGCGTCACGGATAATGCTGGCAATGCGGAAATCGGGCATTCCGGACTGCCGTGTTCCCAGAAAATCCCCCGGGCCGCGAATGGCCAGGTCTTCGTCGGCCAGGACAAATCCATCGGTGGTTTTTTCCATGACCTTCAGCCGTTTGCGCGCGTCACCCGACGCCTTGTAGTCGGCCAGCAGGATGCAGGCGGAGGGAATATCACGGCGGCCCACGCGGCCGCGCAGCTGATGAAGCTGCGACAGACCGAAGCGCTCCGCGTGTTCAATCACCATCAGCGAGGCGCGCGGCACGTCGATTCCCACCTCGATTACGGTTGTGGAAACGAGGATCGCGATTCGATTTTCCAGAAAATCCGTCATCACCGCGTCTTTTTCCCGGTCCTTCATCTTGCCGTGGATCAGGCCGACCCGGATATCCGGAAAAACGTCCTGCTGAAGATGTTCGGCCATTTTTGTCGCGTCTTTCAAATCCAGATTCTCCGACTGCTCCACCAGAGGATAAACGATGAACACCTGATGATGATTTGCCAGCTCTTTGCGAATGGCCTCATATACCGCTTCCCTTCTGTTTTCCCCCATGACCACCGTGCGCACCGGTTTTTTGCCGGGCGGCATTTCATCGATCACCGATACATCCAGATCGCCGTAAACCGTCATGGCCAGCGTTCGCGGGATGGGTGTGGCGGTCATCACCAGCACATCCGGGGAAAGGCCTTTGTTGCGCAGCGTTGCCCGCTGCAAAACGCCGAAGCGGTGCTGCTCGTCGATCACGACCAGCCCCAGCTTCCAGAAGTCCACGTCCTCCTGGATGAGGGCGTGCGTTCCGACGATGATGTCGGCTTTGCCGGACCGGATGCGCTCCAGCGCCTCTGTGCGTGCCGCGCCGTTCATGCCGCCGGTCAGCAAAACCACGCGCAGTCCGAGCGGTTCGGCCCACGCACAGAGTGTCGCATCGTGCTGCTTGGCCAGGATTTCCGTAGGCGCCATCAGCGCGGCCTGATACCCGTTTTCGCACACGGTGATCATGGCGGACATGGCCACCAGCGTTTTCCCGCTCCCCACATCCCCCTGCAGAAGGCGGTTCATGGCCGTTGGCTTCTGCAGATCCTTTTGAATTTCTTCCACCACCCGTTTTTGCGCGCCGGTCAGCTCAAACGGAAGCGAGGCAAAAAATTTTGCAAGCCAATTCCCTCCGCGGGAGAAGGAAATGCCCTTCTCCAGAACCCTTCCGGATTTCCTGACGGCCATTCCCAGTTGGAAAAAGAAAAACTCGTCGTAAATCAGGCGCCGGTGCGCCTCGGATCGCGCGTCGAGAAAAGGGGCCATCTCCGCGTCGCTTCCGGGAAAGTGGACGCTCACGATCGCCTCGCGAATATTGATCAGGCTTCGCTTCCGGCAGATGTCCGCGGGAATCGGCGAGGCGATATAGCGCGAATAATTTTCCAGCGCGGAGGCCAT
>Ga0116182_1005233_pt1 | contig 11145 bp, 9 predicted proteins | sample AD_UKC077_MetaG_FD_89805 | JGI IMG/M metagenome (GOLD analysis project Ga0116182, IMG submission 89805) | Active sludge microbial communities of municipal wastewater-treating anaerobic digesters from USA - AD_UKC077_MetaG | ecosystem: Engineered > Bioreactor > Anaerobic > Digestate | place: USA...
CATTTCAGCGACTCGATGCTTTCATACCCGCTCGAATTGAGCATCACGGGCAGATTGAGCCCTTTTGCCACCGCCAGGTCAAGGGCATGGATGATCCGCGGAGCAAAGTGGGTCGGGCTCACCAGGTTGATGTTCGAACACCCGCTCTCCTGAAGAAGAACCAGGTATCCTGCCAGCTCCTCTTCCGAGAGGATCTTTCCCGCCGCCTCGTGGCTTATCTGTCTGTTCTGGCAGTATACGCACTTGAGCGGACAGCCGGAGAAGAACACCGCTCCGGACCCGGCCCCTTTCACCAGCGGGGGTTCCTCTCCCCGGTGGATGACAATGGATCCGACCACGAGCTCTTCTCCGGCGCCGCACGCCCCGGGTGATACGGCACGGTCGATTCCGCATCGCCTCGGGCAGAGGCTGCATCCGGTCATCGTGCGCTCTCGATCCTCTCGATCAGGGCCTTGCCGTTCTTGTCCCGGGGTATCTCCTGGACGAACTCCACCTTGCGGGGGGTCTTGTACGATGCGAGCATCTTGCGGGCCAGCTTCTTCACGTCGTTTTCGGTCAGCGCGTGATCCTCGGCCACCACATAGGCCTTGATGATGGCGCCCCTCATGAGATCGGGCACGCCCGTGATGGCGGAATCCTTTATCCCGGGGATCGAATTCAGGACGTTCTCCACCTCTTTATTGTACACGTTGAAGCCCGAGGTGATGATCATCTCCTTCTTGTAGCCGGTGATATAGATATATCCGTCTTCATCAACATAGCCCAGATCGCCGGTATGGAGCCATCCGTCCCGGATGATCTCCCTCGTCTCCTTCTCCCGCTTGTAGTATCCCTTCATGATGTTGGGGCCGCGGAAGAGGATCTCACCCTTCTCGTAGGGCTTGAGCGTAGCGCCCTGCTCGTCGATGATCCGTACCTGCACATCGGGCACGGGCTGTCCTATGGATTCGGGCTTCAAGGGGCGCCGGGGGTCATTGAACGCACACACCGGCGATGCCTCGGTGATGCCGTACCCCTGCCGGATATCGACATGAAACCGCTCCTTGAACGCCGTGTAGATCTCCATGGAGAGCGCGGGGCCGCCGGCAATGAGAACCCGCATGTGCGTGTAATCGACTTCCTGGAGGTCGGGGTGGTGAGTGAGCCCGTAGAACAGCGTAGGCACCGCGCATATTGCGGTGATGGCCCCCCGCATGAGGACACTCTGCAGCTCATGGAAGTCCAGACCCCGCATCAGGTATGCCGTGCCGCCATACCGGAGCATGGAGAGCATGTTGACACTGGCGCTGAACGAATGGAAGCACGGGATCAGGGTCAGCGTAGTGTCCGTATCGTCCGCATTGGCGCACCGGCGCATCAGGCCGGAGTTGTGGTCGAGGTTTCTCTGGGTGAGCATGGCGCCCATGGGATACCCGGTGAGACCTGAAGAGTAGATCATGGCGGCCGTGTCGTCCAGATCCATGTCTTCGATGATGCCCTTGTCCGGGCCGCTCGTCCACTGGGAGAAGTTCCCCCCCTCACCGGTGGTGATGACGATGTCGAGGGGATGCTGGTCGCGGATTTCCGTATAGGTGCTGATCCGGCCCGCCTCCATGACGACCGCCTTGGAGTCCGAGTCCGTGAGCACGTGGGCCAGCTCCCGAGACGTGAACGACGGGTTTACGGGCACCGCCACGGCCCCGATCCCTACGGTCGCCATATAGGTGATGACAAACTCCGGGATATTGGGAAGAACAATGGTCACATGATCCCCCCGGCCGATGCCTGCATTCCGCAGTGCTGTTCCGAGCCTGCCGGTCAGCGAGAAGAGCTCGGCATACGAGACTTCCGTGTCACGATATCGGAGGGCTGCCTTATCGGGCCTGGCCTTCGCATGATCCTTCAACCACGAATATAGATTCATCGAACCTCCTACTCTTTACCGGCGTGGACTGATCCCGTCCGGCTGCATTCCCTCTCCGCCAAGGGGCACCGCATTTCCGGGCTTCTCGCCGTATCTGTCTTTGTTCTTCATACCGGTTGCCGGGTCCTTTTTTCAGCCACTATTTTTCACGGACACCTTGCCGCCGTCAAGCGCTGAACGGGACCATGGACCCGGCGATCTTTCTGATCTGATAGGGCTCCACCACGCCCGTCTCCAGGACGATTCCGGTGATGAACTTCGGTGCGGTCCGGTCGAAAAAGAGGTTGAAAACCTCAATTCCCGGCGGCGGATCGCCCCACACATCCTGGGGGTCGTATGTTTCGAGGCTCACATGCTGCCGGTCGATGCATATCTTTCTGAGCTCACCGACAAAGTACACCTTGACCCCCCGCACGGAGGCCGCCATGGAGATCAGGGAAGAACCGGCCTTGTTGATTACGGAGCCGTCCTGTTCGATGCTGTCCACACCCATGAGCACGACATCGACGCGCTGGAGCTCATGCCCTGCGCAGGCGTCGGTGATGAGGGTGACCTTGAGCCCCATGTCCGCGGCCACCTGGGCCGTTACCCTGCCCTCGAACCCCGGCCGCGACTCGGTGACCACCAGGGAGCACTTCTTTCTGCGCAGCAGGGGCAGCGCGTGAATCAGGGAGGAACTGTAGGAGTGGAGCAGCACGGTGGCATGCTCGGGGATGATCTCTTCGAGATGGCCGAGAGCCGCATCCATTGCCGCAGCCATGTCCTTGATATGCCGTTTGATGATCCCAGCCACCTGGGCAATGATCTCCCGTATGTCGAGGTCCTGGGCGCTCACAAACTTTAGATCACGGAACAGGAGATCAAAGGTTGTGGGTATGATGGCCATGGACGGACGGGTTCCGCTGATCTCGTGGCAGGCATACTGGATATCGTCCATGAGAACGGCCCAAGAGGCCGCGTTGGACGATCTGACCATCTTTTCCAGAAAATCAAGGCCCTTGAACGCCAGCTGACGGGCGCCGCTGTCCCGGTCGTTTCGGATAGTGCCGGTAAACAGGGCGACCTGCTCTTCCAGTGAAGACCTGGATACCCGCTCATACGCGTCCCAGAGCCCTGGAACAGTCTCCATGCGCTTTATCTCTTCGGGCTTGACCCACCGGTATTCCGTATTCTCCCGGTCAAGGGTGATCCGGGAAGGATCGTGAACCTCGCAGAGGAACGGATGGACGAACCAGATACAGGAGTGCTCCTCGTCGGTGATGGCGAGCTGCCTCCCCTGACGCACCAGGGTGTACTCATAGGGGGTGAGTGAAGTTTCCTCCTGAATCTCCACCGCAAAGTGGTCTCGGGGATTGCCCTGAAGGTATCCGCTGATGCCCGACCACCTCCCCTGATAGGTCCTCACCTCGCTGCTGCGCTTCACCAGGCAGATCTCTCCCTGGTGGGCAAGGAAGGCCGTGACCACGTGTATCTCCTTCGGGCCTTGCGCCTTCGCCTTGAGATGAAACCGGTAGCAGTCGAAGGGTTCGTCTCCTTTCTGCTGGAGGTGCCGGTTGGTCTCGCAGAACACCTCCAGGTCGGGATCGTTCTCATGCACGCACTTTTCACAGAAGGCCCGCGAATCGAGGGAAATGTCCTCGCCAAGCTCGTACTTTCGATACCGCGGACACTCGATGCAGGCTTGAAGCGGTCCTTCTTTCATAGCGCACCAGTTGCAGTGGGTATCCCTGAAATCCATGGCGCCTACCATACTGTGAGTGGAGTCAAAGGGCAAGTATTTTGAAGGCCGGCAGAAGCAAGCCGGCTTGGATCGGACAGGTTTTGGACTCGGTTCGTCACCTTCCCTCCGGAGGCTGGATTTTTCTGTCCCAGAGCGACTTCAGCACAGACCATACCCACGGGGTACTTTCTTCCGATACCTCCCGGGGCTCGGTGCCGCGGATATAGGGGATGTTCACGCCCTTGCCGCTCGACCAGAAGCCCGCGAGCTTGCCGTTGGTCGGATCCACGGAGCAGATCACCACGTCAGGAGGGACCGGCCAGGTAACCGCTGGACTGAGCCGGGAAAGAATCATGGATGCAATGGGCATCGCCCCTGACGAACCGGTGTGTCCGATGGAGTGATACTCATCCGACCCGAGCCAGGTGGTGACAATGAGATCGGGGGTGAACCCCACAAACCAGGAGTCCCTTAAGTCATCCGAGGTTCCCGTCTTCCCGCACGCCCCTTCCGGCATGCCGTACAGCCGGGAATTCTTGGCCGTGCCGCTGGTGATAACCTCCTGGAGCACGGTATTGATGAGATATACCACCGCGGGGTCGAGCACCTTGGCGGTCCGGGGCTCCGCCGCCTCTTCCACAACCGTGCCGTTCTCGTTGCAGATCCCGAGGACAGACCTGGCCTCTACCTGGTTCCCGCCGTTGGCAAAGGCGCTGTAGATGACGGAAACCTCGAGCGGAGAATAGCTCAAAGCACCCAGGAGCGCCGACGGATTGGGCTCCTGGACGTCCGTGGGTACGATCCGCCCTACCTCGGCCAGGATATCCTTAACCCCCAGTTCCATCCCGATCTTGACAGTGGCGAGGTTGTAGGAATTGACCAGCGCGTCCTTGAGCAGGATGCGTCCGTGAGCGGTCTTGTCGAAGTTTGCCGGGGTCCACTCCGAGCCGTCGTCCAGACGGACCGTAACGGGCACGTCCTCCACGAACGAAGACAGCGTATACCCTCTTCGCAGGGCCGTATAGTACACGATGGGCTTGACGAGCGAGCCGATGTGCCTCCGTATCTTCACGGCCCGGTTGAACTGGGAGTCGGCATATCTCTTTCCGCCCACCATTGCCAGGATATCTCCCGAGTGGGGGTTCATGATCACGACTGCGCCGTCGATACCCTCGCCCTTGTCTGCCAGACCGTGCTCCAGAAGGGTCTCGGCAGTGATCTGCTTGTGCATGTCAAGGGTGGTGTAGATCTGATAGCCCCCCTTCTCCAGGACCTCCTGGGGGTACCTGTCCCGTATTTCGCTGAGCACATAGTCCACAAAGTAGGGGGCGTGCCGTTTCTTCGGGACAAGGGGAATCACGGAGAGGGGTTCTCTCCTCGCCTGCTCGAACACGTCTGGGGCAATGATCCCCTCGGCCTCCATCAGCTTCAGGACCGTGTTGCGCCGCGCCAGGGCCTTGGCCGGGGCGGAATAGGGAGAATAGGCGTTGGGCGCCTTGATTATCCCCGCCAGGAGCGCCGCCTCCGGCAGGCTGAGCTCGGAGACGCTCTTGTCGAAGAACATCCGGGATGCCTTTCCGATGCCGCAGATCCCGGAGTGCCAGTAGCTTCCCATGTATACTTCGTTGATATACATGTGAAGGATCTCTTCCTTGGAATAGATGCGTTCCATGATCAGTGCCATCCAGATCTCTCTGATCTTGCGCGACATGGTGCGCTCGCTCGTGAGGAAGAGATTCTTGATGAGTTGCTGGGTAATGGTGGAGCCGCCCTCTTCGATGCCTCCGTGGATGAGGTTGGTGATCCCCGCGCGCAGCAAAGACCGGAAATCGACGCCCCGGTGATCGTAGAACCGCTTGTCTTCGGTGGTGATGATCGCTTCGAGCAGGTGCCTGGGGCAGTCGTCGAGATCTACGATGGTCCTGTCTTCATAGAGGCTGTCAAAGATCTCGGTAATGCACTCAGGCTCCAGGGAAGCGCTCTCGATCTGTTCGTTCCGGTCGGTCCGCACGATACGGGTGATCTGCCCGTCATCGATGGAAAGCCTCACCGGAAGAGCATCATGTTTCTTCCCCAGGAACTGGAAGGAGTGGAAAAACACCGTGATGCCCTGGGGATCGCGCGAGAACTCGCCGGGTGCGGAGACATCCGCGACCTCGCGATATCTGAGCCGGGTGAGACGATCAAGGAGCCCCGCCCGCTCGATGTCCATGCCCTGGGTCATGACCAGTTCGCTGCTGTAGACGCGCGAGGGCAGCCGCCAGATGGAATCGACACGCAGCCTCTTCATCTCCCGGTAGGTGGAGAGACCGTTCAGGAGAAAATACGCGCTTATGATGAGGATGACGAGTATGCCGAAAATCCAGATGCCCTTGCGAAAGATACCCTTCACGATTGGCAACTATAGCCTCGTGCTTCCCAAGGTGTCAACACAGGATAGAGGTCAGGCTCCACAACCTGACCCCAAGACCGCTTGACCCGTTGACTGCTACGACTGCCTCTTTCTGAGCAGCTCACGCTGCCGCCTGAAGAGGTAGCGGATGATATCGTCCTTTGATTCCGGATCTATATGAATAAACCTTACCGCCACGGCATAGCGCCTTGTCTCATAGCTGGTGACCGGCTTGACGCGGACGACATTGCCCACCAGGCGTATGAAGAGCAGGGGTACCATGGGAAGAATGAGATTGATCTCCAGGAGATCGCCTTTCTCATACGAATCCCCGGAAATAAACCTGATGCCCGAAGCGCTGATGTTGACGTCTCGGGGAGAGCTCTTCATGAGCTCTCCGAAGTCATCCACCAGGTACATGTGGATGAGCAGATCGAGCTTGCGGTTGATCTCCCAAATGGCCTGGTTGTACGGCGACTCCCTGGTATAGGGCACCTCGTCGGCGCCCGGGTAGCCGTATTTACCTTTGAGAAAGGAGTCGATGATGAGCTTGTTCGAGCGAATCCGCTCCAGGGTCGCAGGCAGTACCTCGGCCCTTCTGTCGGCGTGGCAGAGGAATTCCGACCTGAAATAAATCTTGTCGTAGATGCGGACGTCCTGCCTCCGCTCATTTCCCGGCGTCGCGTAGCTCTCAACACACATCCTGATGCCTTTGTCCGTGGTTTCCACCACCCTGACGAGAATCGAATCCTGCCCGTCGGATATCCGCACCAGGGTACCCTCTGACACATCCCACGCACCCTGGGGTGAAAAGACAAACTGATCCTCCCCGGAGATCCCGGTCACCTCTCCAGGCACACTGTTTCCCCCCGACACATGGGCGTGCACGCCCGCATTCAGATTCAGCATCGTATCAATGTTCATGCGCCACCTTTCATCACTTCAACCCGATTCCGTCCACGTTCTTTTGCCAGATAAAGCCCCTTGTCCGCCTGTTTGATGAGATCGGAATGGCTGAGTCCATTCCGGTATTCGCTGATGCCGATGCTCAAGGTGATATGCAGCCCGGCAACGAACTCGGTCTTCTCGATCGTGCACCTGAGTCTTTCCGCAAGGTTCCTGGCCTTGCCGATCACGGTATGGGGAAGCAGAATAGCGAATTCCTCTCCCCCGTAGCGGAACACCCGGTCACTCTTGCGGACGCACCGGTTGAGCCTGTCGGCAAGAGTCTTGAGCACCAGGTCGCCGATCTGGTGGCCGAACCCGTCATTGATTTTCTTGAACCAGTCGATATCGGCCATCATGACGGAGAATGTGGTGGAGTATCTCCTGGCCCGGTCCAGCTCGGCCCTGATCATCTCTTCGAACGCCCGATAGTTGAGCAGGCCGGTGAGTCCGTCGCGGTAGGCCATATGGAGCAGGATCTCGTGGTTGATGAACTTTCCCACCGCAGGCGTCAATATCTTGACCCATTCGCGGAACATACCGTCATGAATGCCGGAGTTGATGGAGAGTACCACGCGGGCCCCGGCGGTCTCCATGAGGGGTAGATCGAGGCGGTTCATCACCAGGGGCGGATGCCCCCCCACCTTGACGGGTGTGTAGGAGAACGAATGGTTCCCCAGTACTCTCTTTGCCTCGGCAAAACCGCCCTCAGCCCCGTCGAGGACCGAGTATGCCTGACTCTGGGAGCCTGTCATGGTGATGTAGACCGCAGGCCCAGCCTGAGGAAAGGTCTGGCCCATGAGAGACAGGAGATCGATCATGGCTGCCGAAAGGGTATTGCTTGACATCAGCGAGACAATGCTTTCGGTGAAAAGCGCCAAGGTCCGGTGCCTTGAGAGTTCTCCTGTTCCGCCGCTTTCTCGGCCGTACAGCGCTTCGGCTTCTGCAATAAACATAGGCTCTTCCTCCCCTGGGAAAAAATCCTGATTTTCCATTATTCCCCTATTCCTTGATGGTTTATGCAAGGGATATGCCTTTTCATGGAGGCCTGACACCGGGGCTGCGACGGCCCCGGCCGCGTACAGGGCGGTAATCACGGAAATTTGCATGCTATTCTGCAGGCACTGTTGATTCGACAATCGGATTGGTGTATAAGCCTGAGCGGGCAGGGCTGATACGGAACCACACCCGCCCCGGCAGGGAAGTACCGGATCTCCCTGCAGGGGAGAAGGCTATCCGCGAAAGCATACCCTCAACATTTAAGGATATCTGTGCGCACGGATATGCCCTGTATCACCTGCACTGCCGATAATCGTGGATAAGGCGCTATGAAGAGTGACAACATCGAGATCAGATGGCATGGCAGAGGCGGACAGGGGGCCATTACCGCGGCGAAGATCGTCGCCAAGGCCATGTTCGCCTCAGGATACACCGGGGTGGCGATGGTCCCCACCTTCGGGACCGAACGAAGGGGAGCACCGGTCTTTACCTCGCTCAAAGTCTCCCGGGAAAAGATCTACGATCTCTCCCCTTCCAAAAAGCCCGATATCGTAGTGGTACTGGACCATCTCCTCCTGGAGGAGGAAGACATCACCCAGGGGCTGAAGCGTGACGGTCTCGTGATCATCAATTCGCCCCTGGCCGTCCGGAGCTATCGCTTCAACGGAAGCCGGGTGGCGGTTGCCGACGTGACTGATCTCTCGGTGAAGGCAGGCCTGCCGCAGGGCATGGTCAACAGCGGCATCATCGGCTCCTTTGCCAGGGCCGCCGGCCTCCTTGAACTCGACGTGCTCCTGAAGACCATCAAAGACGAGTTCATCGGCAGGAGGCCCGACGAAAACGCCCGCGCTGCGCAGCTCTGCTATGAAAACACGGCCATGGGAGGCCTCTGATGCCGGTCAAAGACTACCGGAAAAAGATATCGTTGAGCGAATCAGGACCGGGCGACGCCGGCAAGACCGGCTCCTGGCGGGTCGTCCGGCCGGTCATCGATCCGGACGTGTGTATCCCGGGCCGGAGAAATGCGCCCGCATGCTACATTTGCTGGCTCTACTGTCCGGACGGCGTGATATCCCGGAGTGTCCCTCCCCGCATCGACTACCAGTACTGCAAGGGCTGCGGGATATGCGCGGAAGAATGCCCCACCAAGGCGATCACCTTGGTGGAGGAGTCGAGCTTTATCAAGGAGTGAACGAGAAGCGATGCAGATCATCGAGACAGGTAACACCGCAGCGGCCCTGGGTGTGAAGCTCGCCAGGGCGCAGGTCATTGCCGCGTATCCCATCACCCCCCAGACGCCGCTGACGGAAAAGCTCTCGGAGTTCATCGAATCCGGAGAGATGAAGGCAGAGTATATCCCGGTTGAGAGCGAACATAGCGCGCTTGCCATCTGCATCGCCGCCGCCTCCGCGGGCGCCAGGTCCTTCACCGCCACCAGCTCCAACGGACTGCTCTACATGCACGAGCAGATCCAGTGGGCGGCCGGAGCGAGGCTGCCTTTGGTCATGTGTGTGGCCAACCGGGGGGTCGGTGCGCCATGGAACATCTGGAACGATCATCAAGACTCCATCTCTCAGAGGGACACGGGGTGGATCCAGATCTATGCCAACGACCACCAGCAGATCATCGACTCGGTGCTCAAGGCCTTTTGCCTTGCCGAGGAGGTCATGATACCGGTCATGGTGTGCTACGACGGATACATCCTCTCGCACACCCACATGCCCTTCGATGTTCCCGACAGCGAAACGGCGGATGCCTTTCTCCCGCCCTACCAGCCTCCCTATGCCCTCGATCCCGCTGATCCGGCAAACCTCAACACGGTCACCATGCCGGAGTGCCGCCCGGATGTCCGGGGGGATATCGCGCCTGGATACATGGAGATCCGCCACCTCCTTCAACACGACCTGATAGAGGCGATTCCGGCACTCATGCGGGTGGAAGAACGCTTCCGGGCGGTGTTCGGGCGCGGGGGCAACCCGTATATCGAGCCCTACAGATGCGACGACGCCGATTATATCGCTGTGAGCCTGGGCTCCTTGTCATACCAGCTTCACGGTGTGGTGGATGCACTCAGAGCCGAGGGAGTAAGGGCCGGAGTGCTGAGCGTGCACCTCTACCGTCCCTTCCCGGATAAGATCATCGTCGAGGCCTTGGACGGATGCTCAGGCGTGATCGTATTCGAGAAGGCACTGAGCTACGGCTACCAGGGCCCCTTATGCTCGGACATCAAGTCGGCGCTCTACCGCCACGCCCAAGGCAGGCCCTTTGTGACAAACTATATCCTCGGCCTTGGCGGCAGGGAGATCACGACGCAGGACCTCTACGAGGCCCTGAAGGCCTCGTGCTCCCCTGACGGCGGCGCGGGAGAAGAGACCAGGTGGATCGGGCTGAAGCTCCATACAAGGGGAATGCAGACATGAAGACCACTATCCTCGACCTTCCGGAAGAAGAGCTCGTCGAGCCGGGGAACCGGGCGTGCGCGGGCTGCGCGCTGGGTATCGCCTATCGGGTGGGCTTGAAGGCCCTGGGCAGAAACACGCTGCTCGTGGTTCCTCCCAGCTGCCTCACCGTGCTCCAGGGGCTCTTCCCCATCGCGGCTACAAAGCTCCCCTCGCTCAACGTCACCTTTGCATCCACGGCCGCTGCCGCCACCGGCCTGCTGGCGGCGTTGAAGGCCACGGGCCGCACAGACGTCAACGTGGCGGCCTGGGCAGGCGACGGGGGGACGAGCGACATCGGCCTGCAGGCCCTGTCCGCCGCCTGCGAGCGCGGGGACAACTTCCTGTTCATCTGCTATGACAACGAGGGCTACATGAACACCGGTGTCCAGCGTTCGGGCACCACGCCGCAATGGGCCATCACGGCGAACACACCCTTGAAGGGCAAGATGCAGCCGAACAAGAACGTGCCCGCGATCATGGCGGCGCACGGCATCGACTATGTCGCCGCTACCTCAGCGGCCTATCCCCTGGACCTCTACGACAAGATCAAGAAGGCGCTCACCTATGGCGGCGTCAAATACATCCATATCCATATCCCCTGCCCGCCCGGCTGGGGGTTTGAGCCGCGGTATGCGGTGAAGGTGGGAAAGCTCGCCGTGGAGACGGGCCTCTATGAGCTCTACGAGATCGAGAAGTCGCAGCTCCGCCACACCGGGGCGTCACTCAAGCTCATGGAAAAGAGAAG
>Ga0116182_1005242_pt1 | contig 11135 bp, 9 predicted proteins | sample AD_UKC077_MetaG_FD_89805 | JGI IMG/M metagenome (GOLD analysis project Ga0116182, IMG submission 89805) | Active sludge microbial communities of municipal wastewater-treating anaerobic digesters from USA - AD_UKC077_MetaG | ecosystem: Engineered > Bioreactor > Anaerobic > Digestate | place: USA...
ACAGCCCCATGAAGTGCAACGTGCTGTTGTTCTGCTTCCAATTTGCAATCAGCCCTTCCCACTTCGGCGAGGTGAACAACTCGCCGGTGCTCAGGCCGTCATCAATGCGCTTCAACTCCTGGACCACCACGCGCCCCGCGCCCATGTTGAGGTGGCCGACCTCGCTGGAGCCCTGATAACCGTCGGGCAGGCCCACCGCCTCGCCGCTGCACGCCAGGCGCGTCCACGGATAGCGCGCCTTCAGGCGGTCGATGACCGGCGTCTGCGCGGCAAAAACAGCATTTCCTTCTTCACGGGGGTTGATCCCCCATCCATCACGAATAATCAAAACAACTGGTCTCATAAACCCCTTTCTTCCTATCCAAAAATCAGGCCCTGCTTCAACTCTTCCGCACCGTTGGCGACGGCTGGATCGATCTCGATCGGTATCGACTCCGGTACCTTCACGCCCGCTTCCGCGAGCCAACGCCGCCACTTCGCCTGCAACGCCATGCGACACGTCGCCGGTGAATCATCACCGGTCGCGTTCTTGACCGGCGAGAACTCGTCATCCCGGTCGAACGCCAGACAGACCACCTTGCGCGCATCGGGCAACACGTCAAAAATGAACTTCTCAAACTTGTAGCCGTTCGGCTCCTTCGGCGTGACCGGACGCCCCGCATCGTTCACGCAGGGAATTTTCTTGTGCGCCAGATGCAACGGCATGTCTTTGCGCGCCATGCGTTTCAGAAAAGCCAGCGAAAAGACATGGATCGCCGGGCTGCCATACTTAAAACGCGCAGCCTGCTTCGGCGTCAACTCAGAATACTCGATCATGCCGATGCGTCCGTTGTCGAGCAACGTGACCTGGCCCATCTTCTCCGTCGGCGAACTCTTGAGACAGAGCTTCAACGACAACTCGGCGCTCTGCAACATGTGAAGACCAATGAAAGCAGGATCGGCGATATCCACCAGCGGGTTATCCACCTGGAAATAGAAGACGCTGCGGATGCCCCGCGCGGTCATGTCATCCAAGCAGCCATTTTTGGCGAGCGCGGTCAACGTGCCGCCATGGCCGTCCGGACTGACAAATATCCGCCCCGGCGCTTCGAGTATCAAGCGCCCTTCGGCATCCAATGCAGGCCACACCCCCTGCTTGAAGAAAATCACGTCTTCCGGATTCAGCCCAAAGTAATCGTAATCCTCAAAGCAGGCGCGCGTCGCGGCATCGTTCACGTCGCTCGTCATGATGTAGAACGGCACGGGTTTGCCGTACAGGTGAACGAGCCTGACGATCTTGCGCGCATGAAAATAGAAAAGCGGCATGTCCGAGACCGGACCGATCCCGTACGCGCCCTTCGGCCCATCGTACCCCAGCCGCGACCCCTGGCCGCCCGCCACCAGCAGAACCGCCACACGCCCCCTACGCAACTGCTCCTCGCCGACAGCAAACGCTTCATCGTACTTGCGGCGGGTCCACTTCGTGACCGGCGCCGGACGCGGGGTCACGGCAGCCGCAGTGCTTTTGTCGGTCAGCATGCGCTGCATGCGGGCGACTTCATTGAAATCGATCTCGTTGATCTGTGCCAGCAGCGCATCGCGCTCCGCGGCGTTGAGCGTATCCCAAAAACGCAACACATGCGTCTGGTCCGCCTTCGCCAACACCTTCTTTGCCTGCTCAATCGTCATTTGCACGCCACCTTTCCTCATGTCGTGATTACGCCTTTTGGGCATTCTGCCTAAGATACGCCTCAATGAATGGCTGGATCTGCCCGTCCATCACCGCCTGCACGTTTGACGTCTGTTCATCCGTGCGGTGATCCTTCACCATCGTGTACGGCTGAAAGACATAGGAGCGGATCTGGCTACCCCACGCGATCTCGCCCTTTTCACCGTAAAAGCGCTCCATCTCCTTGCGCTTCTTGTCCTCGTAATACTCGTACAACTTGGCCTTCAGCATGCTCATGGCCCTGGACTTGTTCTTGTGCTGCGAACGTTCCGATTGCACGGCCACCACGATGCCGGTCTCCAAGTGGGTCAACCGCACCGCCGAGTCGGTCTTGTTCACATGCTGGCCGCCCGCGCCGCCCGACCGGTAGGTGTCGATCCGCAGATCCTCGTCCCGGATTTCCACCTCGATCTCGTCCGACAGTTCGGCGACCACATCCAGCGACACGAAAGAGGTGTGACGCCGCTTGTTGGCGTCGAACGGACTGATGCGCACCAGCCGGTGCACACCGCGCTCCGCTTTCAGATACCCATAGGCATACGATCCGGAGACCAAGAACGTGACCGACTTGATCCCCGCCTCATCTCCCGGCTGAAAATCGAGCACTTCGACCTCGAAGCCATTGTCCTCGCAGTACATCCGGTACATCCGGAAGAGCATATCGGCCCAGTCGCAGGACTCCGTGCCGCCCGCGCCGGAATGGAGCGTGAGATAGGCGTTGCAGGCATCCAACTTGCCGCCGAGCAGCGACTGCATCCGCAACTTCGACATCATCACGTCAGCCCGATCAAGCGTCTGCTCCAAGTCAGCCAAGGCCTGTTGCCGCTGCTCGCCCTCGTCTTCCGCCTCTGCCAGTTCGAGCATCACCTCGCCATCCTCAATGAGGCGCGTCAGTTCATCAAAAGGCCTCACAAACGCGCGTTGGGCATTCGTCTTGCCGATAACCTCCTTGGCGGCGTTCTGGTCATCCCAAAAATCAGGCTGTGCCGCACGCGCTTCGAGTTCACCAAGAATGGTACGACGGTTGTCGACATCCAGATAGCCGCGCATCTCCGCGAGCCCCTCGTGCATCGTCCCCAGACGTTCTTTTACAACATCAAATTCAATCACAATAGTTTGCCTTGCTCAAAAAATGAATGGAAAGACTATATCTTTTTTAGCGTATACCCGCAAGCATGCTTCCCGATATTGCGCGCATGCAGCGGCTCGCGATCGTGAGAGTAAAAGCGCTGCCCGGTTGTTTCACGCGAAGGCGCGAAGACGCGAAGGTTGGAGGGCGGCATCTGGGTGGCGCGCAACAATGGAAAACTTTGTGGCCTTTGTGACCTTTGTGTGAAATCGAATCGGGTTGCGGGCTTTGCCCGCGTCAGTATCTTGAGGTCGTCGAAGGTGCGCAAGATCGGTCCGTCGTAATCGAAAGCGAAATCCCTCGCTTGTCCTTGATGATTTTGCGGATGTAGTCGTACGAATAATACTGAAAGCCAGATACGCCACCTTTATACTTGCGGGCATCCGTGTCGTCATTGTAGGCGTCCATGAAGATCGCTTCGGCCTCGTTGAAACTATGCGACACCAGCCAATCGCCCATGAATGGCTGATCCGCATAATAGCTCGAAGACTCCGCCGAAAAGATAGGCCAGATCGTCAGGTTCAATGGCCCCCCGCTGAGCGCATACAGCCGGGACTTGGCATAATTATAGGCGTTTGAGGGGGTGCGGACATAACAATGCAGCAAAAGCCGGTCAACGAGTCCGGCCAGCTCCACAATCTCAGCGTCTGTAGGCCACCCGATATAGGTCTCCACCTTCGCGGAAGAGGGGGCGCTTGCTATCCGCATATGTTGAAGCAGCGTCTTGAATTGATCAAAATCGCGCGGTGTGTGATTCCAGAACTCATACTCAAGGTTAAAGACGTCGGCCTTTCCTACGTACGAACTATTGTAACTTTGGAAGGCATCGAAGTCCGCCGTACGGCCGCCAATAAAGCCAATCTCTTTTACACCGTAGGTGGATTTTGCAAGTTGCACGAAAGCATCCATACTCGCTCCCAGCGGGTAGCCTCCCACATAGAGCACCAGGTACGTGATGGCATTGCGCTTGGCATACTCCAGTAGAGCCACCGTCAAGTCCGGGTTACTGAGAATCTGATTAACCCTATCCACATACATGCCGCGCGAGCGCGGCTGAATGCTCACGCTCCACTGGGCAGACGGACTGGAATAGGCACCGAGTGAATCGAAAACACGGGCCTCGACCGTGTATGTGCCCGCCTCCGGAAACGTATAACTCCAGACATCATTCGCCTCGCCGCCTGATAGCGTCAAGCGGCTGACCTGTTGTGTGCCATTCACATACCATTCCACACCGCGCAGGTCGCCGTTGACATCCGTTCCGCGCACCGTGAAGGTCTGTGATGCCCCCGGCAGAACGAATATGTTGGAACTGGCCGGAGACAGGCGCGAGGCTACCGGAGGGGCGCTGTCGTAAACCATGACCTCAGGCGTCGCCGCCCTCGCATCCGGTACCAAGCACGACACAGCCAGAAAAATGCATGCGATGAGGATGTTTTTGTGGGAGATGGTCATGGGTTACCCTGGGTGATATGAAAAATTCACGGATCCGACGAGATCAAGCCGGATCGCCTCGACAAGCTCCGTCCGGACGTTCAAGCCATTCATGTTCACCATATTGCCACGTTCAGACCCTTTGAACAAGTGTCGTTTTTGAACAAGGATTTCACCAACCGATTGCGCGGCTCCCAAACAAACTCATGGACGAATGACACAGAATATGAAATGATTGTTTTCTCGTTTTGGACGCAGTTGAAAGTGTCATGGAGAATTGTCGATGGCTGATTATTACACGCACAAAACCGAAATACGAGGCAAAGACCCGCGCCGGCGTATCTGCTGTTCGGTGGCGGTGCTGATGGGTGTCGCCCTGATGCTGGCGGGATGTGCGCATGTGCCCGCTGAGCAGCAGCGGCTGGTCTCTAAACCCAACATGCAATTCCAGAAAGCACCGATGTTTAACCCGCTGAACCGGTTGCTCACACAGTTTGAATCCAGCTCGGCCTCATCGGTGGGCGGTCAATCAAGCGGCGGCGCGTGTTCTGCGTGCAGTCTGTAAATTGGGGAGTCCGACATGCGATGGTTTGTGATGAAACGTTTTTTTGCGACAACGCTCTTTGCATCGGTGTTGGCGTTGCTAAAAACGGACATGCTGTGCGCACAGGAAATTGCCCCGCCTTTCACCCTCCCGCAGTTAGAGACGGGAGAAGAGGTCAGCCTCAATGACTTTCGCGGGCAAATTGTTGTGCTCGATTTTTTCAATGCCAACTGCGGGGATTGCGTCCGCGTTTCGTGGGAGCTTGAAACCGGTATTCAGGAATACTATGCGGCCCGCGCGGGCAATCCGCACGGCATTGCTGTGCAGGTCATCGCGATAAACAGCGAGATCTCCGATGAGTCAGACATGGAGGCGTTCCTGCGAAAAACCGAACTGGGCATGGTGCTGGATGATCCTGAAGGCACCCTGCTGGAGGCGTATGGCGGTACCAGCCTGCCCTATCTGGTGCTCGTTGATGCCACTGCCAAAGGCCCCAGCGCTGCAACGCCCCGGGTCGTGCTGCGTCAGGAAAAGTACGAAGGCTTGCGAAAATTGCGCGGCGCGATCGATGCGATCACCGGAAAACCTGAACCGCCGCGCGCCCCAACCGGCGCTCCGGCCGAGACCGCGCAGGAGCCCGGTGGTGCCCTGCCGCCGTTGGAAACGACAGACCTTGTCACTCACGAGACCACGCTGGATGTGGCGGCAATGCTCGCCTCGGATATTCGCGTCGCGGATTTCATGGCGGAGTACCGGCAGGAGCGTCCGGCCTCTGAGTTCAGTCTGGCGGTCTCGTATCGGCCGACCTGGATGGATTTCAGAACCACGCACATTGACGGCACACGGCGCAAACGATTGACTGAAGATTACTATGCCGTTCAGGGAAGCGTCGGCGCCGATCTGAACGACGCCCTCACGCTGAAGTTGGACGGGGGCGCCTACGACGGCTTTTCAACCTATCGCGCATTGTGGATGGATGAATACAACCGCCTCAAATTCAGGGACCGCCTGGGATACCGGGATGCCGATCCGTGGGGCTGCAACGTGTCGCCAAGCCTGCGCTGGGAATACCTGCCCGACGCCGGATTCATGGATGCGGGCGTCTCCTATCAGTACGACAAAGTTTCGCCGGGATATCAAGGGGGACCACCGCTTGTCAGACTGCGCGACGACTATGAGACGGTCGGCGCCCGTCTGTCGTTTGAAAACGTGCTGACGCGCCGTCTCCGCACGTTGCTGGAAGGCCGGGTTGATGAGACTACAGATCGGGAGACACGCACAACCCTGCAAGGCTCAGCCAATTACGCGCTTGCGGAAGATTGGGTCGCGCGGATGACTGTCAGTTACGCGAGGGAAAGGCCGAAGTTTTCCGCCAAATCGATCAGCGCGGCGATTGAACGGGACTGGCGCGGTATCTGGTTCGCCGGCGTGTTTGGGCGCTACTATGAAGACACGAGTGAAGTCGACATCGGCGTTGCCAATGACGCCGCCGCGCCGCCGCTCAAAACCTATCAGGCCGGACTGGGCGTGCGTCGGCAAGGCATCCGCTCCGCCATCAAACTCGATATCGGCCCTTGTTTCAGCCGGTACGACCGACGCCCGCGGCGGAACACGGATTTCGACCAGCTCTATAAAGACCGCGACTGGCTCTCCGTGCAAGCGGCGTTTCAGTATCAGTTCTAACGCGAGCAAAACCCGCGACCCAAGTTAATTAGTGCATTAGTGCATTAGTTTGTCTGGAAGTGCGCTGCCCCCAAAAAATCTGCGTAATCTGTAATCTGTGGATTCAAAAACCCGAGATGTTGCGATCCCCATGTTCTTACTCGTCGCAGCCTCCTTAATCTGGAGCTTTTCGTTCGGCCTCATCGGCAACCTGCTGGCAGGGCTGCCACCGGCTTGGCTGGCGGCGATCCGCCTGGCGATTGCTGCATTGCTGTTTCTGCCGTTTGCCGCACGCGTGTCGCTGCGTAACGGCTTGGCGCTTGTGGCCGTCGGCGCGTTGCAATTCGGTCTCATGTCGTTGACGTACATGGCGAGCTTCCGTTATTTGAAGTCGCACGAGGTGGCGCTCTTCACCGTGATGACACCGGTCTATGTGGCAGTGACCAGCGACATCGTCGCTCGCCGCTTCTGCCTCACCAACTTGGCGGCTGCGCTGCTGGCCGTGGTCGGAGCGGGCGTGATCCTCTGGCGCGGCGTTTCCTCCGAAGCGCCGCTGATCGGCTTTCTGCTGGTCGAAGCCTCCAATCTCTGCTTCGCCCTGGGGCAGATCGCCTACCGCGAGGTAATGGCCCGCATGCCGCAACCGCCGCCGGATCACCGCGTCAGCTTCTGGCTCTATCTGGGGGGCTTTGCCGCTCTGGCGCCATTTGGCCTGCGCGACGCCCTGACGGTCGCGCCCGTGCCCACGGTGTCTCAAGCCGCCGTGCTGCTCTATCTGGGCGTAGTGGTTTCGGGCGTGAGTTATCTCTTCTGGAATCGCGGCGCGCGCCGTGTGCCGGGTGGTGTGCTGGCTGTCATGAACAACCTCAAGATTCCGCTGGGCGTCGCGGTCTCGCTCTGCCTCTTCAAGGAATCGGCCAGCGTCCCCGGCCTGTTGGCCGGTTCGCTACTGATCGCGGCGGCTCTTGTCACCGCGCTGCGGCCGCGTTGGGCGGCGCGCCGCACACGTCGCGATACACCTGCTCCACGCGACTGACCATCTGCTCCAAGGTAAATGAAGCAAGCGTCGCGCGCCCCCCTTCGGCCAATTTACGCCGCAAGTCTGCATTGCGCAACAGGGTGAGCAAGGCGTCGCCAAGTGCCGTAGGATCTTCGGGCGGCACGCACAGACCGTTCTCACCGTTCCGCACCAGATCGGTCACGCCACCCACTTCTGCCGCCACCACCGGCACGCCCGCCTGAAACGCCTCCAGCAGGACATACGGGCATCCCTCCCAGCGCGACGGCAACACGGCGATATCCATTTCGCGCAACAGCTTGACCGCATCCGACTGCGCAAACGGACCGGCGAACTTCACACGGCCAGCCAGCGGCGTCTGCTCGGCGCGCGCGCGTAGCTCTGCCGCCATCGCGCCATCGCCGTAGAATACCGCTTGCACATGCGGCAGACGAACGGCGACCTCACACATTGCCTCCAGCAAAAGATCCGGCCCTTTCTGATACGCCAGCCGCCCCATGAATCCGATCCGCAGCGAGGCCGTGTCGCGGATGATGATCTCCCCGGCTTCAACGGGGGCCACGCCGTTGGGAATGCGCACCACCCGCTCAGGCGGATAGCCCAGCGCCAGCGCGGCGGCTTCCTCTTCGCTGGACACCGCGATGACCATCGCCGTCTTTCGGCAGGCCAGCCGCTCGACCCACCGATAAAACCCGCGCTGGCGCGGCCCGCACGCCATCAAAAACGGAAAGGCGTGAGGGGTATAGACAACCGGCACACGGCAGAAGCATCCTGCAGACCGTGCGAGCGCGCCGGCTTTGGCGCTGTGCGCATGGATCAGATCCGGACGGACGCGCCGCACGCAACGAACCAGTCCCGTGAGCGCGGCAAGGTCGGCCAGCGGTGACAGGCCACGCTGCATCGCCAGTTCGGTGACATCCAGACCGCGCGCGCGCCAAGCCATCAGATCGTTCTGGAAATCGGGATCACGCCGACACGCGACAGCCAAGGCGCAGCGAAATTCCGACGGATCGAGCGCCCCCACCAAATCGCGCAGATGACGGCGCGTGCCGCCCTCTGTCGCCTCCAGCACCTGCAACACCGTCTTCATGTTTTAGCGCGCCTCCTCGAGCGCAATCGTCTTCAGTTCGGCACGGCGTTGCCGCCAGTCCGGCAGACAACTCGCCAGTTGAAAATAAAACACCGCCGAATGGTTATGATGAACCAGATGACACAGCTCATGCACCGCCACATATTCGATCAGCCGATGCGGCAGACGCACCAGCTCAGCATTCAATGTCACATGGCCGTCCACCGAACAGCTCCCCCAGCGTGACTTCATCGGACGCACCGTCAGGCGCAAGCCCTGCGGCTGGTCAGGCGAACGCATCACGAGCGGCACGCGCGCATTTCGCAACCGCCAGCCGTGCCGTTCCACGGCCTCGGCGAAATAGCGCGGCAACTCTTCACGCGCCTGTTGCACAAACCAATCATCGACCAGTCGTTTGACGCGCGCGCCATCCGTGTCGTGCGCCAGCGTCACATGCAGGACATCCGACTCCAGCGTGACCCGCTTCCAGACCGAGTGCTTCACGCAGAGCCGGCATGCGCGGCCGAGATAGTAGACGACATCGCCGTTTTGACAACCCTTTTCAATTTGCGCGGACCCATGGCCCATAAGGCAGCACCCCGTTACCTCACGTAGACCCCAACAAAAACCCGGTACCATTGTGCCAACACGGGGCAAAATCTTCAAGGTGCGATTCAACGCGGTTGAATCGCACCTTGAAGGAGAATTTAGGATGTAGGATTTAGGAGTTTATCGGCCACCGCGCGGCGGGCCGCCTCTACCGCCGCGCGGCCCGAAACCGCCCGGCGGCATCATGGAGGTATGCTCAAAGATCATCTGGATGTGCTCCGTGAATGCTTGGACCTCGCTGCCTGAGTACCCGACCGACTTTGCGGTCGCCTCCAGCAAGTAGCGGCGTTCTGAATCGTAGAGCGGCCCCAGCGCCATCATGGCCTCGCGCATCTCATTCCGTGCTGCTTCGCCCGCCTCGCCGCGTGGACGGCCGTTTTCCATCATATCCGCCATCAGCGTGTTCACGCGCGCCACGGTGGCCAGCAGTTGCTCGTGGTTCTGTCGCTGCTCGGGCGTCATTCCTGCGACATCAACCGCATCAAGAAAATCTTCGCGGTCGCGCGCGTGCCGCTCCATATTCTGGCGGAACTCCTCGCGACGCTGCTGCATCTCGGCATACTGCTCGGGATTCTCGCGCCGCATCTCTTCCATCCGCTCTTCCCACGAGCGACGCCGACCACGATCCTCACCGCGCTCTCGGCTCGCCTCGGCCTCGACCTTTTGCGGCTGTTCCGGCTGCTGTGCGCGCGCCGTGTCACGCTCGGACAAAGCCTTCTCCAACTCACTCACGCGCCGACGTAACGCATCGGCATCGCGTTTCGCGTTTTTGTCACGAACGGTCACAACGCGGACCGGCGCTTGCGGTGCGCGGACGGTTTCTTGGACATCAGCGCTATCAGGCACCGGCGTTGCCGTCAACAAACGGTGCCTGAGATGCTCCATCCCGGCACCGGTCAGCGCGCAGACCAATGCTCCGACAATCAGACCCACTTTGTGTTTTGTCTTCATCGTCCTTTCCTGTCTCCTGTCTAATTTGAACGGCAAACGCGCTCCGATATTGCCGTCATTCGCCAAAAACCGTCCAAATTCCGTCCTTGCTTCCGAATGACCGATTTGTCATAGTGATTGTCTACGTTCCAGTTAGGAATATCACGGGGGTGATATTCGATCGGAGCTTTTTAACCCAGGAGGCCCTCCTTTAGAGGGCCGCCCCAGTGTATGGATCAATTTGTATGAGTGAAACATCTGTGTCAAACGTCCGGAACTTCGTCATTCTCGGACATAGCGGAAGCGGAAAGACCACCCTCACCGATGCTATCGCCTTCAAGCTGGGGCTGAACGATCGCATGGGCCTCGTCGCGAACGGCTCCAGTGTCGCGGACACCTCCGATGAAGAGAAGAACCGCAAGATCACCATCTTCGCCAAAAGCTTCACGGCAACGCACAAGATCGGAAATGACGAGTACAAGATCGTTTTCACCGATTCACCCGGATTCATGGACTTCTGCGGTCAAATCCAAGGTGCCATACGTGCCGCCGATTTCGCGCTGATCACCGTTGATGCCGCCTCTGGGGTACAGGTCGGCACCCGCCGCGCATGGAAATACTGCCAGGATGGCGGTCTGGCTTCCGTCGCCTTCGTGATCACCGGGCTCGACAAGGACAATACCGATTTCGCCAAGACCGTCGCCGCGATCCGCGACGCATTCGGCGTGAACTGCGTGCCCGTGACTGCGCCCACCGACGCCAACGCGGTGATCAACCTCCTTGACACTGACGATCTGCCGGGGCCGCTCCAGGAGATCCGCGACGGTCTGGCCGAATCCGCCGCCGAAACCGATGAAGCCCTCATGGAAAAGTATTTCGAGCAGGGTTCGCTGGAGCCTGCCGATATTCGCAAGGGTCTCGTTAACGGCATCCATTCAGGCAGCATCAACCCGATCTACACGGTCTGCCCGCTCAAGGATGTCGGTGTCACAGAGATGCTAGACAGCATCTGCCGCCTGTTGCCGGCCCCCG
>Ga0116182_1005247_pt1 | contig 11127 bp, 10 predicted proteins | sample AD_UKC077_MetaG_FD_89805 | JGI IMG/M metagenome (GOLD analysis project Ga0116182, IMG submission 89805) | Active sludge microbial communities of municipal wastewater-treating anaerobic digesters from USA - AD_UKC077_MetaG | ecosystem: Engineered > Bioreactor > Anaerobic > Digestate | place: USA...
ACCAAACAGCCAAACGAACTTGGAATATACGATATGAGCGGAAACATAGACGAGTGGTGTATAGATATATACAAGTGGAATATATATTGGAAAGACGAACACAACTATAAGAATGTTCCGACCGTGAACCAGTGCTATACGGACTGTGTCAATGATAACTTTGATCGTTATGAACTGATACTACGCGGCAGTTGCTATAAAACTTCGGATGTTTATTTGCACCTTTTCTTTCGTAACATACAATCTCCCTACGATGTCGGCGAATACTATGGGTTTCGTCTTGCAAGGACAGAGCCACATAAAACAATATGGGAGAAAGACAGTAATACAAAACTGAAAATAGATGCAAGTCAGGAAGATGCACAGGTGTATCTGAACGGAAAGTACATAGGCACAGCTCCTGTGAGTATAGATACGAAATGCATGCATAACGCACAGATAAAAGTAGTCAAAGAAGGATACGAGGAAAAAATCATAAAAAATGTATACATACCCAAGAATGAAACTGTCCAGGTTTATGCAGAGCTTAAGAAGAAAGAACCACAGATGGTACTGGTAGAAAAAGGGAGCTTTGATATGGGCGGTAAGGATGACAGTAGAGATTGGCTGCGGAAATATGCACACAAAGTGACACTGACATATGACTTTTATATAGGAAAGTATGAAGTAACGCATGATCAGTATTACAGATACTGTGAAGAGACAAGAAGAGAGATGCGCCTAGAATATTTCTTAATCAGAAAAAGTAATTATCCTGCTGCACAGGTGAGTTGGTATGATGCCATAGGCTACTGCAACTGGCTGAGTGAAAAAGAAGGGTTGGCAAAAGCATACGATGAAAAGGGAAACTTTCTGGATAAAAACGGGAATATAACCACCGATCCGGACAGAACAGAAGGATACCGCCTTCCTACAGAGGCAGAGTGGGAGTATGCAGCCAAGGGTGGAAACAAAAGCAAAGGGTATAAGTACAGCGGGAGCAATAATCCGGATGATGTGGCATGGTATGGAGAATTCTTCATTACCGGTACTGCACACGAAGTGGGAACCAAACAGCCAAATGAACTTGGAATATACGACATGTCAGGCAATGTGAGCGAGTGGTGTAACGACGAGGATTCATACTATACATCGTCATCTGATCAGATTAACCCGTATGTGTTTCCTAAAGTTACTTCAGAAAAAAAAATTTTTCGGATTACACGCGGAGGAGACTGGCACTCTGATGCTAACATTATTCTAAACTATTACAGGTGGAACATGTACTCCGCGAGAAGCGACAGTTATACTGGTTTTAGGATTGTACGGGTAAAACCATAAAAAACAGGGACATCATTCGATGTCCCTGTTTACTTTGCGCTTAAGCATAAGACTTTTATTGTTTAGTTAAAAGCTCAATAACAGAGACGAAAGACCGAACAAAAGTCCCTTGAAAAATATCAAGGGACTTAATCTTTAAAATTTTGAATTTTTTATAAGCACCTGTCGTATCGACTCCATAACCTCAGGAGAAAGACTATACTTTGAAAATCTGAAGTACATTGACCTTAACAGCCCTTTAACGTTTGTAAGAAGATAATGTCTTTGAGGAAATGCTGTTATGTACATTGCCTTTTCAAAATCATTCAACCAGTCAATTAGCTCCTGATCGGACACGTGTCCGTTCTGGTACATGGCAACTACAGCACTTACTGTTCTTTCATCTTCTTCATTTATATACACATAGTTATGGATGCAGAACTTTGTGATTATGCCCTTAAGTGCAGAGTTGACAAAATCTTTTTCTACATAAGGACTATGCACAATCATCTTTAAACAGTCGGCGGCATGTGCCACGGAATGAGCCCATCCGGCATCTTTTACATATCCTCTCAAATCTCTTTCCATATTATAGTACGATATGAAATCCTGCTGAACGATCTTCAATACTTCCTGCGAAAGGAAGTTGTTTTTTGTATTAACTCGGAGTATCTCAGCTATTATAAGCATGGAAAACGAACGTTTGAACACAGAACTGTCGTCTTCATGTCCTATGTTAAAAAACAGATGCTCCTGATCAAGAAGAACATTAAGAATCTCCTCAAGCTTCCTGTCCTGATAAACTCCGTTTTCTATAAACATTGAAAATACGTCATTTATCAGTGTATCGCGCAGATAAGGGTCAAGATTCCCTATTTCTCTGAGCATAAACAGTGTAAGGTCATCAATATCGGTATTTTCAAACGGCTTAAAGTTGTTTTCTTTTATATTTTTAAGCTGAAGAATGGTATCCATTGGTTTTTCCCCCTTTTCTTAATAGTAAATGTACTCATATTGTATTATAATAATATCATATATTTGATAAATACTATAAAGAAGAGGCACTAAAAATGGGCAAAAGCAAAGAGGAGTTTCTTCAAGGCAATGTTTTTTCATTCAGAAACACAAAGGATATGAAGGTTTTTATCTACTTCAAGAATAAAGAAGCCAGAATACTTAAGGGAGAACAGGCACAAAAGTTTCTTTGCGATATCTCCGCTGCATCTCCTTCAGATCAACAGCTTATAATGGCTAAAATAACAGGAAATTTTAAGCATGGAAATGAAAGTCATTGATCGCTTGGTTTTTCCGGAACATACTCAAGTATATCTCCAGGCTGACAGTCAAGAAATCTGCATATTCCTTCCAGAGTTGAAAATCTTATGGCTTTTGCTTTTGATGTTTTAAGCACGGAAAGATTTGCCTGGGTAATATTAAGCGCCGCGGCAAGATCCTTGGAGTTTTTTTTCTTTTTTGCCATAACCACATCAAGATTAACTACTATAGCCATTATATCCTCCCCGTCCTATATTGTAAGGTCATTTTCTTCTTTCATATCCGCTGCCATCTTAAGAATCTGGGCAAAAACAAAAATTATTACTGCCAGAATAAGAAGATTAATATTGATTCTGAAGTTAACAAAATAATCGCTGCCTTCTTTTATAAACTTTTCTGCAATTACTCTGCCGTTGAAGAAATCTATCGTTCCTTGAATCACAGACATAATCATAATGTTTACAGAAAGCTTTGACATAAGTGAGAAGTTCTCTTTGACAAAGATCTTTTCCTTTTTTATATTGGAAAAAATTTTTTTAAGCCAGAATATTGTCAGAATAAGTACTGCCGTTCCAAGAATATAACTTGCGAAAAGCTCCTTTGAAAACACCATTTCGTTTATATTAAATGAAAGACCGTAATAATCAATCCTGAAGTTGATAAATCTGTCTTTGCTCATCCAGAAAAATCCCATCCCTAAAAGAAAAACTGCCGCTGCTATCGAAATGTAAAAACATACACTGAAAAAACCGGATAGAAATGAGCTTAGCTTTTTAAAGCTTTCGTTTATCATAGTATACCTCCATACTTTTAATTTTCTTTACTATTATACAATAAAAAATTATTGTTTGTCAACTATTTTTTATTGACAAACAATAATTATTTGTTGTTATACAACACTAATAAGAAAAGGTTAGTGCAAAAATATGCATGGTAGGGCTTTTAGGCAGATATATCCGTTCAGTTCCTTTTGGAGAGAGTTCTATCTTCTGTATAAATATCTTTGGATTTATGTTTTCTTTTATTCCAAGGCTCGTATAACGGTATTTTCCATTCAGAAGAGTGCTTTCACCGTATATTGGCTCCTGGCACCAGTCTGAAAACTTCAGATCAACCTCCGAACTGCTTTTATCCTCATACTGTATGGTCAATTTTGATTCATAGCTTCCATGATCACAAGAACCGGCTATATACATATACTTTGCATAGACAGGTTTATCAAAAAGAAGCTCCTGTCCGGTGCATACAATATTATCCTTTGTGGTTGTCTGAATAAAAAACGGCACAGTTCCGCTGAGTATATAACCTTCTGCTTTTTTCTTTTCAATCTCTTCCTGCGAGTACTTGGCACCAAATACCCCTTCCGGATTATCAAAATTGCCTTCCCGCCGGTTTTTAAAATCAACTATGCCGTCATTATTGAAGACCTCCGAAAGATCGACATTTATATGACCTTTATTTTCAAAAGTTTTTACAGTAAATTTATCGGTATATGCTTTACTGCTCTGTGCTGAAAGTGTGTAGTCCGTACTAATCATTCTTCCGCCACTGAAAAGAAAGAACTCTCCGTCAAGTTCTATAACAAACTTATGCACCTGAGGAACAAAAAGTATCTGATCAGCATAAACATACCCATTTGAAGGCGTAAACGAAAGAGTAACCTTTCCGGAAGAATAGGAAATACCCTGTGCAAGACTGTATATTACAGAACCTCTTTTTAATACAGTTTCCTGAATATTTTCTCCAAAATACGTTTTCACCGCAACATCCGATGCCTGAACAGAACCAAGCATATAAACATCGTATATATCCTTTTCAAGAGGAACGGAGCTTTTAATGACAAGCTTCTCTTTTGATGCAAGTCGGACATTTCCGGAGTTATCTATATCAAAAGAAGATATGCCTGGATCGAACTTCTCTGCTTCCATCAGAATAGTTTTGCTCGCTCCTATTACTTTGGCATCGATAAACCTATGAAATTTTTCATCCAGCGAATTAATCTGCATAAGTGTTAAAAGTGCCGATATTGTAGACTCAGCACCTGCATTAGAATTGATATAGACAGAGTGCAGACCGTCATAACCTTCGCCGTTTTTACCGTACATAGGAACGGAAAGAATATTGTTTCTGAAGAAAAACCCTGCAAAAAGGGCTGCAAGATAGCCGTACCTTTCCTCACCGGTCGCACGGAAAATACTTGAACACGAAGAAGAAGCCGCTTCGGCTCCGTACGCAATCTGAGGATAAAGCGCAAAATACTCCTTCACTTCATAGATAGGCCCAAGTGAGAGAAGTACCTCCAGCCAGTTATCAGCATATTTTCTTGCCGAAGCAATATACTCTTCCTTTCCGCAAATCGTATAAAGATCCGCAAGAGCCTGTGCTTGACGGCTTCCCCAGCTATGCCATGCAAACCCGGAGTTTGATTCATTATATACTCCTTTATAGGCCGATTCATCCAACTGTTTGTCGATTATGGCTTTTCCTATGCTCTGTGCAAGTTCAAGTGTTTTTTCGTCTGGGGAATTCTGATAATACTTCACAAGACCAAGAAGAAAAACTGAACTTACATCTGTATATCCGTTAATTAGAAAACTTTTGTCAAGACTACCCTTTAAAAGATCAAAAGAACTTTTTGCAGCAACAGAAAGTCTATCGTAAAACTGGCTGTCAGTACTTTTAAAAATTTCCATACCATTGGAAATAGACCAGAAAGCTCTCGCTGCCCACCAGCTTTTGCTCTTTCTGCTTGTAATTCCGGTACGGTTAATTGTACCGTTTTCATCTATAAAATTATAAAAATCTCCGTCATTGTCCTGCATAGCAAGAACAAACTCAAGAGCTTCTCTTGCCCTTTGCATATAAAGGGAGTTACTTTTCTGTCTGTATAAATCTGTATAAAGAATCGCCACTCTTGCAACATCATCAACACAGGTAACCCCTTCAGATACCGCAGGAGCATGCTTATATGCACCGGCTGTTTTATCGGCATATATCCAATAGCCGGTGTAATACTTCCCCTCTATATTGAAACTATCTTTTAAAAACTCCAGATGCGAAAGATTTATATCTATCTTTGAAAAAGCTGATATACCCATAACCATACCTATAATCACGATTAAAAAAAATCTTTTCATCCTTCCTCCTCTAACAGTTTAGGGCAAGTCTTGTAAACTTGCCCTAAATTTTTTATTTTCTATTATTTTGAAAGCTTGATTCCCTGAATATCTTTTGTCTTGTTCTCAAGATATATTACTGCATCTTCTGTGTTTTTAGCATCAAACATAGAATAAATTCTTGTATATATGACCTCGTCATTGGCCTTGAACTTTGCCATCCACTGATTGCCTACGTTCTCGTCGGAGTATGGCAGGAATACACCCTTAGTGCTCTCATAAACATTGAACTCATCTGGCATCCATCGGAATATTCCATCTCTGAACTCTCTGCTTTCATATACCCAAGTATCGCCGTTAACAAACTTTTCCATATCCCCATAGACCAAAGGCTTAACGGGAAGTATTTCAGCCGCTCCTATAGAATACTTTTCGGAGAAGTTAGCTCTCCAGCTTTCCATGCTTGAGAATATATATGCTGCTCCCCACCAGAAGGGTTTAACTGAATCTATGGCTGCAAAAGTTATATACGGTTTATTTTCAACCATCTTCACCGCATTTCTTTCAAGCCAGTACTCATAAGGAGTAGAGTTAAGCTGATCTGTCCATATCATCCTTCTGAACATCGGAAGAATATGAACGGCTCCTTCATCATAACTGGTAACAGGTGCCGTTGCCATTATCTGAAGCTTCATAAGATTTACATAGTTAGTGAAAAAGAATCTATTTTCCGTAAGAACATCACCGTTTTTAAATATATGCACTGTAAGCTCTTGGTTATATCCCGGAAAAAGCTTCGTTGTCATAAGTGCCTGAGCGGTTACACATACAGGACCTGCCTGAAGAATTTTAAAGCTCTGTACGTCAAAGCCCGCGGAAACATTTTCTTCATGCTTTCCAAGCTTACCGTCAGTATAATACGTATTCATAGACCATCCAGCAACTCTTACTATTCCAAGTTCATTAAAAAGCGTTCCTTCGTTCTGTCCATACTTCACAAAGCTTACAAGCGCATGGTTATCGACCTTTACCGTAAACTTATCTGTTGAAACCATGTATATTCCGTCTTTTTCCTCGATATTGAATACCGGAGCATACTCGACAAGATCCATGTCAGAATCATCAGAAACAACTATTTTGGCTTTTGATCTGAACATAAAAGCAAGCTTGTCACCTGCTGAAATTTTTCTGTTCATATCAATATCTTCTATCTGGTAGGGCAATTCCTTGTTATTTTCATCGTATACCCTTATAGAGTACCAGTTGGCCTCAAAGTTATCTCCTACCATTTCAAGCATTTTTGAAAAAGATATTACATAAGGAACCTCAGCTCCTGACAATGAAGAAGTCTGAACCACAAACTCCTTTGTTGCACCCAGAACATTAGCAGCAATAATTAACACAAAAATGACTATGCCTGTAAATACCTTTTTTTTCATCCCCAATTCGCCTCCTGATATTTTTTGTTATGAAAGCGCTTACATTTGTGATATTATTTTATAAAACTTTAGTGCTTTTTGCAAACACTGTATTATAGTTATTAGAGTCATCTAATACTGATTATTATACAATTTCTTTGCATATCTTCGTTTTGGTTAAAATCTTTATGTAAAAGCAATAAATGAGCTTTTTATATAGCGTACAGTAATTATTTTTGGTTTTTAAGCTGATTATATGCTATTATATGATTTTATTCATGTTTATATTCTTTTTTTACTATTTTTTTGCTTTTTTAAACCTTTTGTATGTATTTTTAGAAAGTAAAAAAAATGGTATTATTGTTTTGAATGAAAGCGCTTACAAAGAGGTGAGAAATGTCACGCATTGAAGACGTAGCGAAACTCGCAGGAGTATCCACAGCAACAGTATCAAGAGTTTTAAACAACACTTCAAATGTGTCCGAAGATACACGTCAAAAAGTAATGAAAGCTATAGAAGAACTTGATTATACTCCATCACAGTTTGCAAAAGCTCTTGCAAAAAAAACACGAAACTATGAGCTTGGAGTGATAACTTCGGAAAGAATAGAAAATATTCTCAATCTTCAGAAGGATAACTATGGAATTAAGAATTTCTATTCTATTATGCTTAAAGGTATCTCTGATTCTGCCGGAGAAAATGGTTTAAATCTGCGGTTCAATACTTTTGAAAAGACTGACGATGATTTTCTCAAGACCGTAGATGCGCTTATAATAATTGGCGGTGATTCTTTTACAGATACAATCCAGAACTCCGGTCTGCCTACAGTCCTTGTAGATAACTACATACCAGGAAAGCTTCTTGACTGTGTAATATCTAACGGTTTTGACGGAGCGTACTATGCCACGGAAAAATTTATAAAAAAAGGATATAAACGGGTTCTTCATATTCACGGTTCATTGAATTTCTTTGGCTTCAAAAACAGATATGAAGGATACTGTCAGGCTATGGAGCATTACGGACTGCTTCCCGAAACACTTGAATGTGATGAAACTTCCCAGAACATTAGCTATATAACCGATATGGCTATGAAGAAAAAACCGGATGTAATCTTTGCCTCAAACGATCCTGTCGCCATAATGATTCTTGAGCATTTAAAAAACAAGGGAGTTAGTGTCCCACAGGATGTACAGATAATTGGCTTTGACGATATTTTCTTTTCTTCTGTTGTAACTCCCAAGCTCAGCACAGTAAAGGTTTTTAAATATGAAATGGGAAGTGTTGCCGTCAACAGAATTGTCGACCTTCTTAACAATAAAAACCGTCATCCTTCTACAATATCTCTTTTTACGGAGTTTGTAGCGCGTGAAACAACAAAATAACGGAGGTGATTTATGAAAAAATTACTTTTATCTCTTATTCTTATATTAAGCATTGCAGGTTTTTCTGCAACTAAACTTGTTTTATGGACAGCTCCTAATCCCCAGGATGAAATGTTTTGGAAGGAAGTCCTGACAGAATGGAAAAAATATAAACCGGATATAGAAATATCCTGGACAACCATACCTGCAGCAGGAAGCTCTGAGGAAGCTATTCTTTCAGCCATAGCTTCAGGCAGAACACCTGATATATGCGGTAATATTTTTGCGGGCTTTGCAGCACAGCTGGTCGAAATTGATCAGATAATTGAACTGAATAAAATGCCTGATTACGATAAGCTTATTCAGAACAGAACTATGAAGACCATAATGGAAGGCTGGAAGCTTAACGGAAAAAACTATGTAATTCCTATATATTCAAATCCTATTCTTATGTGGTGGAGAATCGATGTCCTCAAAAAACTTGGATACTCAGAACCGCCAAGAACATACTCAGAGCTTTATGAGCTGTCAAAAAAATTTGTTGTTCCGAAAGAAAAGTATGCTATACGTGTTATACAGGGAAGAAACTGGTGGGACAGATGGTATGACTACATAACCTACTACTATGCTGCATCCGAAGGAAAGCCTTATATTGACACTAAAAAATCCAAAGTACTTTTTGGCAATGATGCCGGAAAACAGGTAACCGAGTTTATAAGCTACATGTTCAAAAATAACCTTACAGCTTTGGAACTTGGAACAGCTCCGCTCTATACCGGTTCTCTCCTTGGAAGCCTTCAGGGACCGTGGGAGATTCCCTATGCAGAAAACCAGTTTCCGGATATTCTTAAAAATATTGTAATAACCCCACCGCTTGTTCCGGACAGTTATCCTAAGGATAAACCGGTCTACACGTTTGCGGACACAAAGGGAATCGTCATCTTCAAATCCTCCAAGCATCAGAAAGAGTCATGGGAGTTTGTAAAATGGGTACTTTCAAACGAACAGTTCGACAAAAGATTTCTTGAAATAACCAAGATGCCTCCGGCAAGGGAAGATCTCATGGAAAATCCTATTTTCAATGATTTCTTTATTAAAAATCCACTTTCGGCAGAGTACGCAAAGTACGTCAAGTATGCAGTTCCCCCGGCACTTATTACCAAAACAGTTGAAGTCCAGGATGAACTGACAGTAAGCCTTGTTGAACCTCTTATGTATGGAATAAAAGCACCTCAGGCAGCCTTGGACGAAGCAGTGAAAAAGATAAACAAAATAATATGGTAGGGAACGATTATTTATGGAAAAAATAAGTATACTAAAAAAACGCAGAGTAATGAAAGGTTGGGGAATTTCCCTCACCTATCTCGGCTATTCGGCGATCTTCTGGGGATATCCGTTCGTCTGGCTTGTAATATTGACATTCTCCAAGTGGAGATACGCAGGAAGCCCTAAGTTTACAGGAATTGATAATATACTGCGCGTTCTTTCGGATGAACTTTTCTGGAAAACCTTTTTAAACACCCTTAACTTTATGTTATATTATATTCCTATGGTTCTTATTCTTTCACTGCTTTTTGCAGTTGCGCTCTCAAAGATAAAGTACATGAAATCTTTTATAGTCCTATCGTTTCTTGTTGCAAATATATCATCAGGCGTGGCATACTCTATTATTTTTTCAAAATTGTTTGCTGAAAACGGTCCGCTCAACCAGACTCTCTACAAAGCATTCGGAGTAACGGTGCCATGGTTCACCAATCCTCAGTTTGCAATGCTTTCGATAGCAATAATCGTGGTATGGAAGTTTATAGGCTATTACGGACTCATTCTTTATGCAGGGGTACAGGCCATACCAAAATCTGTATATGAAGCCGCAGAGTTGGACGGAGCAGGAAAGCTTACCAGATTCTTTAAAATAACCATTCCTCTTATAAACCCTTCTCTTGTAATGGTTACAGTAATGGCTATAACTCTTGCTTTCGGAATATTTACCGAACCATATATGATAACCGGCGGCGGTCCTATGCGGAGCACGCTTTCACCGATGATGCTCATGTACACTACGGCATTTCAGAAGCTTGATCCCACATACTCGGCAACAATGTCTATCTTTGTAGCCCTTATGAGCTTTACGATAGTTTTCGTTTTCAGGAAACTCTTTGAAAGGGAAGTGAACTTCCAATGACCAAAAAATCCAACAGAAACTTTGATCTTTTTATAAATATCGTACTTATTCTATTGTCTGTTTTGTGGTTATATCCTTACATATGGCTGGCTCTCTCATCTTTCAAACCATCAAATGAGATATTTACAGGTTTTTTCCCTTCCAGACTCACTCTTGACCATTACAGGTTTATATTTGAAACAGCTCAGTCAATGGAAAGACCTTTTTTCAAAGCATTGCTAAACAGCATTTTTGTATCGGGCACCGTTACGGCAAGTGTAATACTTACATCATGCATAATATCTTTTGCGCTTACCAAGTATGAGTATAAAGGTGGCCCTTTTGTAATTAACTTCATAATTTTCCAGATGCTCCTGCCGGGCTTTATGTTCACCATACCAACATATATTCTTATACGGAACATGGGTCTGCTTAACTCATACAGTGCACTTATACTTCCAAGTATAATGAGCGGATGGGGAATTTTTATGATAAG
>Ga0116182_1005250_pt1 | contig 11125 bp, 8 predicted proteins | sample AD_UKC077_MetaG_FD_89805 | JGI IMG/M metagenome (GOLD analysis project Ga0116182, IMG submission 89805) | Active sludge microbial communities of municipal wastewater-treating anaerobic digesters from USA - AD_UKC077_MetaG | ecosystem: Engineered > Bioreactor > Anaerobic > Digestate | place: USA...
AATCATTTAAATTTAAAAAAATTAGGAATCGATTACGACCTTAGAAAAGATATTTATGCGAATATTGAAAAACTAACTTTGGCTGATTTGACAGATTTTTATAATACCGAATTGAAACCTTTGAAGTACAATACTGCAATCATCGGAAAGAAGGAGAATATTGAAGTAGAAACGCTAAAGAAAATGGGCGATTTTCAGGAGTTAACTTTAACAGAAATCTTCGGGTATTAAAAGTAGTATTAATAACCATATTTAATAAAAGATGAATTTTGACTTCATCTTTTTTTTATTTTATATCGTTTGAGAAATTATTTTGTATTATTTTTGCGTATTAAATAAATACGTTTTTCTTGTCAAAATATTATATCATAATTTTTGCAATTTCTATTTCTTCAATTTTATTGGGTCAGGAAAATTTACCTTTTACCAATGATCAATACAGCGGAATTAATGGTGCATTAGTTTCACCCACTCTCACTTTTCTTAACCCAAATCCTTGGGATATAAATGTAGTTGCAGAAGATGTTTTTTTGCAGAATGATTATGTTTATATCTCACAGCTAAGCTTGTTGGGACTTCGAAATACACCCACAAGATCCCGCAACAAAATAAAAAACATCAATGGTGAAAACACTGCAAATGTGGTAGATTTTTACAATACAGATTTTGCCAATTACCATTTTAGTTCCGATATTTTAGGCCCTTCTTTCAGTAAAAAAATTGCGATCAAACAAAAATATTTTACGGTAGGTTTATTTTCAAGATTGCGAACACAGACCTCTGCAATTAAAATCGACAATTACCTAAAATATGGCAATCAAGGATTCGTAGAACCGGAGTTTTATTCATTAAAACCACTGCAAATCAACTTCATGAACTGGGCCGAACTTGGTCTAAATCTAGCTACAGAAATTTTTCCTTATTCAGAATACCAATGGATTGTAGGAGCGAATCTTAAATATGAAATCGGTTTTGATGCACTGCAGGTAAACAGTACTTCACCCATCGAGTTGCATCGAACCTCGGAAATCACCAATGGAATTGACACGAAAACGATTTATGCCTCTAATTATAATATAGAAGTCAATCTTGCAACCAATTATAATTTTGATACAAAACGCTACGAATACAAGCAAAAAGGGAAAGGTTTCGGTATCGATTTTGGAATTGCAGTAGTTGATCCGATCGAAAATTCTGATGATTATTATTTTAAAGCGAGCGCACATATTTTAGACTTTGGAAAAGTAAATTATGAAGGTGAAAAGCATTTGTTTGCAGGGAATAATTTAAAAGTGGTGAATAATCCTAACCTAGAAAACACCAAATTTAAAAGTCCAACGCAATATTTTCAGCTTTTAAGCAAAGAAATTTATGGCAATGAAAACGCCTCTTTTCAAGGCAATGATTTTCAGATGGGATTGCCAACAAGTATTCATTTGAATGCAAGTAAAAATGTTGGTGAACAGCAATATATCAATACCGATTGGATTCAACGGATTCCAGTTTTCGAAAATTCTTTGAAAAGAAGCAATATTTTTTCAGCTTCCTACACCGTTCAAAAACCTGTTGTAGGTTATGGCGCATCAGTTTCTTTGTATGAATACCAAAATTTTCAGTTCGGTGGATATTTTAGAATTGGACCTTTAATTGTGGGAAGTTCGAACTTTTTGCCTTTATTCTTTAATCAGAAAAAGCTGCATTCAGGTGATTTTTATCTCGCTTTGAAAATCTATCCGTTCTGGGATAACGAAATGAAAAGACACCGAAGAGCAAACTGCAACTGCGATTAGCAACTAAATTTTATCGATTCTAAATTGCTGGTTTTTAGAAAAAAAGGGTGTTTTAACCCTTGTTTCAAATAATAAATTTACTCACCTTTACCATGCAAAACATGCTGTTTTTTGTGGATAGAGTTTGTATTTTTCATAACAACGAAAACTCTGGGAGCATGACCAGGGTTTTTTTTATGTAAAAACAGGATCTCCGTCGCCATCTTGAAAATTGGGGTCGTAATCTTCTGGCAAACCTTTCACCAGTTCTTTATGAAAAAGATATCTTCTTTCTGCTTGTTTCTGATAAAGTTTCGGAAATGCTTTTGAACTCAATTTTTCGTTCAAATTATCATGATAAGAAATGAGCGTTTTAATGTTCTTTTCATTAATAAATTGTTCTAAGAAATGCGTAAAATCATCGAGATGATCAACAGCAAATAAATACGGAATTTTTAGATGCAAATTTCTTGTCTGCAACAGCGCAACTGTTTTTACCCTTTTGTTTTTATCAAAAATCTTGACCCAATAATACTTGAATTCTTTGGAAAAGGAAGAGAATTGGTAGTCTTTTTCTGGCTCATTTCCTTCTAAAATCCAAGGATTTTGCATAATCCAGCGCAGGATTTCTACATTCCGATGTAGAGGAAACTGCTTCAAGAATTTTTCGCTTTCCTCATCAATGTTTGTAGAAATGGTGTAATTAATATTTCTCTTCCGGGCAAATTTGGCTCGAAATGATAGGGAAGTATTCACTAAAAAATCGGTAACTCTGAACGCGGGTTTTAGACTAGAAAACTGCGGTTTTTTATTCGGAACAAGGGTCTCAAAATCGGTTCGAAAATAAAATCGCTTACCTATTTTTGGAGCGATATATTCAAACTTTTTCGTTTTTGCGTACAGCGATTCGGCTTCTTTTGTAAATTCGGTAATGGCAATTTTTTCATCGTATTGCTCAAAAACTTTTTCCAAAAGCTGCTGCGCAATTCTTTTTCCCCGAAAATTTTCATTCACAAATAAAGTACTTAACCAGGCGTATTTCAAAGGCTGATTTCCGATCCGTAATTCGTCGGGAAAAGTTCCGAGATATCCTGCAAGTCGATGATCCTCAAAAGCTAAAGTGAGCAAAATATCATGTTCCGAAGCGTGGGGATTTTTGATTTGAGACAAAGCGCGATTCGTAGTAATGGGCAAAAAATCGTAGGATTTGTATTCCCCCGAATCCACCAATTCTTCTAAATCTTTTTTGTTGAAGCATTTCAGAGTAATCATTTCCTTTGAATGGTATTTTTGTTTACTATTTTTTTTAAATTGAAATAGGCGATTTCTTCTTTCAAAATTTGATTCGCATCTTTCCCTTTTTCCATCGGGATTCGCTGTATATTTTTTGCAAAACTATCTACTTTTAATCCGGCAGAACCAAAACTACAAAATAGATCATTGATAGAGAAAATTTCTTCAAAAAATTCACGTTTTACGCCGAAATCGGTAAAAGGAAATGCGAAACTTTCTTCGATGAAATGAAACTTCTTTAAAAAATAATGAGATTGAATAGAATTTTTCATTTGCTCTTCCAAAGTCAGCTCATGATAAAGTGGATGGTCAAAACCGTGACTGGAAATACCGAAACCTTTTGCAGTAACGCTTTTCAGTTGATCAAGAGTCATGTAAGGTTGATAATCAATAAGATAATCGCGATAACCTCCTTTGAAACTTTTTTCTAATAAATCTAATTTGTTCCGCTCTTCATATTTTATTTTGTTCAGTTTACCAATCAGCAATTTTTTAAAGTTATCATTAGGTAAAACATCTTTAAAAACATGCAACTCTCTTTCATCGCTTTTCAGCACTCGTTCCATTAGAATGCTCGCTTTGCAACGGTACATTAAATCGGTATTACCGATGAATTTTGGATTGATAAAATTGATGGCATAAATGCCTTTTCGTTCTAAGATTGGGACTACAACATCGTGAAATTCCGACAAACCATCATCAAAAGTAAGTAAGGCAATTTTCTTTTTAGGTTTGAAATTTCCGTTGATGAACTCTTTAAATTCATCCCAATTCACAAACTGAAAATGTTGCGATAATTGATCTAGATCTTGCTCAAATTCTTGCTCGCTTTTGTAATTGATAATGTGTTTAAGATGAGGCAAATGATAATTAGAAACCGCATGATAAACGGGAACACAGTAATCCAAAGGATAAGATTTTGCAATATCATCTGACTGAAATTTCGTTGCGAACTTGATGATCTTTTCTTTGATAGACATATTCAAATTTAAGAAAAATCCCATGAATATTTTCACGGGATTTTGAACTATTTATTTTTTGGAAAGATTGGTTATTTCACCACTTTCATCTCATTGATCAACCATTTTGCATCTGCATATTTGTCGATAATGAAAAGAATATACTTCGTGTCAACCATGATATTTCGGCTAAAACGCGAATCAAAATAGATGTCACTCATCGTTCCTTCCCATTGTCTGTCGAAGTTGAGGCCAATTAAATTTCCGTATGCATCTAAGGTCGGACTTCCAGAATTTCCACCGGTTGTGTGATTTGTTGCGGTGAAATTTACAGGAACATCGCCCGTTTTATCTTTATAAATACTGTAATCCTTCGTATTATAAAGCTGAACTAACTTCTTGGGAACATCAAATTCATAATCTCCGGGAATATATTTTTCCATAATTCCTGCGATATGCGTTTGGTAACCATAAGTCACGGCATCTCTTGGATTAGAACCTTTAATTTTTCCATAAGTAACGCGTAGTGTGGAATTCGCATCGGGGAAAAAAGTGCGGTTTTTATCTGTTTCCATTTGTTGAGCCATGTACTTTTTCTGAAGAATATCGATCTTATTTTGATAATCTGTGAACTGAGAATCGGTGGTTTTCATATACGATTCTCTAAAACTCATAAATAATTTCATCAAAGGATCATTCTTTAAATTTTGAATTAAAGCATTTTGATCTTCAAAAACTTTGTTAATATCAGAATAAGTGGTCGAACCATTGATGGAACCACGACCTGTAATTACAGAGTTTTTCGAAAGATTTTCGATGGAAGAAAGATTTTGCGCTTCATTTTTATATTGATCGAAACCTGCAGGTAAAAATTTTGCATCAGATTTGTTGGTGTATAAAGCGAGCAATTTCGCGGTTACTTTTGCATCCAGTTCTCCATCATAATCTCTATAAACACCTGATAATCGAGATTTAAAACTTTCTAAAGCTTTCGCATCCATTTTTCCAGATTCTGCTGCTTGCATATAATTGTAGAAATTATTTGCGATAGAAAGGGTTTCTGCATTTCGAACAGTCTCTGAATAAAAGGCTTTATTTAAACTATAAGTCGATTGCTCTGTATAAAGTCGGTTCAATTCATCGATGGTGGTTTTGATCTGCGGATTTTTCGAGATCAAAGTCTGCTCATACGCTTTCTTTTTTCCCACCGCGTCAGATTTTTTCAAACCTTCAACTTCTCCGATCCATTTTTTCCAGTAATTCGCGACAGAAGCGTATTTTGAAGCATATTTAATTCTGGTTGCGTCGTCGGAACGCATTTTTTCATCTAAGGTTTTCAAGGCCACTTCACGAACTGCGATCATCGCTGGATCCGTTTCCGTCATTATTTTTTCTACGGCAATTGCAGGTAAATATTCTGTAGTTCTGCCCGGAAATCCGAATACGAATGTAAAATCATTTTCCTGCTTGTCTTTAATGGAAACAGGCAAGAAATATTTGGGTTTATAGGGAATATTGTCTTTCGAATATTCTGCAGGTTTATTGTCTTTGTCTGCATAAATTCTAAACATCGAAAAATCTCCGGTGTGTCTTGGCCAAACCCAATTGTCTGTATCTGAACCGAATTTTCCGATACTTTGTGGCGGTGCTCCAACCAATCGAATATCTTTGTAAGTTTCAATCAAATACGCATAATATTTATTGCCATAATACATCGGTTTAATCATTAGTTTTTGCCAAGATTCTAATTTAAAACCAGCTTTTACGCTTTCGATATTTTTTTTGATGAGCTCCTCTGAAGCTTTAGAATCTAGATTTTGGGTTCCAGCTAAAACTTGCGCTGTAACTTCTTTAATATCTGCAATAAAATCAACCGTAACTCCCGGATTTGGAAGTTCGCCATTCATGTCTTTTGCCCAAAAACCATCACTCAAATAGTCATGTTCAACGCTCGAATGTTTTTGAATTTGTCCGTAACCACAATGATGATTGGTAAGAAGCAAACCTTGTGGCGAAATAATTTCCGCCGTGCAACCACCATTAAACTGAACAACAGCATCTTTAATACTCGGTTTTGAAGGATCGAAAATCTGTTTTGCGGAAATTTTCATTCCTAAATCTTTCATTTCTTTTTCATTGAGTTCCGTCGGAATCCACATTCCGCCATTCTGTTGCGCAAAAGCCATTACCGCCGGAAATAATACTGCTGAGAGAAAAATATGTTTTCTTTTCATTTTTAAAATTTGCCCTAAAAATAAGGAATTTTTTGCAAACAGATTCAGTGCTGTGTTTTTAAAGGTTGCCACTATTTTCATTGAGTTTTCTACTGTGTTTTTTTCTTTTCTAAAGTCTTATTTAAAGGTCTTGAATTTGCAGAACTTGAAGCGAGTTCATTATCATTTCAATATTTATTCTATTGAGGTACAGTTTTTGAGTGCTTTAAGATAAATGGATTCATGGAAATTACGCAACAAATTTCTTGGCTTTTCTTGCTTGCAATTCCGATTGCATGTATTGCGTGGACGGTAACTCACGAAGAAATCTTCAAAGAACCTAGAATGTATTGTGTTGAAAGATCACAGAAAGGTAAAAAGTTGTTGGAGCGGAAATTTTTTTATCTTTTTACCTGTGAATATTGTTTTAGTCACTACATCACAGCGATATTCTTGGTAATTACAAAGTATAAACTTTTGTTTGATGATTGGCGCGGTTATCTGATTTCTCTTTTTGCGTTGGTTTTTATAGCAAATATTTACATGAGTCTTTTTGCTTTTTTGCGCCAAAGTTTAAAAGTAGAAAAAATTGAGGCCCAATTAAAAGACGAAGAACTAAAGGAACAAATCAATAATAAATAAGAAAAATTATGAAAAACACAGACAGACTTCAAAAGTATGAATTTGAAAATTACACGATTGTCACCAATTTTGAAGAATATCAAGATGCCGTCAATTACGCCACAGAAAATAACGGAGAGTTGCTCGAAGTGGGGTTTACCGATGGAGCAGATAATCCCGCATTAAATTCTGATGGAAATTTAATGGCTTCAAGAAAAACTTTTCGAGTAGGATTAGCTCCGGAATATGAAGTTTTGTATTCTGATGATCCTAAATTTCAGGAAATGGCGGAAGTTATTTTGGAAGATATGAAGCAAAAAGAAAACGATGTTTTACCCGAAGATTGGCTTTCTGATCAAAATATTGCAGCTGGAGATCGAATTATTATTATCAAAGACGGAGAAGTAAACACGGTTACCACGAGAGAAAGAATAAAATTTCTGATGCGCGGAAATGTGTATGAAATTGCGGTGAAAATTGCAAATTCTGAAAAAGACAAAGCTTAAAATTTTAAAAAGCATTCGGCGACAATTTACTGTCGCCGAATGTTTTTATTCCTTTTTTTCTCCCAAATTTATATTCGAAAAAAAATTGCGCAATCTGCGAGAAAAATATTTGACTTACATTTTAGATGAGTCCTAACAAATATTAAACAATATGTTTTAGAATTTCAGACGACTGATTGTTAGTCTTTTATCTTTTATCTATTCTCTTTACTCTTTGCTCTTTACTCTTTACTCTTTTCTCTACTGAGAATTACTTTTCACTTGTTTCATTTCGGATCATTTCCGCTTTCGCTGCCAATTCTTTCGGATCTTCTTGGGTATCATAAAACAACCATTCTACGGCTCTCGGAAATTCCTGTGACCAAAAGAATTCTTGGTGTTTTCCGTCGGGATTGATGCTGACTTTAAATTCAAACTGCAGGGAATGAGAATCTTCCCAACCTTCCATTGTTTTTTCGAAAAGGCCAATTCTTTCTGTCATTTGTGAACCTTCCATTTCTCCTCCATACATGTACACTTTAATATCATAAGGATTTTTAAAGTTCATTTGGGGAAAATTATTTTCGGGATTAATCCAAAGTGAAGGCGAGAAAATCATTAATTTCGAATAGACTTCAGGATACAGAAAACCACTGTAAATACTGATAAGACCACCTAAAGAACTGCCGCCGATTCCTGTAAATTCCCGTTCGGGTTTTGTACGGTAAACAGAATCTACATAAGGTTTCAAAGTGTCTGCAAGAAAGCGGAGGTATTTTTTTCCTTCAGCATTTTCGGTAATCGAATTGTGGTCTAGAACGTATTCTTTAATTCGGTCTTCACTTCCATTTTCTATGGCAATAATGATCACATCACCTCTTCCATATTCTGCAAGAATCGACATTTTTTGATCAATTTCCCAATTCCCAAAAGCCGAACCTTCATTAAAAAGATTTTGCGCGTCCTGAAGATAAAGGACAGGATAGGTTTTATCGGTTTTATTATAATTGTAGGGGAGAAGCGCCCAAATTTTTCTGGTCTTATTGAGTTGTGGAATAAAAAATTTATCAGAAATGATCTCGACAATCGGGTAAAATTCTTTTTTGAAAGGTCCCCAATTAACACGCCATCTTTCTACTTGGTCTTTTGTCTCGGTTTCCGAGTTCTGAGCTCTTCTGTTGGGTGTGATGTTTCCGAAACGGTCAATTTCTACATTTTCCCAACCGCCTCGTGTATATTTATACTCGATTGTTTCCGGAAGATCTTCCTCGGAGATATCAATAGAATAAGTGTTTTTAGCGAGAGGTTTAAGTTCAAAGGCTAAATCTCTTGGATTCCATTTGTTAAAATTCCCGGTGATATAGACAGGTCTTTCGTCATCTTCATCTGATGTTATCGTAAAGTTCATTTCTTGTTTTGCTGTTTTTTGAGGGTTTAAAAGTAGGAATTTTAATTTGCAAATAGCGCAGTTTCAAGAAGTGCAATTTCATTTTTTCTTTACTTCAATGATTCTAAATTATGATTCGAGGAGCGATAATTAAATCATTAATGATTTTCTGCGCCTTTTTTAGCTTTATTTTAAATATATTTGAAGGGTAATATTTGGGATTTCGAGTATTGCTCAATTTCCTAAATCCTTTAAATTGTAAACCATGGAAAAAGTACTTCCACATTCCTTATTTACTGATCACGATATCTATCTATTCCGAGAAGGAAAACACTATAAATTATACGATAAATTTGGTTCTCACAACGCGGAAGTCAATGGTGAAAAAGGAGTTTATTTTGCAGTTTGGGCGCCTTTTGCAAAAAAAGTAAGCGTTATCGGGGATTTTAATAATTGGAACCCAGAAACGCACCATTTATTCCCAAGATGGGACAGTTCCGGAATTTGGGAAGGATTTATTCCCCATTTAAAGTGGGGAGATATTTACAAATACGGAATTCGATCCAACAAAGATATTCTTCTCGAAAAAGGCGATCCTTTTGCACTCAGTTGGGAACAAAATGTTCAGGCAAGTTCCGTAATTTCAACAACTTGGTACGAATGGAGCGACGAAAATTGGCTGGCTGAACGCTGGAAAAGCAATTCCTTAGATGCGCCAATTTCTGTATATGAAATGCATTTAGCGTCTTGGATGAGAGGTGTTGATAATCCTGAAAGATTTTTTAATTACCGCGAAATCGCCGAAAGACTCGTTCCCTATTTGAAAGAAATGAATTTTACGCATGTAGAATTTATGCCGGTCATGGAATATCCGTATGATCCAAGTTGGGGTTATCAAGTAACCGGATTTTTTGCCGCAACTTCTCGTTTTGGTTCACCTCAGGATTTAATGTTTTTAATTAATGAGCTTCACCAAAATAATATCGGCGTAATTCTCGATTGGGTTCCTTCTCATTTTCCGGGCGATGCAAATGGTTTGCATTATTTTGATGGAACTTTTCTTTACGAACACGAAGATCCGCGAAAAGGTTTTCATCCCGATTGGAAATCCTATATTTTTAATTATGGAAGACCAGAAGTGAAGTCTTTTTTAATTTCCAACGCCATGTTTTGGCTCGATCGTTATCATGCAGATGGATTGCGAGTTGATGCCGTAACTTCGATGCTGCATTTAGATTATTCCAGAAACGAAGGAGAATGGGAACCGAATATTGAAGGCGGAAATGTAAATTTAGAAGCAAAATTATTTTTACAGGAATTCAACACCGCCGTTTATAAAGAATTTCCAGATATTATGACCATTGCAGAAGAAAGTTCAGACTTTCCCATGCTCACAAAACCAGTTCACGATGGTGGAATCGGTTTCGGAATGAAATGGATGATGGGTTGGATGCACGATACGTTGAAATATTTTAAAGAAGATCCGATCGGTCGAAAATATTTGCACAACAAAATCACTTTTGCTTCCATGTACGTATATAATGAAAATTATATGATGCCTCTTTCCCATGATGAGGTGGTACACGGAAAATCGAGTTTAATTTATAAAATGCCGGGAGATGAGTGGCAGAAATTCGCCAATCTTCGCGCTTTGTATACGTATATGTTCACGCATCCAGGAGCAAAACTGCTTTTTATGGGCGATGAATTTGCACAAACCAATGAGTGGAATTTTAAAGTTTCTCTCGATTGGCATTTGTTAGAATATCCGATTCACAAAGGATTGCAGAATTTTGTTAAAGATTTAAATACGCTGTACAGAACCCAAACTTCACTGTACGAAAACCAATTTAAAAGAACCGGATTTGAATGGGTTGAAGCGAATGACAGTGACAATTCGATCTTTATTTATTTGAGAAAAGGGAGCAGCGAAGACGATGTTTTGATGATTGTGCTCAATTTAACACCCAGAGTTTTCGAGTATAAAATTGGAGTCAATGAAGGAACCAATTGGGAAGTTATTCTCAATTCCGACGACGAAAAATATGGTGGAAGTGGTGTAAAAGCTGAAATAGTAGATGAAGAAGACGATGAGTGGATGTTCCGTCCAAATGCGATTATTTTAAATTTACCGGCTCTTTCTGGAGTGGTTTTGAAACAGAAAGCAGTTTTGAAATCGAAGAAAAAAAGTATTGCTTCCAAAATTTCAAAACCAAAATCTGCCCCGAAACTTGAAAATAAAGAAACTTCAGCGGTAAACAAGAAAGTTCAGCCTAAAACTTCTCCAAAAGAAATTAAAGTTGAAAATCCTAAACCAAAAGTTTCACGCCTGAAAAAAGCGATTACAGAAGCGGCACCCGATTTAAAAAAGAGTACCAAGAAAAAATAAAACGCACGA
>Ga0116182_1005260_pt1 | contig 11109 bp, 10 predicted proteins | sample AD_UKC077_MetaG_FD_89805 | JGI IMG/M metagenome (GOLD analysis project Ga0116182, IMG submission 89805) | Active sludge microbial communities of municipal wastewater-treating anaerobic digesters from USA - AD_UKC077_MetaG | ecosystem: Engineered > Bioreactor > Anaerobic > Digestate | place: USA...
CCAATTACGGTTCCCCTAAATGTTCCACAATCAGCTCCACCTGGCGACGGGTGAAATAGTGGTCGTTTTTCCCTTCTCTGCCGCTGTAAAGCGCATCATACAAGTCTTCGTTTTTGCGTATCCAGTTACGCAGTTTGCGCATGGCCGACTCCACGGGTAACCCCGGATTGTACAAATGGGCCAAGATGCCTTTGTGGTAGGCTCGCACCCTGAACGGTTCGTCTTCTTTCATCAGTTTATCTTATTGGTTTACTCCTGTAAATTTACATATTTACGGGCAGAAAAGCAAGTTTTTCAAGGAAAAACAAGGGCGTTCAATGAAATAAAAACAATGCACGGATGCGGTGGTAAAGTACGGTACAAAGGCTTTTGAGCAGGTTGTATCTTTGTTGTACCGGAGCGGGAAACAGGGTTGGTGAGCAGCCCGAATCCGTGTTTCGGAAAAGAGTATTAATCATTTAATTTATTACAACATGAGTGTACCTGTTACAGTAGTGGCCCGAAAAAATCCTGCCAAGCAGAACGAGCCCGAAAAGTTTTATGCCATGGCCCAGGCGGCGGGCGAAATGAATTTCCGCAGTTTGTGCAAAGATGCCTCTGAAGGCTGCACGGTGATGCGTGCCGATATCGCGGCGGTGCTCTACGCACTGATAGATAGCATGATGAAGAGTCTGGCCAAAGGGGAGATTGTGCGTTTCGGCGATTTCGGCAGCTTCCAGGTAGGGGTAAGCAGCACGGGAGTGGAAAAGAAGGATGATTTCAGTGCCAATCAGGTGAAGGGCGCACATATCATTTTCCGCCCGGGCATTGACCTCACGGAGATGATCAAGACGCTGACCTTCAAGAAGAAGACAGTGGGCAAGGTGGTAGCCGAGAATGAGTTGCCGGGTGGTAACACAGGTGGCACCGTTCCGGTGAATCCGGGTGAGGAAGATGATCCTAATGGATAATCTGTTAACCAAGAGTAACGGATGTGCAAACGTCCGTTACTTGTTTGTCTGTATTTAAGAATATACGTATTTTGTTTAATCTATAAGGATAATTGAATATGAAAACCATTGTTTTTAAAGTTTTGGAGTTTGCCAAGGTGATTCTTCCGTTTTTCGTAAAAACGAATAAAAAGGACAGCAAGGAGTTTAGCGACCTCATCAAGGGGCAGTACGAGTTCCTGGTGGCTCAGCTGGAGAAGGTGCTCAAAGATTACTTTGAGACCAGTGAAAAGGTTCGTGAGATGCACACCGAGCTTTTCGCCTTGAAAACGCAGCTGGCGGCAGCGCTGGCGCAGCAGTGTGCAGCCAAGGAGTGTTCATCCAGAATGTAGGCGGTATGAGACACATTGACCTGATTGTGATTCACTGTTCGGCCACGCGCGAAGACCGCACCTATTCCGAGCACGATCTGGCGACGGATCACCGTCGCCGGGGCTTCAAGGGTGCGGGTTATCACTTTTACGTTCGCAAGGACGGTAAGATAGTCACCACTCGTCCGCTGGAGCAGGTGGGTGCGCATGCGCGGGGCTACAACGCCAACAGCATCGGCATCTGTTACGAGGGCGGGCTCGACAGCCGGGGCATGCCCAAAGATACGCGAACCTGTCATCAGAAGCATTCGCTGCGGGTATTGGTGCGCACGTTGTTGCTTGACTATCCGCTCAGCCGGGTATGCGGTCATCGGGATTTAAGTCCGGACCTGAACCACAACGGTGAAGTTGAACCGGAGGAGTGGGTGAAGCAGTGCCCTTGTTTTGAGGGGAGCGAAGTGATGGATAAAGACTAAATAAGGAATGCTGGTTCAATGCGAATCAGCATTCCTTATTTGTATATACAAAATAAGTACAAAAAAACAGGCTTTATATAGAGCTCACATTATCAGGAGCCTCTCCCTTTACAAACCGGTTGACAATGAGTGCCAATGCGCCATCACCGGTTACGTTGCAGGCGGTACCAAAGCTATCTTGCAAAGCAAAAATGGTTATCAGCAAGGCGGTGCCCGCTTCATCGAATCCCAGAACGGAAATAACAATGCCCAATGAGGCCAGCACCGTGCCTCCGGGTACACCGGGTGCTCCTATGGCAAAGATGCCCAAAAGCAAAATAAACAGAATCATACTCGAAAGGTCGGGTAGCGTGCCGTAAAGGATCTGGGAAACGGTCATCACCAGAAAAACTTCGGTGAGCACGGAACCGCATAGGTGTATGTTGGCAAACAACGGAATGGAGAAGTCGCTGATTTCTTTCCTGACAATAGAGTTTTTACGCACGCACTGAAGGGCAACGCCCAATGTAGCAGCCGACGACATGGTTCCCAGTGCCGTTACGTATGCCGGACCGTAGTGTTTCAACACGTCCCAACCATTTTTACGGGCGTATAGGGAGGCGGCGGTGTACAGAACAAAGAGCCACACGTAGTGACAAACTATCGCAATGAGAATAACGACTGCGAATACGGGCAACTGAGTGGTGATTGCTCCCTCGTAGCTCAATACGCTGAAGTTGGCGGCAATGAAGAATGGAAGAACGGGCAACAGAATGCGTTGTACCAACAAAATAACCATCTGCTGAAAGGAGTCGAGCAGGTTGACAATTTCCTTGCTTTTAACCCAAGCGGCCGACAAGCCCACAAAGATTGACAAGACCAGGGCAGTCATCACGTCCATCACAGGGGGAATCTTCAAGGTAAACGGAAGCTCGGGTAGTTCACGCAGGTTTTGAAGTTGGGAGGTTATGCTCAACTGGGGCAGGAACTCGTACCCTACGGCCATACCAAAGAGTGCAGCTCCTATCGAAGAAGTATAGGCCAGTGCGAAGGTAAACAGGAGTACTTTGGAGGCATTACTGTTTAAACGGGCAATGGAGAGTGATACAAAACCGAATATAATAAGGGGCACAAGGAAGAATATGACTTGTCCGCCCACTTGCTTCACGGCCAAAGCAATCTTCATAACCGATGCATCGGCAAACGAACCGATGACGAGACCCGCCACAACTGCCAATAGCAGTTGAAAAATAAGGCTGGAAAATATTTTCTTTATCATAAGTTTTATGGTGTAATATGTGGGTACAAAAGTAATCTTTTTGAATGAACCTCAACATGACACGTTTAAGTGATTTGCATACCACAAATGAGTGAATGCATAAAGAAGAGAAGGCCGTCTCCACACGGAGATAGCCTTCTCTCTTTTCAAACCTATCATATCAACCTATTAAAAAGAAGTCTGCAATTAAAACGGGTAGTTCACCGCTGAACCTTCAACAAGTCCATTGAGTATCTGTTGGTCGGAAACAGCGCCCGTAGCACGGTTAAAGATGCCCATGGCGTTATTTCCACTTGGACCATTGTCCCAATAGAAAGGCACCATACCATATTTCTTGGCAGTAGAAACTACTTGTTTGACATAATAAGCGCGTGACTCCAAATGATGCGTTAAGGCATCACCTGTTAGGGTAGCACGTTTTATGGCACCAAACTCGCCTAAAATAGCGGGGTAGCCTTTATCAACAAAATTGGTCTTCACCGATGCGAATGCTGCGTCCAGATCGGCTTCTTGTCCCCAACTGCCCACTGCACCATACTGCTTAAACGGTTCGCCCCAATAGTTGAGTCCGCCTTCTTCTTTGAGTGTAAAATCATACGGATCGTAATAATGCACTTCAACAAACATCCGGTTCGCCACGTTATCGGTTGGCATCTTCATGAATTTCACACCGTAACCGATATTGGTGTTGTACGTTTGAACAATCAGGTTTCGATAGGCATTTTTACCGCCCGTAGCACGTACAGCATCTACAAATGTCTGGTTGTAGGACTGTTGCACCGTATTGTTCTCGGTAGTTGGTTCAGTATAGACATTCTCCACGTGAACTTCATTGGTTCCGGCAAACAACAGATGTTCGTCGTAATTGCGGAACTGCACCGCTATTTGTGTCCAGAGAGCAGCCTGCTTCTTGTTTACCTCTTCCTGCTTAGCATAAGTCGGATTGGTTTCAAGCCAGCCACCATCCCAATGGATGTTCAGAATAGCATACACATCATTCGATACACAATAATCAACCACCTCTTTGACACGAGCCAGCCAGGAGGCTTTGATGGTATAGTTAGATGGATCTTCAATGTAACTGTCCCACGCACAAGGTATGCGAATGGCATTGAAACCGGCCGCTTTCACCGCTTTAATCAACGCCTCGGTGGTTTTCTCATTTCCCCAACCGGTTTCACCGCCACTGGTGAAAGGCACTTCCAGGGTGTTGCCCAGGTTCCATCCTAATTTCATTTTGGCAGCCAATGTCTTGGCGTCACTCGACATGCCGGTTTGGTCGGCCGGAATATTGTCAACATTTCCTTCCTGAGCAATAATTAACGCTTTTTTTACGCTTCCTGCTATAATAGTCACAACAGCCTGCCGGGTATCATTGGTCGTATTGGCTGCTACATTCACTTCTATCTGATGAGTACCCGATTTTCCCGAAGAGGCAGAAAGAACGCACCAGGATTCAGAAGAGGACATCTGCCAATCGACATTCGATTTAATGGCCAGTTTCTGCATCTCGGCTCCGTTTCCAAATGACAGGGATTCTTTGGCAACAATGAGTTCGGCCTCCACTTTACTATCATCACTGGAACAGGAAAAAAGACTGATGCCGAGAAAGCACACAACAATAGATAATAATTTCAGGTTATTCATCATATCAACATTTATAATCAGTTTTTAGATAACAAATCAAATTTACGTTTTTCCAACGGATTAAGATTTGCTTTTTTCAGTTTTACATATATCTTGATATTAATCCACCAGTCTCTGTAGTTAGAGAGCATAGTGAATCAGTACAAAATTAGTTTTTACCACCTACCAAGGTACACAAGGATGTTAATGCTATAGGGATAGAGCGTTAACCAAAGGGGTAAGAATGTTATCTGAAAGAGTATGGAATGTTTCCTTATGTTAAACGACATAAAAAAAGCTCTTTACTCCTCAACAAAATGAGAGTAAAGAGCTTTTTCTATGAATATGCCGAATTTAATAATTCTGTTTCATCACCTCGAAGTATGACTGAGGATGCAAGCAAGCAGGACAAGATTTAGGAGCATTCTTGCCTGAATGGATAAAGCCGCAATTACGACATTGCCAAAGAACCTCTCCTTCTTTAGCGAATACCGAAGCAGATTCAATGTTTTTAACGAAGGCCAGGTATCTTTCTTCGTGTGCTTTTTCAGCCTTAGCAATGTTGCGATACATATTAGCTATTTCACGGAAGCCTTCTTGTTCTGCAACATCGGCAAAATGAGGATAATCTAACGACCATTCTTCATGTTCGCCGGCTGCGGCTGCCTGAAGATTTTCTAAAGTTGTACCAATTACGCCGGCTGGGAAACTGGCTGTAATTTCAACCATTCCGCCTTCCAGATACTTGAACATTCTTTTCGCATGCTCTTTTTCCTGATCGGCTGTTTCGGTAAAAATAGCCGCAATTTGTTCATAACCTTCTTTTTTAGCCGCACTGGCAAAATAAGTATAACGCATTCTGGCTTGAGATTCGCCGGCAAATGAATGCATTAAATTCTTTTCGGTTTGCGTACCTTTAATACTTTTAGTCATCATATTACTTATATTTTAATTGAGTAAATTATAAATTCCGGCACATTGATTCTGCACAAAAATAATAAAAATATGGATTAATAAAGAATAGAAAGTGTCTTTTTGAAAGTGAAATATACTATTGAATACACACTAAATATAAATAATGTGTTCTATAACATGTTTCAACCATTATTTTATGTAATTTTGCAGTCTGTAACAGACTACTATAAAATATTTATTATATAATCAACTCAAAAAGTAAGATTAAATGAAAGCATTTGAATTCAAGCCAAAGCTCTTCCTTGCTTTGAAGAATTATTCAAAAGAATTGTTCATGGCCGATTTGATGGCCGGTATCATTGTGGGTATCGTTGCTTTACCGCTGGCCATTGCATTTGGTATTGCTTCGGGTGTTTCTCCGGAGAAAGGTATTATTACAGCTATCATAGCAGGATTCATCATTTCAATGATGGGAGGTAGTAAAGTACAAATTGGGGGGCCTACAGGTGCTTTTATCGTTATCGTATATGGAATTATACAACAATACGGTGAAGCCGGACTCATCGTTGCCACTCTCATGGCCGGTGTATTGCTTATCTTATTAGGGGTATTCAAATTGGGTGCTATCATTAAATTTATTCCCTACCCTATCATCGTAGGATTTACCAGTGGTATTGCCGTTACGATATTCACCACGCAGATTGCCGACATATTCGGACTTTCTTTTGGAGGAGAAAAACTTCCGGGCGACTTTATCGGCAAATGGATCATGTATTTCAATCATTTTGATACCATTAACTGGTGGAATACGATAGTTAGTATTGCCAGTATCATTATCATTGCAATGACTCCTAAGTTCTCCAAAAAGATTCCGGGATCACTTATAGCAATCATCGCCATCACCTTATTGGTGTATGTGCTTAAAACGTATGTAGGGGTTGACTCCATTGATACTATTGGTGATCGTTTCAGTATAAAAGCGCAATTGCCGGGTGCAGAGGTGCCCACACTGAATTGGGAAGCGATGAAAGGTTTGCTGCCTGCCGCTATTACCATTGCCGTACTGGGTGCAATAGAATCTCTTTTATCTGCCACTGTTGCCGATGGTGTGATAGGCGACAAACACGATTCGAACACGGAGTTGATTGCACAGGGAACGGCTAATATCATTACGCCGCTGTTCGGAGGCATTCCGGCAACAGGAGCCATAGCACGTACAATGACCAACATCAATAACGGGGGAAAGACTCCGGTAGCCGGAATCATTCATGCCGTGGTATTGTTTCTGATTCTTTTGTTTCTAATGCCGCTGGCACAATACATCCCCATGGCTTGTTTGGCTGGGGTATTGGTCGTTGTGTCTTATAACATGAGTGAATGGAGAACGTTCCGTGCCTTACTCAGAAATCCGAAATCGGATATTACCGTGCTACTGATAACCTTCTTCCTCACCGTTATTTTTGATTTAACCGTAGCCATTGAAGTAGGATTGGTTATTGCTTGTCTGCTTTTTATGCGACGGGTAGCCGAGACAACAGAAATATCTGTTATTACTGATGAGATAAACCCTAACCAAGAGCTTGACATAGCTGTTAATGAAGAAAGTTTGATGGTTCCCAAAGGGGTGGAAGTTTATGAAATTAACGGTCCGTATTTCTTTGGTATTGCCAACAAATTTGAAGAGCAGATGGTACAGCTGGGCGACCGTCCCAAAGTGCGTATCATACGCATGAGAAAAGTTCCTTTCATTGATTCAACCGGTATTCATAACCTGACCAACTTGTGTAAGATGTCTAAAAAAGAACGTGTTACCATTGTGCTTTCCGGAGTGAACGAAAAAGTACATCATGTGTTGGAGAAATCGGGCTTTTACGAATTACTGGGCGAAGAGAATATTTGTGAGAATATCAATGTAGCAATTGACAGGGCTAATCAGATTATACAGAAATAAATGCCGCTACATATCTAACTAAATAAGGTTCGGGAATTTCCCGAACCTTATTAGTTAGTAAGATGCTGTTGCGAAAATATGCTCTTTAGATAGCAAGTCAACAATCCGGTCAAGTTCATCGGGTGTAGCTTTCTGCAATTCGTGTCCCGGTGTATCTCTGTCGATCGTGTAGATCATGACCTGTCGGGGTGCGATGCTTTTCACAGCTTCAATCCACGGCAGAACATACTCATCGGTGGTATTGTCCATGCTTTTCCCTTTGTAACTGCCTTTAAGGAACATGGTTTGAATAATGCAGTCGCCCTTAAACTCTTTCAGCGTATCGACAATATCGGCAACCGAATAATTCCCCACAGGACGGTCAAGCATCCGGATATACGCTTCATCAACCGTATCCAGTTTCATAATGTTGTTGTCGACCTTCTTCAGTGCTTCGAATACGTCGGGGCGCTTAATAAAAGTAGAATTACTCAGTACGCTAACCTTGGCATGGGGAAAATAACGATTGCGAAGAAGCAGCGTATCATGAATAATCCGGGCAAAATCAGGATGACAAGTAGGCTCACCGTTACCGGCAAAAGTAAGCACATCGGGTTGCGGCCCGTTGGCTTTCATATCAATCAATTTATTCTCAAGAGCTTTGATTACCTTTTCATAAGTAGGCATCGGGGTTTTGGCTCTATAATCGGCATTCAGTCCGCATTCACAATAAACACAATCAAAAGAACAAACTTTTCCGTCGGCAGGCAGAAGGTTGATACCCAAAGAGACTCCCAGTCTGCGAGAATGAACCGGACCAAATATAGGTGATGGATAGATTATAGTCGACATTTCTTTTTTATTTATTTTCCATTTTGGTTCGCAAAGTTACATAAAAGATAAATAGGTTATAACTTATACCTTACTTGCAATTGAGCGTCTGCCTTTTTATTTCCTCTTATCAAATCAAGTCCGGATCCTATTTCATCACGGTCGTGGTAGCGTGTCTGACCCACTTTAACCATAATCATCAATCTTTGAGACACATCATATTTCATGTGAAAAGCTATTCGCGTTCCAATACCGTAATAAGAAGGCACAGAAAAAGAATACATCATACCCTTTTCGTACGAATACACTCTTGAAAAGTAATCGTCTGTATGAAACCACGAACCTTGCAACTCGCATTTCAAAGGCCATTTGCGAAAAGCATACGTGCAAACTTGTGCCAATTGATAGCCTTCACTCCCTTGAACACCGGGTTGATGAAGATGTGTGTAATCTGCAACGGATTTAAAGGCCAAAAACGCATTTGCTTTGTAGTTGAACTGGTATTTCAATCGATGTTGATGCAAAGGAAGTACCGACTTTACTTTCTCTTCATTCGTGTAATTTTTATCTTTCTTCTTGTATCTGTATCTCATAAACATGGAAAGCCTGGAAGAAGGTGCATAAGTTGATTGAAACTGCACATCCACACCCGATGAAGCTCTGTCGATACCGTACTTTAACCATGGAAATGAAAAGAAATCAAGAGAAACAAAATATTTCCAATACCGGAACGGATTCGCCTCAACAGCCAAATACCATCCGTTTTCATTCTGAACATGTCCGCCTTCAGAAAAGGAACTTGCATACATGGCCCAATAATTGTGCGTATACAATCTATGAACCAACGAAACCGTATAATTATTGGCCTTGGAATAAGAGAGAGTATTCAATAAAGCATAGCCGCCCGACTTGCCAATGGCTGCCTCCCCCGAGAGCAAGAAACGATTCCATCTGTATTTATAGTCAACGCCTAAATTATAGAAATGATTACCTCTGATGTTATATTTAGCGTACTCTCTGAGTGCAGGTTCATAAGGTTTGTCGAAAAAATAATAAATACCTGTAACACCCATTTTTAAACGATTGGTTGTATACGCCACATTACCTCCCATGAGTTGTAAGGCAAACAAATTACTTCGTTCCGCCTCCTTTTGAGTACGATGCAGTCCGCTCTTATTAATAGAAGTTATTTGTTCTTCTTTGACAATACCATCAAGCGACCGATGTGAGTAAAAGGCCGATAAACATATCTTTTTCCAATTAACAGCAACCGCTGCCCCTTGTTGGTAATTAAATTCATCTGTGGAAGCATGTTTTTTAATTCCTTCGGCACGGTTACCGAGCGTATAAAGCGATGTGCTTTTCCCCATAATAAAATCATTGCTCATAACCAGTCCTTGTCCAAAGCTAAGACGATAATTACCTAATGCCAATGTTTTAATGCGATGAATGTCTTTAAGCAAAAAATAAAATGAATAATGATCATACCCTTTTGTATTATGTAATGCCAGAAAAGGTTCACCGGCATCTTTTTCGGCAGTGATACCGGCGTAAATATGGTCTTTGTATCGAAAACCATACCTGGTTGAGTGATAAACGGGAGGACCCAAATACGAATCTTCGTATCCTTTTCTTTTATAAAACGGAATATCAATACGGGTTATTAACTCGTGTCTTCCCTTGGTCAAGATGTTCTTTATAGAAGGAAATGTTGGCCACTTTTCAACCGGTTTGACACAAACATATGGTATTAACAATTCAATGCTCTGTTTGTCCATTGATTCAACCAATTGTAACTCATAAACAGACTGCATGGGACCGTTGATGTAAAGGTAAGCCAATAAATCTTCAATTTGCAATTCAGTGAGGAAAGGAAAGATAAGCAGTTTTTCTTTAGTTACTTCATTTAAATTAAGAGGCTGATCAAGGCGGTTAGTTAATTCTTCCAGTTCATGATCCCAATTAACATCCGTATATTCGTCGGTAACGGCAATTTGTTCCATGACACTTTCCCATTCATTCACTATGGGATCTTGAGAAAAAACAGTCACATTAAAAAAGAGCATAAAAAGAACGAATAGAATAGCCGTGTGTTTGTTCATTGAGATTTCAGATTAAGTATAAATAATTATCGGTTTGCGAAGATAATTTAAATTAGATAAACAGCAACACATTAACCGGAAATAATAGTATTTTTGCTGCATGAAAAAAAGGTTCAATATATTAGCCGGGGTCTTGCTGCTTTCTATGATTGCGATACAAAGCAAAGCGCAAGAAAATAAGTCAGCCGGAGGATATCTTGTGCCTGTATGTATTTACAAAGGAGATACGATTCCTTCAATAACACTTCCGGATGTGTACATATTCAAACCACTAAAGTTCAGGAATGACAAAGAGAGGAAAGAGTATTACCGGTTGGTTTATAACGTAAAAAAAACCTTTCCTATTTCACAGGAAATTAATCGAACCATCATAGAAACATACGAGTATCTGCAAACACTACCCAATGAGAAAATCCGACAGAAACACATTAAGAGAGTAGAAAAAGGGTTGAAAGAACAATATACCGCACGCATGAAAAAACTTTCTTTTGCCCAAGGCAAGCTGTTAATTAAGCTGGTTGACAGGCAGTCAAACCAGACTTCTTATGAGCTGGTTAAAGCTTTTATGGGACCTTTTAAAGCCGGTTTATACCAAACATTTGCCGGTTTATTCGGTGCCAGTCTTAAAAAACAATATGATCCAGAAGGCGACGATAGAATGATTGAACGAA
>Ga0116182_1005278_pt1 | contig 11089 bp, 10 predicted proteins | sample AD_UKC077_MetaG_FD_89805 | JGI IMG/M metagenome (GOLD analysis project Ga0116182, IMG submission 89805) | Active sludge microbial communities of municipal wastewater-treating anaerobic digesters from USA - AD_UKC077_MetaG | ecosystem: Engineered > Bioreactor > Anaerobic > Digestate | place: USA...
CCGAATTCTTAATCATAAAATGGTGAAGTCATACAGAACCAAAAAGGTACGGGTGTTACGAGCAAAAAATGCGTCGGTTGACTTAGATGGTCGCTTGTTACCCAAACACTTCCCTATTGACATTGGCATCATTCCTGAAGCAATAACCTTGATTATTCCTAATTAAATTGATTATAAAGATGAGAATCAAAGAATTAAAACATACTGACTCAGATAATTTCTTTCTGTTGGCCGGTCCGTGCGTCATTGAAGGTGAGGATATGGCACTTCGCATCGCTGAAAAGGTAGTCGATATCACAGATCGACTAAGAATTCCTTATGTATTTAAAGGGTCTTATCGCAAGGCTAACCGTTCCAGATTAGACTCTTTCATGGGAATAGGTGATGAAAAGGCGCTGAAAATACTTAAAAAGGTGAGCGATACATTTAATGTTCCAACAGTAACAGACATACACAGTCCGGAAGAGGCAGTTATGGCAGCCGAATATGTGGATGTGTTGCAGATACCCGCTTTTTTATGCCGACAAACGGATTTATTGGTAGCAGCTGCCAAGACGGGTAAGATAGTAAATATCAAGAAGGGACAGTTTCTTTCGCCTATGGCTATGCAGTTTGCGGCTGACAAAGTGGTTGAGGCGGGCAATGAGAACGTAATGATCACGGAACGCGGAACAACCTTTGGTTATCAGGATTTAGTTGTTGATTACAGAGGAATTCCTCAAATGCAAACGTTCGGATTTCCTGTTATACTAGATGTGACGCACTCTCTGCAACAACCCAATCAGTCGAGTGGCGTAACAGGTGGCATGCCCCAATTGATTGAAACTGTAGCCAAAGCCGGTATAGCGGTTGGAGCCGACGGATTATTCATTGAAACACACGAAAATCCTTCTGTTGCCAAAAGTGATGGAGCCAATATGCTGCAACTCGATTTATTGGAAGATTTGCTAACCAAACTAGTACGCATACGTCAGGCAATCAAAGCGTAAATACCACTTGATAGCTACCGAAACAAAATGTTCTACTGTCTTTTGTTTCGGTAGCTATGTCTATTCTATCCTCCCTTGTTTATTCTTTTTTTTCTGTTATGTGTGATTAATCTACCGCAGTGGCCGACCAATGTAGCATAATAGAAAATCACATAAAAAAACATTCTAAAATGAAACATCTATTTCTCACATGTAAGGTTGCTTTTGCATTCTTTTTTTGTGCACAGACAAGTATTACTTTTGCACAACAAATGCCCCCTGTTCCGGTAGATACCAAAGTTCGTATTGGAAAACTGGAAAATGGGTTGACTTATTACATCAGAAAAAACAATCTACCCGAAAAAAGAGCCGATTTTTATATCGCTCAAAAAGTTGGAGCCATCCAAGAAGAGCCTTCACAGAGAGGTTTGGCGCACTTTTTGGAACACATGTGTTTTAACGGCACCAAACATTTTCCTGGCAGTCAACTAAAAGAGTATCTGGAAAGTATCGGCGTTAAGTTCGGTGAAAATCTGAATGCATATACATCGGTTGACGAGACTGTTTATAATATATCCAATGTGCCGGTTCACAGAGAAGGCCCCATTGATTCTTGTCTGCTCATTCTGCATGATTGGTCAAACGACTTATTGCTGGAGGAGAAAGAGATAGATAAAGAACGTGGAGTCATACACGAAGAATGGCGTACACGCATGAGTGCCAATCAACGTTTACAAGAGAAGGCGCTTCCACAAATGTTTCCAGGTTCCAAATATGCCGACTGTTTACCTATAGGCAATATGGATGTTGTGGATAATTTTAAGTATCAGACATTAAGAGATTATTACGAAACATGGTATCGTCCTGATCTTCAGGGAATTGTCATCGTGGGTGATATAGATGTTGATCAAGTTGAAGCTAAAATTAAAAAAATATTCTCAGACATACCCGCACCAACTAATGCGAAAGAAAGAGTATATTATCCGGTTAATAACAACAAGGAACCCATAGTTATTATTGAAAAAGATAAAGAACTTCCCAATGTGCAGCTGCTTATTTTTAACAAGCACGACTATACTCCTCTCGAACAAAAAAACAATTTGGGATATGTAGTTGAGAATTATGCTAAAAGTTTGATTAGCAACATGTTGAATGCCAGACTGAATGAGTTGGTACAAACGGCCAATCCTCCTTATGTTTTTGCTCAATCGGGCGACGAGGAGTTTTTTGTAGCTAAAACAAAAGATGCATTCACCAGTATCGTTATTTGCAAAGAAAACGAGGTAGAGCAGGGCTTAGCTGCCGCACTACGTGAAGTAGAAAGAGCACGTCGTTTCGGTTTCACCGAATCAGAATACAATAGAGCCAAAAGCGAATACCTGCGTCACTTGGAATCAGCATACAATGAACGTGATAAAAATAAAAACGAGAGTTATGTTCAGCAGTATGTACGACACTTCCTCGACAACGAACCGATACCCGGTATTGAAAACGAATATACAATTTTAAATCAGATTGCTCCGGCTATTCCGGTACAGGCTCTTAACCAAATGATGCAAAGCTTAGTTACCGACAGTAATCTCGTTGTTGCGTTATTCGGTCCTGATAAAGAGGGAATAAAATATCCGGAAAAAGAGCAACTTCTTGACGTTATCACAAAAGTAAAGGCTGAGGAACTGACTGCTTATGTAGACAAAGTCTCTAATGAGCCGCTAGTAGCCAACAAGCCTAAAGGGGGTAAGATTGTTAAGACACAAAACAATTCGATCTTAGGAACAACAGAACTGACCTTGTCAAATGGTATCAAAGTATATCTGAAGAAAACTGAATTTAAAGCCGATGAGATACTCATGAAGGGCTTCAGTTTAGGTGGTAGTTCACTCTTCCCCGATACGGAAATAGCAAACATAATGAATTTGAATGACGTTGCTGCAGTAGGCGGTTTAGGTAAATTCAGTACTACGGAACTTGAAAAGGTGCTTGCGGGAAAGAAAGCTTCTGCAAGTGCTAGTATTGGAGACAAAACAGAGGCTATTAACGGTAGTTGTTCTCCTAAAGATTTTGAGACCATGATGCAACTCACCTACTTGAGATTTACGGAACCTCGTAAGGACCTTGATGCATTTAGTTCTTATAAAACCCGAACAAAGGCTGCGCTCCAAAACCAAGAACTGCAACCAATGGTTACTTTAGTGGACTCAATACAGCAAATTGTGTACAACAAGCATCCGAGAAAACAAAGACTCAAGGCCGCAAACATTGACCAGATTGATTATGATAAGATTCTTTCAATGTATGGCGATCGATTCAAAGATGCAGGCGACTTCAAATTTATCTTTGTAGGAAACATTGAAATTGATAGCATTAAACCTTATATTGAACAGTATTTGGGTTCATTGCCTAATTTGAAAAGAAAGGAAACATTCAAAGACAATAAAACTTATTTCAAAAAGGGTCTTTATAAAAGTGAATTTATAAAAGAACAAGAAGCAGTTAAAGCATCGGAATTTGTTTTTTACAATGGCAATTGCAGCTACAATCTTAAAAACAACATTCTCATGAGCATGACCGAACAAATTCTCACACTGTTATACACCGAAAAGGTACGTGAAGAGGAAGGCGGTACTTATGGCGTTTATGTAAGCGGAGCGCTCGATAAATTCCCTAAAGAAAGCTACAACCTGCAAATCATGTTCGATACGGATCCGGCCAAGAAAGATAAGTTAATGCAAATCATTTTGGGAGAGATTCAACAGATTGCCGACAAAGGTACTACTCAAGAAAACCTCAGCAAAGTAAAAGAATTCATGCTCAAAAAACATACCGAAAATCAAAAAGAGAATGGATACTGGCTGGGACAAATAGACGAAATGCTCTTCACCGGAAGCGACATGAGCAATGAATATGTAAACATTGTCAATGCGATTTCAAATGCAGACATACAGAAGTTTGCTTCAGAGATATTCTCTCAAAACAATCGGGTAGAGATCAGCATGATCAGTCCTGAGAAAAAGAAATAATAACTTGTATACAGAATTATGCTTTTTAATGAACTAAGAAAACATCACAGGCTTGCCGCCAAAAGACATCCGATGTATGAGAAGAATCGTTTTGGGAAATTCTTCATGTATTTCATGTCTGTCTTTTGGGCGGGCTACCTCATCTTCTTCGGCACAACTTTTGCATTTACTTTTGCCGAAGGAATACCCAACATGGAACCTTATCATGTGCTGAACAGCGGATTGATATTTGTTTTAGCATTGGACTTTCTATCTCGTTTTTCTTTTCAGAAGACCCCTACGCAGGAAGTAAAGCCCTATTTATTATTACCAATCAAAAAGAGCAGGATACAAGATTTCCTGCTCATCCGCTCTGGAGTTGACCCGTTTAACTTCTTATGGCTATTCATGTTTGTTCCATTTGCCATTATAACAGTAACCAAGTATTATGGAGTAATGGGAGTGATTACTTATTCACTTGGTATCTACTTATTAATGGTGCTAAATAACTATTGGTATCTTTTCTGCCGTACGCTAATCAATGAAAAGCTTTATTGGATCGGGTTACCTCTAGTTGTTTATGCCTTAATTGGAGTAGCCGCTTTCCTTCCGAAAGAGAGTATTGTCGACAATCTCACTATGGATTTAGGCGAAGGTTACATTGAAGGTAATGTACTGTTTTTCGCCGGAACATTAGCCGCCATAGCTGCTGCCTGGTTTATCAACAAATGGCTGTTAAGCAAATTAGCTTATTCAGAGTTGAACAAGGTGGAAGATACGAAGGTGAAACATGTTTCCGATTATAGTTTCCTTGAAAAATACGGTGAAATTGGTGAGTATTTGCGTCTAGAGCTAAAAATGTTGTTTAGAAACAAAAGATGCAAAACTTCATTGAGAATGATTGCCATTATTGTTGTATTCTTCTCTCTTATGCTGAGTTTCTCTGGAGCATACGACGGTACATTCATGAAAAGCTTCGTTTCTATCTATGCTTTCGTTGCCTTTGGTATGGTAATCTTAACTCAAATAATGAGCTTTGAAGGCAACTACATTGATGGTTTGATGACACGAAAAGAATCTATATTCAACCTGCTGAAAGCCAAATATTATTTTTATAGTTTGGGAGTGATTATTCCTAATATCTTAATGATTCCGGCAATGATAATGGGAAAAATCAGCGTCCTGGATGCATTGTCATTCAGTTTCGTTGCGATTGGCCCCATCTATTTTATATTATTCCAGTTGGCTGTTTACAACAATAAAACAGTTCCTTTAAACGAAGGAGTAACAGGTAGACAAGCTTCGGGAACCGGATTTCAAACAATTGTAAGTTTCACCTCATTTGGTTTACCTATGCTGTTGAACTTCGGTCTGAAATCGGCTTTTGGCGAAACAGCAGGTGCATTCATTCTGCTCGGAATAGGATTGGGATTCACGCTAACCGCACATATTTGGATTAAAAACGTTTATGTGCGATTCATGAAAAGAAGATATAAAAATATGGAAGGTTTCAGAGATACAAAATAAGAAGAGATATGATTACGATAAATGAATTACAGAAAATATTTGGAGAAAAGATAGCAGTCGATATTAACAGCTATACTATTAACCCGGGCGAGATGATTGGTCTTGTTGGAAATAACGGTGCGGGAAAAACTACTTTGTTCCGTTTGATACTAGACTTGTTGAAGGCTGACAAGGGCAATGTAACGATCAAAGACATTGATGTAAGCAAGAATGAAGAATGGAAAACATTCACTGGAGCATTTATTGACGATGGGTTTCTTATTGACTACCTTACACCCGAGGAATATTTCTATTTTGTTGGAAAGATGAACGGAATGAAGAAAGAAGCCGTTGATGAGAGATTGGCAACTTTTGAAAGATTCATGAATGGTGAAGTCATGGGACAGAAGAAATACATACGTAATTTCTCAGCTGGTAACAAACAAAAGATTGGCATTGTATCTGCCATGCTTCATCAACCGGAACTGTTAATACTGGATGAGCCGTTTAATTTCTTAGACCCAAGTTCGCAATCCATTATCAAACAATTACTGAAGAAGTACAACGAAGAGACTCATGCTACCATACTTATTTCAAGCCATAACTTAAGCCACACGGTCGATATTTGTCCGCGCATAGCTTTGTTAGAACATGGAGTTATAATAAAAGACATCAAAAATGAAAATAATTCCGCTGAAAAAGAATTGGAGGAGTATTTCAATGTAACTGTTGAATAGCTTATCAGCTGTTGCTTCACAACTTTGTATGACAGCATGTAAAAACAGCGTGCCAGGGCTCAATAATAGAGTTTTGGCACGCATAGGTATTAATTAATCAAATAAAAAATACTATTATGAAACTAAAGTTATTTCTCTTTTTCTTAGCATGCTTCAGTTTAAATACAAATGCTCAACTTCTGTGGAAAATAACTGGTAAGGAACTTAAGGCTCCTTCATACCTTATGGGAACTCATCATCTAGCCCCACTAAGTATTATGGATAGTATAAAAGGTATGCAAACTGCTTTGAATTCAACAACACAAGTAATTGGCGAATTAAATATGTCAGACATACATAAACCGGGCAATATACAACTCCTGCAAAAAAAGATGATGATTGAGTGTGATACCACACTACAGACTCTCCTTTCGCCGTCAGATTATGATACGGTTAATAAATTCACAAAAGAATATCTCAACTTCGACTTGTCGCAAATGCCCAAAGTCAAACCTGCTTTTATATCCAATAATGCAGTTGTAGTAATATACATGAAACACATTGGTAACTTCAACCCTCAAGAACAATTGGATTCTTATTTTCAGAAGCAGGGTACTGAGAAAGGGAAAAAAATAGAAGCACTGGAAACCCTGGATTTTCAGCTTAATATACTTTATAACAGCAGTTCACTTCAAAGACAGGCTCAATTATTAGTCTGCGCTTTGAATGATTTACCTCAAATTATAGATAGCACAAAAAGGCTTTCAGTCGCATACATGACTCAAGATCTCAACCTTATGCAACAAATAGCCGAAGAAAGGCAAGGAAATTCTTGTGATCCATCGGCCCAGGAAATGGAAAGCATGATTACTGCCCGTAATCAAACATGGGCTAAGAAACTTCCTACATTAATAGAAACAGCACCCTCCTTTATCGCAGTAGGAGCTCTGCATCTGCCAGGAGAAAAAGGCTTGATTAATTTATTGAGAGCCCAAGGGTATCAGATTGAAGCTGTTTGGTAAATCGAATAACATGAATACTCAAAGAATCAAGGCATACATTCGTTTAATCACTTGTCGAATCAAAGAAGGAAAGAAAATCCCTGTATATCACCAAGAGGGAATTACAATCTGTGGCAACTGCCAAACAAACTTCAGCGGAAACTATTGTTTGAACTGCGGTCAGCACAAAGATGTACCCAGGTTTTCGTACAAATGGATTGCCAAAAACATGATTGGAGGATGGATAAACATTGATAGTGGATTCTTTTTCACTATAAAAGAGCTGTTTATAAGACCGGGATATATGATAAATGATTATATAACCGGAAAAAGAATACGCTATTTCAGACCTCTTCAGATGTTATTCGTGTTAGGAGCTGTATACGTACTCTTAAGTCAAGCGCTATATTCTTCTGCAGAAAGCATAATTAGCCATGATAAAGAAAACCAAGAATTAGTTGTTGAATTAGGGAAAATCAATGTCGGAAAATGGATTACGGAAAATGAATTCATTCAGTCCGTTTACAAATTGTTGGATAGCTGGTTTAGCAGCAACAGAGCGCTAGGGGTTATTTGGATGTTGCCAGTATCTGCCTTAGCCATGAAAATTGCTTTTAGGAAAGGGGCACGGAAGCTAAATTTAAACTTAGTTGAATATTTCCTAGTGAGGACTTATGCTGCATGCCAAATATTTATCGTTTCAATATTACTTCTTCCCTTATCGAAGGATCCGGAAGATTCGCTACCTTGGTGGTTGTATTTTATATTTTCTTTTTGGATCAACCTGCAATTATTCAATGATAAGATTAAAACAACGTTTTTCAGAACAGTACTGATGTATGTGTATTTAATTTTAATACTAATTTTACTCGCATTATTTTTAGCCAGCATATTGGTATTCATACTCTGGATATTCAATTAAGATAATATAAAAGAAAAAAACATAAATGTTTGTCTGATTGAAAGAAAATATCTAATTTTGTGCCCTGATTATTCCGCAACGGGTAAACTAAGTGTACTTTGAGTGATTAAAGACCACCCGCCGGATCAAACCTGTATAGCAATATTATAACAGATGTACGCAATCGTAGAAATCAACGGTCAGCAATTCAAAGCAGAAGCTGGCAAAAAACTGTTTGTTCACCACATGCAAGAAGCTGAAAACGGATCAACAGTTGAGTTTGACAAAGTTCTTTTGGTAGACAAAGACGGAACTGTAACAGTTGGTCTTCCTACTATCGAAGGAGCTAAAGTTGTATGTGAAGTTGTTTCAAACCTTGTTAAAGGCGACAAAGTGATCGTTTTCCACAAGAAAAGAAGAAAAGGTTACAGAAAACGTAACGGACACCGTCAACAGTTTACAGAGTTAAAAATCACAGAAGTAGTAGCTTAATCAATTTAAATTTTAAGAAGAAATGGCACATAAAAAAGGTGTCGGTAGTTCTAAGAACGGCCGCGAATCAGCAAGTAAGAGATTAGGCGTGAAGATATTTGGTGGCGAAACTTGCAAAGCAGGTAACATCATCGTTCGTCAAAGAGGTACTGAATTCCACCCGGGAAATAACATCGGAATGGGAAAGGACCACACTCTTTTCGCTTTAGTTGATGGAATTGTAACTTTCAAGAAAGGTAAAGAAGACAAGAGATTCGTATCTATTGTTCCTGCTCAAACAGAAGCATAATTCTTTGTTGAAAATACAAATAAAAGAAAAAAGAAAGAGGTGTAACTTTTAAGTTGCACCTCTTTCTTTTTATATATAAATCACATCGTGTCTTTATTTTATTTATCTTTGCATACGAAATTTGATATTAAAAAAACAGATATGCTTACCATTAAACAAATTACAGAAAATACAGACGCTGTATTACGCGGTCTGGAGAAAAAACACTTTAAGAATGCTCAAGAAGTGATTTCTCAGGTGATTGAAGCAAACAACAAGAGACGTAATTCGCAAAATCAGTTAGACAAAAACCTGGCAGAAGTAAACTCCTTATCGAGATCCGTAGGTCAGCTAATGAAAGAAGGTAAGAAAGAAGAAGCTGAAACTGCGCGTTTGCAGGTAAATGAAATAAAAGAAAAGAACAAGGAACTGGAGGCAGCCATGAATGAGGCAGCAACTGAACTCCAAAATTTATTATATACCATACCCAATATCCCTAATGAGGGTGTTCCCGAAGGTTATGGTGCAGAGGATAATGTCGTTGAACGAATGGGAGGAAACCATGCTGAACTGCCAGCCGACGCACTTCCACATTGGGAACTAGCCAAAAAATATGATCTTATTGATTTTGAACTCGGAGTCAAGATTACAGGAGCCGGATTTCCTGTTTATAAAGGAAAAGGGGCACGCTTACAAAGAGCGCTTATCAATTTTTTCCTCGATGAAGCAAGGGATGCAGGTTATCTTGAAATAGAACCTCCTTACGTGGTGAACGCAGCTTCCGGGTATGGCACAGGACAGTTACCCGACAAAGAAGGACAGATGTATCATGCCAATGAGGATGATTTATATCTGATTCCAACCGCTGAAGTTCCCGTAACTAATATCTATCGGGATGTTATTTTGGAAGAAAAAGAATTGCCGATAAAAAACTGCGCATACTCTGCGTGTTTCCGTCGTGAAGCCGGTTCTTACGGTAAAGACGTAAGAGGTTTGAACCGCTTGCATCAATTTAATAAAGTAGAGATTGTACGTATTGACAAACCAGAGCACTCATACGAATCACTAAATGAGATGATTGCGCATGTTGAAAATCTGGTTCAGAAACTGGAACTACCCTATCGCATCTTGCGACTTTGCGGAGGAGATATGAGTTTCACTTCTGCAATCACTTTCGATTTTGAAGTATTCTCTGCTGCTCAAAAAAGATGGTTGGAAGTAAGTTCGGTATCAAATTTCGAATCATACCAAGCCAACAGACTTAAATGCCGTTACAGATCCGGAGAGAAAAAGACAGAACTTTGCCATACGCTAAACGGTTCCGCCTTGGCTTTGCCTAGAATTGTTGCTGCATTACTAGAGAACAACCAAACTCCAGAAGGTATTAAAATACCCAAAGCATTGATTCCTTATTGCGGTTTTGATATAATTGATTAATATTTTGTTCATAACATGATAAAAGCCACCCATTTGAGGTGGCTTTTCTTTTACATTTACCAAAATAGCAGTATCTTTGTCCCGCAACAATCTGACATAGGTTACATACAAATTACAACAAATTAATTAAATAATGAACAGAATCGTAAACAAAGAGCACTTTTCCGAGAAAGTTTTTAAGCTTGAGATAGATGCTCCTCTTATCGCAAAATCACGCAAGGCCGGACATTTTGTAATTGTTCGCGTTGGGGAAAAAGGCGAACGTATGCCACTGACTATTGCAGGTGCCGACATCGCAAAAGGTACTATTACACTCGTAGTTCAGGAAGTTGGATTATCATCAACGCGGTTGTGCGAACTCAACGTGGGAGACTATATTACAGATGTGGTAGGTCCATTGGGACAGGCCACTCACATCGAAAACTTCGGTACTGTAGTTTGTGCGGGAGGCGGTGTAGGTATTGCTCCCATGCTTCCTATTGTTCAAGCTCTAAAAGCAGCAGGCAATAAAGTTATTTCTGTATTGGCAGGCAGAAGCAAGGAATTAATTATCTTGGAAAAAGAGATTCGCGAAAGTTCTGATGAAGTCATTATTATGACGGATGATGGATCATATGGCAGAAAAGGACTTGTCACCGAAGGAGTAGAAGAAGTTCTCAAGCGTGAGAAGGTAAACAAATGCTTTGCTATTGGTCCGGCTATTATGATGAAATTCGTATGCCTACTTACCAAAAAGTACGAAGTTCCAACCGATGTTTCATTGAATACCATTATGGTTGACGGAACAGGAATGTGTGGAGC
>Ga0116182_1005296_pt1 | contig 11074 bp, 10 predicted proteins | sample AD_UKC077_MetaG_FD_89805 | JGI IMG/M metagenome (GOLD analysis project Ga0116182, IMG submission 89805) | Active sludge microbial communities of municipal wastewater-treating anaerobic digesters from USA - AD_UKC077_MetaG | ecosystem: Engineered > Bioreactor > Anaerobic > Digestate | place: USA...
AAGCATGAAACCCGTTATGATGTGACTATACTTGTTAACGGGCTGCCTCTTGTCCATGTGGAGCTGAAGCGCCGCGGCGTTGCCATCCGTGAAGCTTTCAATCAGATAAATCGATACCTGCGTGACAGCTTTTGGGCAGCTTCGGGTTTATTTGAATATGTGCAGATTTTTGTAATCTCCAATGGGACCCATACAAAGTATTACAGCAACACCACGAGGAACGCCCATATCAAAGAACAAAACAGCAGTGAGCGCAGAAGGAGTAAAAAAACAAGCAACAGCTTTGAGTTTACGAGCTACTGGGCAGATGCAAATAACAAAATCATTCCTGACCTTGTGGACTTTACAAAGACATTTTTCGCCAGGCATACCCTCTTAAATATTCTGACAAAATACTGTGTTTTCACATCTGAGGATATGCTTCTTGTAATGAGGCCTTATCAAATCGCTGCTGCAGAACGAATATTGTCTCGAATTGTAGTATCAACCAACTACAAGAAGATGGGAACTATAGCTGCAGGAGGATATATCTGGCATACAACAGGCTCAGGAAAGACATTGACCAGTTTTAAGACAGCGCAATTGGCTTCTGCATTGCCTTACATAGACAAGGTATTGTTTGTTGTTGACCGTAAAGATCTGGACTATCAGACTATGAAGGAATATGATCGCTTTGAAAAAGGGGCAGCTAACGGCAATACATCCACAAGGATTCTTCAAAGGCAATTGGAAGACAGAGACGAAAAAGGAAATCCTCACGAATATAAAATCATTGTAACTACGATACAGAAGCTGGATATATTTATCCGTAAAAACAAACAGCATGATATTTATAAAAAACATGTGGTATTAATCTTTGACGAGTGCCATCGCTCACAGTTTGGAGATATGCATCAGGCTATCACCAAGAGCTTCAAGAATTACCATATCTTTGGCTTTACAGGAACACCTATTTTTGCTGCAAATGCTGGTTCAGGGAGTAATCCGCTGCTCCGTACAACCGAGCAGGCTTTTGGAGAAAAACTGCACACCTATACCATTGTGGATGCTATCATTGATGAGAATGTACTTCCTTTCAGGATAGACTTTATCAATACCATCAAGATGCCTGATTACATTAATGATAAAAAAGTCTATAGCATAGACTGCGAAAAAGCCTTGGCAGATCCACAGCGTATCAGCGAAATTGTTTCTTACATTCTTGAACATTTCGACCAGAAGACAAAGCGAAGCAGCTTTTATACATTCTCTGCCAAATGGGAAGAAGTCGATAAGAATAACCCTAAGAAAATGATAGAAATGCGTGAAACAAGACGAGTTGCAGGTTTTAACTCAATATTTGCCGTTGCCTCCATCCCAATGGCAATCAAATACTATAATGAGTTTAAAAAACAGATAACAGAAAAGACCCGTAACCGTACAATCGCAACCATTTTCAGTTTTAGTGCAAATGAGGAAGAGCCGGATGGACTGTTGCCTGAAGAGGACTTTAATATGGAAAACCTTGATCAGAGTTCCAGGGATTTTCTCGAGGCGGCTATCCGGGACTACAATAAGACATTTAACACAAATTACGATACTTCCTCGGATAAGTTCCAGAATTACTATAAGGACCTCTCCCTTCGCGTAAAGAATCGAGAGATTGACTTGCTGATTGTGGTCAATATGTTCCTGACGGGCTTTGATGCTACAACTCTCAACACACTATGGGTAGACAAAAATCTGAGGCAGCATGGACTTATTCAGGCGTTTTCAAGAACAAACCGTATTCTGAATAGCGTAAAGACCTATGGGAATATAGTTTGTTTCAGGGATTTGAAAGAGGAAACGGATAAGGCCATTGCCCTTTTTGGCAATAAGGATGCAGGCGGTATTGTACTGCTTAAAACATATGATGAATACTATAAGGGGTATGATGAAAAAGACGAGCACAAACCGGGCTATGAAGAATTGATTGCTACCCTTACTTCACAATATCCCCTTGGACAGACTATTCTCGGAGAAAAAGCAGAAAAAGAATTCATCCGACTGTATGGATCGATTCTTCGGCTCAGAAATATTCTTACCTCCTTCGATGAATTTGAAGGGAATGAAATTTTGTCTGAAAGAGATTTTCAGGATTATCAGAGCATTTATATTGACTTATATCAGGAATATAGGAAAGGTGCAGATGGTGACAAGGAAACCATTAATGATGATATAATTTTCGAGATTGAACTAATCAGACAGATAGAGGTTAATATTGACTATATCCTTATGCTTGTAGCCAAATATCAAGAATCAAACTGCAAGGATAAAACTATTCTTACAACCATCGATAAAGCTATTAATTCAAGCATCGAGCTTCGCAGCAAGAAAGAGCTTATCGAGCGTTTTATAGAGCAAGTCAATGTATCGACAAAGATAGATGAGGATTGGCGCAGATTCCTGCATGAGCGCAAGGAAGCGGATATTACAGCAATTATAGAAGAAGAAAAATTAAAGCCTGAAGAAACCCGTCGATTTATTGATAACGCATTGCGAGACGGAATGCTGAAAACAACCGGTACAGCCATTGATAAAATCATGCCGCCTGTATCGCGCTTTGGAGGCGGCAGGGCTGCGAAAAAGCAGGGAATTATTGAAAAGCTGTTCAAATTCTTTGAAAAGTATTTTGGATTGGTATAGTTCGTGCAAACCTTCATGAGGATTTGGCTGCAGAGCAGAAGGCAAGAACAACCTATGAGCATTTAATCAGCTCCACCAAGGACAGAGGAGTAATAGAGACACTGAGCTTCTTAAGGGAGAGGGAAGTGGTTCACTTCCAGAGGTTCGGTGAAACTCTGAGGCTGGTGCAGGAGCACATGGACAATATAAAGCATAAGAGATAGCTGAAGGAGGGCGGCAGCCCTCTTTTTTTTATAGTATCAGTATGAAATATAGTGGAATATATTGTTTTTTATCATAATATATATTAGAATTGCAGAATACAACCGATAAACTATGTAGTGAAGTGATTAATTTAGTCAAACCTTGAACAAATTCAAACTTTGGGTTATACTATAAACATAGGATGTTACTGTGTTGTAAATACAAGAGTAAACAATATAATTGATTGTAATGATATAGGAAGAGGGATGTCATATGGCTACAAAAAGCATTTTAAAAAACATTGACATCAAAAATCAGCGTTTGGGTCGTGCTTTTGCGTCGGCTTTAGAAAATGCGGAGAACAAGACAAGTAAAGAAGTTAATTTTAGTAAGACATGCACTACAGCAACTAGAAGCCAAGTAAAAAATATATTCGGAGGCCGTAAGTGAGTGCAGAAAGTACAATTAAAGGGTATTTAATCGTACACCTGGAACATATTTTAGATGAAATCGGGGAGGATGAAACAATAAAAATTCTTCTCGGTTTTTCATGTCCGCTTAATTCTGATGTAGAAAAGTTTCTGCACCATAAGGCAATCGAGTTTGCAAAGCAATCTCTTTCCCAAACGTTTCTAGTTTTTACCTCATATAAGGACGAGCCTACCCTGGTTGGATATTTTACTTTGGCAAACAAAACCATTCTTGTTGATAAAGCTGTATTGAGAGGAAATGTAAAAAGAAAAATCGGAAGGTTTGGCACATACAATCCGGTGATAAAGAAATATGTTTTTTCAGCGCCATTGATAGCTCAAATTGGGAAAAATTACAAATACAATGAACAGAATTTGATATCCGGGGACGAGCTATTAAAGATGGCTTGCGATAAAATTGCTGAAGCACAATTTGTGCTCGGTGGCAAAGTTGTTTATCTTGAATGTGAAGATAATGAGAAATTGAAAAATTTCTACTCGTCTAATGGGTTTGTTGAATTTGGCAAAAGAAAGCTTGACAGGGATGAAAAAGATGACCTTTCAGGAGAATATCTTGTACAGATGCTGAAATACACAAAAAAATGTTAAGTAGAAGGTAAACTTGACAATGAAGTGATTTAAACTGATATGCTCTATTTTGACTCAAATCAAGGCATAATATAACAGATATAAATATGCAATACTGAAGGAGGGCGGGATACCCTCCTTTAAATTTCCCATAACACCTGGACATTGACAAAACAGTAAATGTATATTAATATAGTGTATATACACTATAAACGGAAGGAATACTATACTTATGATTAAAAGGCATAAGAGCGTTTGCTATTGTATTAACTTAAGACGGGCTGCTAATGCCGTAACGGACTTATACAACAGGGTTTTACTGCCTATAGGGCTTACCGTCAGCCAATATTCCCTTTTAATAAATATAGGCAGGTTGAAGGCTTGCAGCGTCAGTGATCTGGCAGGCTATGTGGGGCTGGAACGAACAACCCTTGTACGCTCTCTGAAACCGCTTTTTAAGCTGAAATATATCGAAGACGTTTCCGAAAAGGGCCGGCGCAGCCGTCTGCTAAAGGTTACGGGAGCGGGACAGCAGGTCCTTAATCAGGGGGAAGTGCTCTGGAGAACGGCACAGGCAGAGCTGGAGCAGAAAGTAGGAAAGGAAAAACTGGAACAGCTGTCGGAAATATTAGCCCAGCTTGTGGAATAATAACTTTTTGGCAAAAGTGTGTATATACACTAAAAATTATAAGGAGGCACCCTTCATATGAAAGAAAAAAACTATGTCAGTCCGATTTTGGACAGAATCAGAAAGCAAACCTTTGAGGAGGATATGGTATTAGCCCATGACCTGGCCTTAAGATATGTGAAGCAGGTCAATGACATGCGGGTTTTCCCCGATAAAAAGGCTGTCGGTAATCTGTCAGTGTTTGAGGAAGCCTTGTCAGAGGAGCCGGAGGATACCAAAAATATATTGAACATGTTGGGTAAATACGGTTCTCCTGCAACAGTCGCCCAGACGGGGGGGAGGTATTTCGGATTTGTATGCGGCGGCATTCTTCCCTCGGCATTATGCTCAAAGTGGCTTTCTGATGCTTGGGACCAGAATTCAGCCCTGTTTGTATTGTCTCCTATTGCTTCAAAGCTTGAAGAGGTATGCGAGAGCTGGTTAAAACAGCTTTTAAAATTACCCGATGATACAGCTGCGGGCTTTGTCAGCGGCAGTTCCACAGCCACTATTTGCGGCCTGCTGGCAGGGAGGAATTATCTGCTTGGCAATCTGGGATATGATGTCACAAAAGAGGGGCTTTTCAATGCTCCCCAGATAAAGGTAGTTGTAGGTGAAGAGGCCCATTCAACGGTATTTAAGGCGTTGTCCATAATAGGCCTGGGAAACGCAAAGCTTATCAGGGTTCCCACTGACGGACAGGGGCGCATTAAAGCTGATGAAATTCCTGAGCCGGACAACAGGACATTATTGATACTCCAAGCCGGAAATGTCAATACAGGGGCTTTTGATGATTTTGATTCTGTTTGCAGGAAGGCCAATGCTGCCGGCGCATGGGTGCATATTGACGGTGCCTTCGGATTATGGGCAGCTGCCTGCGAAAAAATGAACCGCCTGACTAAGGGTATGGAGTTGGCTGATTCCTGGTCGGTAGACGCCCATAAGACCTTAAATGCTCCTTATGATAACGGGATTGTTCTTTGCAGGCATAAGGATGCACTGGTAAATGCAATGCATATGACAGGGTCCTACATAATATATAATGAAAACAGGGATGGAATGCTATATACTCCCGAGATGTCAAGAAGGGCGAGAGCAATAGATTTGTGGGCAACATTAAAAGGGCTGGGCAGGAAAGGCGCAGCTGAGCTGGTTGAAGAGCTTCATTGCAAGGCTGTGTATTTTTCAAGGCTGCTTGAGGAAGGCGGGCTTCAGATTTTGAACGATGTAGTCTACAACCAGGTATTGGTTTATTACGATAATGACCGGAAAACGGAAGCCCTTATTAAAGGAGTCCAGGAATCCGGCGTCTGCTGGCTGGGAGGTTCGAAATGGTCGGGGAAATCGGTTATGAGGATAAGCGTATGCTCATATAAGACCACCTACGATGATATTGAGAAATCCGCAGAGGATATTTTGAGAGTGGCGGCACTGGTATCAGATAAGTAGATCCGGCATAAACTTAAGGGTTTTGCAGTCATATTGATTGCAAAACTTTTTTATTCTCATATATATGAAGTAGGAGGTGTACATGCTCCAATTCATATATCAGGTGGTGAAAAAAGTGACTAATAGCCGTAAAATAGAGGATCTTCACCCGGTAGTACAGGAAATATGCAGAAAACATATCGAAGCTTGCAAGAGGCAGGGAGTCCAAATAATTGTGACAAATACCCTGAGAGATTCGGAATATCAGGAGTATCTGTATTCACAAGGCCGTACAAGGCCCGGCAATATAGTAACAAATATGCGGCTGATAGGCCCTCATGGCTTCGGGCTTGCTTATGATGTGGTACCGATTGTCAAAGGAAAAGCCGTATGGAATAATAACCGCTATTGGAGGATTATCGGAATAGAGGGCAAAAAGCTGGGACTGACATGGGGCGGAGATTGGAAGTCCATAGTTGACAAGCCTCACTTTGAATACACCGGAGGTTTGAAGGCTGCAGACCTGAGGGCAGGCAAACGGCCTTCCTGGTGGTAAGAAAGGAATAAGAGGGCCTCCCTAATTATGGGAGTCCCTCCTATTTGCTAACATTTGCATTCACTCTTTGATTCAAGGAGTTCACTTAATATTGTCTCACAGTCAACGATTACTTCGCAAATGCAGTGGATATCTACGAATTTGAATTTGTCATGGCAGCGGAAGACTGCAAGATTTCCTATTACTGCAACTACTTCTACATTTTCCTGAACACAATCATCACAAGTATTGAGTATTATAGTAGCCCTGTTGTCTTCATTATCTGCCAGCAGGCACAGCAAGTCCCTTATGTTATCCGGAAAGTGCTTTATTCTGAATTCTTTATCGCGTCTGTGCTCTTTGCCCATTTAATTCACCTCCTAAATATTTGAGGATAATAGATTTGATTTCCTGCATTGCTACTGAGCTATAAATCTATTTGCAGGAGATGTACCGGTGTCTGATGTTGTCTCCTACATATACCTCTGATATCATAATATTAAACTGCACAAATAATGTGACAGCTAAGTCTAAAAATATTAAATTTGGGTGAATTAAACGAAAAAAATGCGTTGTAACACGCATTTTTAATGCCGGTTGGTTTTATAAAATGCATATTATGCATTGACTGGATAATTCTTAAAATATATAATGAATATGTCAATCGAATACAATCATATGGTGCCCTAACGGGTTAAAAGGGAAAGCGGTTCAAAGCCGCTGCAGCCCCCGCTACTGTAAGTGGGTATGAAATCCGACAAGCCATTGTAGTGCGAGAAGGCCGGAGAGTAAGGAGAGCCACAAGCCAGGAAACCTGCCTATGATACATTTTCTACCTTCGGAGGGAGGGGAGGAGGATTATTAAGTTAATATTTTCCGCTCCGGCTCGATTAAGTTGGACAGCGGGTTTTTTTATTTCATACTGATTAAGGAGATGCATTATGGAGATTTTTGAAAGGACAGCGGCAGGAATCAGGCCCTCATATGAAGAAAGTAAGAAGGAAGCGGCGGAAAGGCTTGACAAGCTTGTAAAGCCCATTGGCAGTCTGGGAAAGCTGGAGGACATTGCGGTAAAGATTTCCGGAATAACCGGAAAACAAAAGAACAGTTTTGAGAAAAAGGTTACAATTATAATGGCGTCAGACAACGGTGTGGCGGAGGAAGGGGTAAGTGCCGCACCTCAAGCAGTTACCGCATTAATGACAATTAATTTTCTGAAGGGTATTACAGGAGTATGCGTGCTGTCTAAGCATGCGGGAGCTGATATCAGAGTTGTAGATATCGGAGTCGGAAGCGATTTGGAATATCCGGGCTTGATAAACAGAAAAGTACGAAAAGGAACCTCCAATATGGCAAAAGGCCCTGCCATGAGCAAGGAAGAAGCGATATCTGCCATAGAGACAGGGATTGAAATGGTTTCACAGCTTGTAAAGGAAGGATACAACCTGTTTGGAACCGGTGAAATGGGAATCGGAAATACAAGCACGGCAAGTGCTGTTGCAATGGCCTTCCTTGGCTGCAGCGCGGAAGAGGCGGTGGGCAAGGGCGTAGGATTGACGGAAGAGGGCTATGCCAGTAAGAAGTCTGTAATTGAGAGGGCAATAAGCATAAACAAGCCGGATCCTTATGATCCCATCGATGTGCTTTCAAAAGTCGGAGGCTTTGATATTGCAGGTATGACAGGATGCTTCCTTGGAGCGGCATATTGCAGGGTGCCCATTGTTATAGACGGTTTTATTTCGGCGGCAGCTGCCCTGGCAGCATATAGGATCAACCCCCTGGTAAGGGATTACATTATTCCGTCCCATCTATCGGCGGAACCCGGGTACAGCCTGGTAATCAATGAAATTGGGCTTGAGCCTTTGCTGGATCTTAATATGAGGCTGGGAGAGGGCAGCGGCTGCCCCCTTGCCTTCAATATAATAGGGGCGGCGGAAGCAATCATATCCGATATGGCAACCTTTGAGGAAGCGACGATTAAGGATGACTTCTTGATAGATATAAGAAAATAAATGGCGATAAGCGGCGCAATACTGCGTTATGCTTCGGATTCAATGTCCTCACGTATCTTAATGTACGCTCCGGGCATTTCACCTTGCACGCCTTATCTTGCTTGCTTCTAGCCATTTATAAGTTTGTGTATGAATACTTATACTGATGAGGAGATAATTGGTTTATGGGTAAATCTATATTAATAACGGGCGGGGCCCGGAGCGGCAAGAGCAGTTACGCGGAAAAGCTGGCAAAGGAGCTTGGGGGAAATGTTCTGTACATAGCCACGTCAATACCCTTTGACGAGGAAATGAAACTGAGGGTAAAAAGGCATAAGGAATCAAGGCCCCGGGAATGGGATACCTTTGAAGGCTGTAAAGGGCTGGGAAGAGTGATATCTGAAAAGGGCAGCCAATATAAAGGGATATTGCTTGACTGCATTACTGTAATGGTGACCAACCTTCTCCTGGAATATACCGGTATGGAAGGCAATGATTGTTCAAATGAGGATTTTGAAAAGGCGGAAAAGGAAATAGAAAGAGAGATTGCGGAGCTTATGGCGGGTATCGGAAATTCAGAGGCTTCCGTTATAATTGTCACTAATGAGCTGGGAAGCGGGATTGTACCTGAAAACCCCTTGGCGAGGGCATTCAGGGATATTGCCGGAAGGACGAACCAATACATAGCTGAACGGTGCGATGAAGTTTATATCACTGTATGCGGAATCCCCCTGAAGCTTAAGTGATATGGAGGAACGGATATGAGGATTTTTTTAATCACCCTGCAGTTCTTGACCAGAATATCTGTAAATAAGAATTTGAAGGCAACTGAAGAGGATTTTGCAAAGGGAGTTGCTTTTTTTCCTATTGTCGGGTTGATTATAGGTGCATTTAATCTGACGATACTAATAATTGCCTCAAACATCTTGGGAGGAGTATTCCCCGTGATATGCTGCCTTATTGCAGGTACTGCCATTACGGGAGGCCTCCATGCGGATGGCCTTGCGGACACCTGTGACGGCATTTTCTCATCACGGGACAGGGACAGAATGCTTGAGATAATGAGAGACAGCAGGATAGGCACCAATGGGACTATAGCCATCATTTTTGATTATCTGCTGAGAATGTCACTGCTTGCCATGCTGACGGGAAAGGCGCTGTACGGGGCGGTGCTTTTGTCCCCTGTTGCGGCAAGAACACTCCTGGTGCTTCTTATGAAGGTCTCTGTATATGCCCGCTCAGGTTCAGGAATGGGAGGCCTTTATCTTGAAAAGCAGACCATGAGATCGACGGTGCTGGCAGCTGCTTTAGGTATTATTATAATTCTGGGCTTTGGTCATATTTGGGGTTTGGTTGTTTTTGGCATTTGTACGGTTATATGCTTCCTGTACAGAAGCTTTATATATTCCAAGCTGCAGGGGATGACGGGGGATACCCTGGGAGCAGCAAATGAGATCTTGGAAGTGTCCTTCATCCTTATAACGGCAGTCATGGCAGGAAGGGGAATCATATGAAAGGCAGCAAGACTGAAATATATTTAATAAGACATGGTGAAACCGACATGAACATAAAAGGGGTATATTACGGCTGGACCGATGTGGGACTCAGTGAAAAGGGGATAATGCAGGCGGAAGACCTGGCTGATATACTTCACGATGTGCAATTTGATGCTGTAATTTCAAGCAGCCTGATAAGGGCGGTTGAAACCGCTTCCATTGTAAGCGGATATACCCCCGATATGATTATTAAGGATGACCGGCTGAGGGAACTGAACTTTGGTGACTGGGAAGGAAAGCACCACAGGGAATTGAAGGTGAGGTACAAGGAAGCCCTGGAAAAGTGGGGCAGCGATTGGAGAAAATCAGCCCCTCCCGGAGGAGAGAGCTTCTTTGAAATATATATCCGTGTAAAGAGCAGTATTGAGGATATTTTGAAGGAGTACAGGGGAAAAAAGGTGCTGATTGTATCCCATCAGGGCACCATGAGGATAATACCCCTGGTGCTTCTCGGGCTTACGGAAGATGCATACTGGAGCTTTACTGCGGAGCAGGGAAGATACAGCCTTTATGAGATTAATGAAGAGGGACGCTGTATTATACGAAGAATCAACAGCGGCAGGTAAAGAATGTCTATAAGCGGCGCAATACTGCGTTGTGCTGCGGCCGAAACGTCCTCACGTACTGACATGTACGCTCCGGGCGTTTCGCCTTGCACGCCTTGTCTTGCTTGCTTCTAGCCATTCTTTAACAAGATATAAACTGCGATAAGCTGCGCAATACCGCGTTGTGCTGCGGCCGGAATGTGCTCACGTACGACGATAAGTACGCTCCGCTCATTCCGCCTTGCACGCCTTGTCTTGCTTGCTTCTAGCCATTCTTTAACAAGGTATAAACTGCGATAAGCTTCGCAATACTGCGTTGTGCCAAGCAATGCTGCGGAAAGGGAATTAACATGGCGAAAAGGGAATTGAAGTCTAAGAGCCTGATGATACAGGGAACCGCATCCTCGGTGGGAAAAAGCCTGATGTGCACTGCAATCTGCAGGA
>Ga0116182_1005303_pt1 | contig 11069 bp, 5 predicted proteins | sample AD_UKC077_MetaG_FD_89805 | JGI IMG/M metagenome (GOLD analysis project Ga0116182, IMG submission 89805) | Active sludge microbial communities of municipal wastewater-treating anaerobic digesters from USA - AD_UKC077_MetaG | ecosystem: Engineered > Bioreactor > Anaerobic > Digestate | place: USA...
CAGAAAAACTCAACCGGGCTATTGACCCGCCACACAGAAATCGATACATTAGCTTAATACATCTGCGGGCGTAGCTCAATGGCAGAGCCCCAGCCTTCCAAGCTGGTTACGAGGGTTCGATTCCCTTCGCCCGCTCCATCCGTGCCAGGGTGGCGAAATGGCATACGCAGCAGACTCAAAATCTGCCGGTGGCGACACCGTGAGGGTTCGACTCCCTCTCCTGGCACCATTAAAAACCCCGTAAGTGCTTGGGGGGGGCTTGTGGAGTCTTCATCACGGACTGCGGCCGTGGGCCTGAGGACGTTTCGGCGGCTTTTCTTGAACGCCGCGCTCCTCGGTGTCTTTTGCTCGGCATACGCGGGTGTCCTGTGCCCGCCGCCGAACATTGAAACCTGGGAACATCTGGACGGCATGGTCGCCGAGGAATACGCGAGCCTGACCAACATCGCTTTTATCTATCCGCCGCGGATGGTGTCCGGAACCAACGTCTGGCTCTCGCATATCGAGCTGTGGGGGGGATGGCGCACGTTTTCTCCAGAGGGCACTCTCGCATCGATAACGAACACTCTCCAGCCGACGCTCCGTCACGGCGTACCCGTTTGGAAAATGGCAGTCGACGAGACAACCGATGTCTCGCGCGTCTGGCTTTACACGGCCGCGGACGGAACCCCTTTCCGGACGAACGACGCACCTTCTGCGCTCGATCCCCGGCAATGGGTCAGGGACGTGTATCGCCAGGGTCCGCCCGCCTATCTGACGGGCGCGGAGATCGACGACTGGTACGAAAACCGAGACCGCAGCCGGTTCGCCTTCGGTTTCACGCTGGTCGCGTCCAACGATTGGCCCCAACTGGTCGCGGGCGTCGCGTCGGCGGCGACCAACAACCCGCCGCCGGGAAACCCGCCGCTGGTCATGCCCGCCGACTCCAACCGCCTCGCCTTCGCGGCCGTGCAGGCGTCCTCCAACACACTCACCCTGTCCGTCTACACGCCGGTAGACAAACTCCCGGTGGACCTGCTCACCCTACCGGCGCTGGAACATGCCGCCACCCACTCGTGGCTGATCCGGTCGACGTTCTCTCCGTCGGCTCCGTTCGACGACTGGAGCGGGACGTTCTCCGGTGCCGCCGGGTTCTTCCTCGCCGCCCGCACCGATATCGACAGCGACAACGACGGCATCTCCGACTGCCGCGAAATCTACGTGCTGGGCACCGATCCAGACAAATGGGACAGCGCAGGGCTCGCCATCGGCGACTTCGCCCGGATGTACGTGTACGGCCTCGACCCGCTGCAGCGCGACACCAACGGCGACGGCATGGACGACGACGAGGCGATCATGCGGGGGCTGAACCCCGCCACGCAGGCCGCCGGGGTCGGCACCTCCGAAATCCGCTACGTCCATGACGCGGACGACCGGCTCCTGGGCGCCTTCACGACAACGGTCGGCGGAACCGGCGGCGGGGCCGCGACCTACACCCTTTCGCCCGCGCACAACGCGCAGACGGTCAGCGAAAGGAGCGCGCCATGAAGCGGTTGAGCGGCTGTTTTGCACTCGCCGTTGTCCTTGCCTTGGGCGGGGGGGCAGCGGAGGAACCGCCGTCGACCGATTGGTCCGGCTGGCTGGTGAGCGGCTTGCCCGGGGAGCCTCCCGTTGTGATTGAAGAGGGCGCGCCCCTCGGTGCGGCGGCTTCCGGTATCAACCTTTTATCAGATGCCCCGTTTTCACAGCCGGCGGCCTCCGGTGCTTTGGGGACGGTGGATCTGTCGCTGGGCATGCAGACGAGCCTGCCTGTGTCGACGAACGGCCTCGTGGAAGAAATCGCGCGTTGCCTCGATTATGATTGGGTCTTCTGTTATCTCTTTGTGCGAGACAACATCCGATATGTGCCGTACAGGGGGATCGCACGGGGGCCGGAACGGACATTGATTGACCGCGAAGGAAATGACGCGGACCAAGCCCTCTTGCTGTGCGCCCTCCTCCGCGCATCGGGGTACGCGACAGCAACGGTCTGTTATTCGCCGATGGATTACTACGGACGGTTCAGAATGCCGCTTGCCGGCAGCGCGCAAGGGTACGACGCCGTACATTGGCTGGGCATCCGGGAAAACAGCACGCTGGCCGAAATCACCAACGAGATCAGCCGGATACTCGGCCCGGCCCGCGTGCCCTACGGGTGGGCGCTGTCGGAAACGCCGCAAACCAGCCAGCTTGCCGTCGAACGCTACTATGTCTCTCTGACCAACGACCTGACCTCGATGCAGTTCTTGGACGCCGCGCTTAAACCGCAGGCCGTCAAACCGGCGAGCGGCACCTTGCTGGCGGACATGGGCTATTCCCGGTCCAATCTGCTCGCCTGCGCCGGCGGCACCGTTTCTAACGAATGGTTCGTCCAAGGGGTGTCCGCCTCCGGCCTGTCGAACGAACTGAGCCGCCTCTGCGCAAACCTCGTCTCCGCCTGGCGCACCAACGGGCACGATGTCCTGTCCGGCGACCTGCTCGGCGGAAACGAAATCGTGCAGCAGGACATGTCAGCAGACACCGCGTGTTTCCACGGCTCGCTGTACACCTTTCTGCCGTACGATTTCCTCGCGCAGTCGGACGCGGTCAAAAACAGTTACCGGGCGTGGCTGAGGATCTCTTACGGCGGCATCACGAACACATGCTGGATGGATGAACTCGGCGGCCGCAGCCTCTGGCTGTCGTACACGAACACCTTCGGCAGTCAGTTCACGAACGCGGTGTTGCGGCTCGACGACAGCGAGGTGGCCGTCGAGCCGTTGTTGGCCGACGCCCCGGACGACACCGCGTTGATCACAACGTATCACCTGTCGTATCCCTGGCAGGCGATCGCCCCTTATACGCTGTCGCGCTCGGTCGACAACGTGTATGCCGTCCCTCTCGGATTCGGCGCCGACTACCGGGGGCGGAACAGGGCGCTGGCCGCAGAAGCCGTCGCCCGGGAACGCTGCTCCGGTCTCGCGGAAGACGCGCCCGCGATGAGGATGCGCGTGGCCTGCTCGATCGGCATGCAGTGGCTCGCCCAGTCCAGCCTGCTCTACGATCTCTCGGGCAGGCTGGACGGAACACCGCAGCATTTCCTTTACAACACGGGGATCGTCGGCCACGACAAGGCGTCCTTCGTCGACTTCAAGAACGGCGCCGTGCGCGCGGCCAAGCCGTCCTCGGTGTGCGACCGGAGCCACTTTTTCTTCAGCGCCCTCGAGTGCGGAGTGCTCGATCAGGTGAACGGGCGCGACCGCCCGTCTGTGTCGACCGTGCGGCTGATGGGCCTCGCGAATGCCGGCGGCGCGCCGATCTATCTCGCCACGTCATCCAACTGGCAGCGGGTCCGTTCCGCCCTCGTCGGCTACAGCCAGGAAATGCTTGCCGACTTTGACGAGGATATGGCGGCGGGGAGAAGTCTCCTGCTTCCCGAGAACGGGGTGTTGACCCTGGGCGGCTGGTCCGGCCACGGGTATATCGATTTCGGCCCCGCCAGCGCGAGCGGAACCTATTCCTACGGAATGGTCATCGGCGGCAACCTGAACGGGGGACTCCCGTCAACGGAAGTCGCCACCTCTTCGGGCGAGGTTGCGTCGAGCCGCCCGCAGGATCAGAACCAGAGCGCCAACATCGGGAACGTGCTCTCCCACGATCCCATCGACATGCGCACGGGAGCGGCTTTCCTGGACAGGAACGACCTGTCCTCCTCCGTCGGCCCGTCCCCGCTGCCGTGGGGGAGACATTATGACTCCAGGCAGCGCTGGAACGACGGCGCCCTCGGGCGGGGGTGGTCGCATGGATTCGAGAGCCGCGTGTCCGTCCACACGGACTACGAGCCGCTGATCGGGGGCGGCTCTCCCGCGGCATGCGCCGCCGCAGTGGTGGCGTGCTCCGTGGCGGGGGACATGCTGTCGGCGGGAATGAGCGCCCGCAGCCTTGTGGTGGCCAGCCTCGCGGCCGATTGGTGGGCCGGGCAGTTGCTGGAAAACGGCGCCACCGTCACGGCGGGCGGCAAGGCGCTGTCGTTCACGCGGCTGACGGACGGCTCGTACGAGCCGTGCCCCGGCGTGACGGCCTCGTTGAACCGCACGGAGGACGGGCGTTTCGAACTCCGCGAGCGCCTCGGGCGCGTGTGGTCTTTCTCGGCCAACGGGATCCTGGTGTCCGTAACCGACCCGTCCGGCAACGTGACCGGCCTTGAATACGCGGACGACGCAAGCCTGATCTCGGTGACCAACGCATTCGGCGCGAAGCTGGAGTTCGGCTGGTCGGACGGGCGCATCGGAACCGTGACCGACAACGCGGGACGCATCGTACGATACGCATACAGCCGGGACGGTTGTCTCACGGGCGTGACCGACACAGCGGGGGAGGTCTGGAAACTCGCCTACGATGCGGAAGGCGCGCTCCTTTCCGAAACGGATCCGTCCGGCATTGCGACCGTGCGCAACGCATACAACGCTTTGGGACAAGTCACGAACCAGCTCTCCGCCTCCGGCCAGACATGGCTGTTCGCCTATGCGGACGGCTGGCGCTCGTGGGAGGCCGACCCGTTCCTCAACCGTTCCAGCCACGGGTTCACGGCTGACGGCCGGCCCGCCTGGCGTTTCGACAGGGGCGATGCCTTCTATGAGTTCGCTTACGACGGACGGGGAAACCTCGTCACCAACCTCGACGCGCTGGGACGCATGACGGTCAGCGCGTTCGACGCCAGCAACCGCCTGACGCGGGTGACCGAGGCCGCCGGCACGCCGGACGAGCGGACGACCGCCTTCGCCTACGACAGCCGCCACCGCCTTGTCGCCGTGACAAACGCGCTGGGGCGCGTGACCCGCATGCGCTACGACGACCGCGACCGGCTCTCCCTCACCGTGCTGCCCGACGGAACCGCCGTCACCAACGCCTACGACGCGCGCGGGCTGCCGACGCTGACGCGCGCGCTCGACGCGGACGGAAACGTCCTCCGCGAGACATCGACCGCCTACAACGCCCGCGGGCTGCCCGAAGCGGTGACCGCGACCGGCGCGGGCACGACCCGCTATGCGTACGACGCCGCAGGCAACGCCACCAACATCACCGACGCCCTGGGGCGCTCCCTCGCCCTGTCGTACAACGCCCGCGGGCAACTGACCGCCACGGTGGACGCCCTCGGCCACACGACCGCGCGCCTGTATACCCCCGAGGGCCGCCTCCAAGCGGCCGTCGACGCGCTCGGGCGCACCAACCGCTTCCTCTGGACCCCCGGCGGCAAGCCCGCCGCCGTGATCGATCCGGACGGCGGCGTCTCGACCAACGAGTACGACATCGCCGACCGGCTCGCGGCGGTGAAAGATCCGCGCGGCAGCCGCGTGGCCTTCGGCCTCGACGCGGCCGGGCGCGTCACCAACCGCACCGCAGCGGCATGGTCCGACACGATGCAGTACGACGCGGCCGGACGCCTCGTCGCCCGCGTCGACGCCGTCTCCGGCCTGACCGAAAACGGTTACGACAATCTGGACCGGCTTGTCGCCGTCACCGATCCCGCGGGCAGGGTCTGGACAAAAACCTACGACGCGCTCGGCGCGCTCACCGCCGCCATCGACCCGCGCGGCCGCCAGACCGCCTACGCATACGATGCCGCCGGGCGGCTGACGGCCACCGTCCACCCCTCCGGCCGCACCGAGGGCAACGGCTACGACGCGCTCGGGCGGCTGGCCTCCTTCACCAACGCCGAGGGCCGCGTCTACCGCATGGCCTACGACGCGCAGGGTCGCCTGCTCGCCGCCACCAACGCCGCCGGCGAGCAGGTTGTCCGCAACCGCTACGATCTCGTCGGCAACCTCACCAACCGCACCGACGGCGCGGGCAACAGCATCCACTACACCTACGACGCGCTCAACCGGCTGGTCTCCCGATCTGTGCCATCTGTGCCATCTGTGGATAGGTTCTCTTACGATGCCGTCGGTAACCTGCTGACCGCCTCCAACGAAACAGCACGCCTCGCGTTCAGTTACGACGCCATGAACCGGCTGGCTTCGTCCGAAACGCGCGTGGCCGGACAGGTGTTCGGCGTCAGCTACGCCTACGATCTCGGCGGGCTCTGCACGAACGTCGTATACCCCGGCGGCAGGGCGGTGCGCTATGGCTACGATGCCGACGGCCGCGTGACCCACGTCACCGACTGGGCGGGGCGCGCGTGGGCCTTCACGCGCGACGCGGCGGGCAGGCTGACCGCGCTGTCATGCCCCAACGGCGTGACCGGCGCATGGACGCACGACGCCAACCACGCGGTCGCGTCGTGGTCGTGGTCCGCCGGCGGCTCGCCGTTCGCCGGCCGCATCATCACCCGCGACGAGGCGGGGATCAAGACCAAAGAGCAGGTCACCGCCGGGCTCTTCCCGAATCCGCAGAATCCGCGCCGCGCTGTAAACACCTTCGACGCCGCCGACCGGCTGGTGTCCGCCACGGTCGTCCAAGGCACCAACACCTACGCCGAAACGTATCTCTACGACCTCAACGGGGCGCTGACCAATAAGCAATCGGCAATCGGCAATGAGCGGTACGAATACGACTGCGCCGGGCGTTTGAGTTATCTCCAACTCCTCAATCCTAACTCCTCACTCCTCCTTGCATACGATGCGATCGGCAACCGGCTGACCACCTACTCGGCCAGCGTCACGCGCATCTGGATCACCGACCACGCCGACCCGCGCAAGCGTCCGCTGGTCGAGGCGGATGCCGACGGTGCGCCGGTGCGTTACTTCGTCTGGGGCGGCGGGATGCTGCTCGGCTTCATCGATGCCGCTTCCGGCGTTCTCACCGTCGCCCACTGCGACGAATACGGCTCCGTCGTGGCGCTCACCGACGTTGAGGGCAACGTCCTCCACGAGGCCTGCTACGGCCCCTACGGCGAAGACTGGGGTTCGGCCGGTGCCAACCCGACGCCTTTCGCGTGGCTGGGCGGCTACGGCGTGTTCAACGTAAGCGGCGGTTCACTGTATCTCACGCGCCACCGCGCTTACGACGCGGCCCTCTGCCGCTTCCTGTCATCCGACCCGCTCGGCCTTGGCGGCGGTCCGAACCTGTATGCGTACTGCGTGGGTAACCCATTGACCTACATCGACCCGCTGGGGTTGGGGGCGGAGAGTTTTATACAAAGGGCCGCAAAAGCTTTTGATTCAGTCTGGAACTTCGGAATTCAGTTCGCCACGTTCAATCCCAATGCCACGCTGCAGATGCAGGAAGCCATGTATCAGGCAAACCTCAGCTCCTTCGGCTCGCCCATGCAGCGGCTGTTCGGGGCTTACGACACGCCCGCGTCCCAGCCCATCACGATTGCGCCCGAGATCGTCAGTTCCGCATGGGAGGCGGGAGCGGTCAGAGTGGGGCTGCCAAATGTCGGGGCGCAAGGGGTACTCAAACCGGGGACACTGCAAACAGGTGCTAAACCAACTCCAAATTTTGTTCCACCAACCCATCCCCCTCAACTTCCCCCATCCGTTGTTCCTGACGGATTGAACTTGAGGGTAATGCCTCCTACGCAACAATATCCGGCAGGATATTGGAGACTTGAAAAACCGATGCCACAAGGTAAGCCACAGGGAATCAACCCGTCCACAATGCAACCAGGCCCCCATTTCGAAACTCACATTCCTCTTCCGTTTAATTATTGGCATCAGTAGGAGTATAGCATGTACTCACTTCCCGACAGTTTCACAGGTGATTTTCTCGTTGGCAAGAAAGTTGTCGTTCTTTCGTTCTGTAAATATCACTTCGATATTTTCTTTTCCGACAATTGTTGGATTCACGTTGAAAGTGGTTTTGAGTTATATGAGAAAGGAGATTTGATTGAAAAAGGCACTGCTTTCCCTTTGCGGAACACGGTTCTCGTGCGCCTTCTTGAGGAAGTCGTTGTAGAAGTGCGACGTTTGGAAGAAGAGGGCTTGTCTCTTATTTTTGGGGACATGGAATTAGTGATTATAGGAAATATTGGGCCGTATGAAGCGTACCGTGTTTCTGACGGTACGCATGAGTTTTTAGTTTGAAAGATGGAACGGACAGAATGTGAGGAACGTATTTGGACTTTGAACACATGAAGCCCAACGGATGACGATGCGATACATAAAGATAGTGAGCGCGCGGTTCGCGGCGATGGCGGCACTGGCTGTCGCGGCACTGCCCCTGTGCGCATCCATCCCGCGCGGATACATGGGGAGCGGCATCCCGCAGCACAGCGGCACCGGCAACCTCACCAACCGCACTGACGGCGCGGGGCGCGACACGCGCTACGCCCACGACGCGCTCAACCGGCTGGTCTCCCGATCTGTGTCATCTGTGGATAGGTTCTCTTACGATGCCGTCGGCAACCTGCTTTCGGCCTCGAACGCTGTCGCGCGGGAAGCCTTCACTTACGACGTGATGAACCGAGTGGAGACAGCGAACACAATCGTTAATGGCACAGCCTTCTCTACCGCATGGAAACGCGACCTGGGCGGGCTGGTGACGAACATCCTGTACGCCACCGGCAAGGCGGTCACGCGGACGTATGACACAGACGGACGGCTCGCGACCGTCAGCGACTGGCTGGGGCATACGTGGGCCTTCACGCGCGACGCGGCGGGCAGGCTGACCGCACTCTCCTGCCCCAACGGCGTGACCGGCGCGTGGACGTACGATGCCAACCACGCGGTCGCGTCGTGGTCGTGGTCCGTCGGCGGCTCGCCGTTCGCGGGACGCGTCATCACCCGCGATGCGGCGGGCGTGAAAACCAAAGAGCAGGTCACTGCCGGGCTTTTCCCCAACCCGCAAAACCCGCGCCGCGCATTCAACACCTTCGACGCCGCCGACCGGCTGGTATCCGCGCAGGTCGTCCAAGACACCAACACCTACGCCGAGACGTATCTCTACGACCTCAACGGCGCGCTGACCAACAAGCAATCGGCAATCGGCAATGAGCGGTACGAATACGACTGCGCCGGACGCTTGAGTTATCTCCAACTCCTCAATCCTAACTCCTCACTCCTCCTTGCATACGATGCGCTTGGCAATCGCATCGTATGCGGCGACCGCATCTGGATCACCGACCACGCCGACTCGCTCAAACGTCCGCTTATGGAGTGTGACCTGTCCGGTAACGTCCTGCGCTACTACATCTGGGCGCCCGGACGGTTGCTCGGCTTCATCGATGCCGCTTCCGGCGTCCTCACCGTCGCCCACTGCGACGAGTACGGCAGCGTCATCGCGCTCACCGACGAGGCCGGCAACGCCCTCCACGAGGCCTGCTACAGCCCTTACGGCGAGAACTGGGGCTCGGCCGGTGCCAATCCCACACCCTTCGCGTGGCTCGGCGGCTACGGCGTGCAGAAGCTGTCCGGCTCCGACTGCCAGCTCTATGTCACGCGCCACCGCCTGTATTCGGCGACTCTGTGCCGCTTCCTGTCAGCCGACCCCCTCGGCCTCGGCGGCGGCCCGAACTTCTACGCCTACTGCCTCGGCAACCCGCTGGCCTACATCGACCCGCTGGGATTGGGCGCGGAGGGCATTTTCTATTCTGTAGACAGACTATACGATCCATTATTCGGAGAATTACCATATGGTTTTTACCCCTATTTTATGTCAGAAAACCCTTGGCTTCAACCGGTCGCCGATTTTGCTAATATCGGCTCAGCCGTGATTAACACAGCAGGAAACATTCTGTACCAACTCCATCCCGATTCGCCACTACAACAGGTCATTCATCAGGATCAAACCTCAGAAATGTTGATTTTTCTCAGCCCGCTTGCGGCGGTTCCAGAGGTTTCTGTGGCTCTATCTTCGACACCTAGCTGGCTGGGAGATCTAAGAATCGCGGGGCGACCTGTCCGGACACTTATTGACACTCATCAAATCCCCGGAATGAGGAGCGCTGGAGAAATTACTCACCTGAACATACCGTGGAACGGTGGCACGATTCACGTGCCACTTAATCCAATACACTGGTTTCATTAGAAAGGGGTTCCATGTGACACATTCTCTGTTAGTGTCTTGTTTCGATGTCGATTTTGCAACGAAGCCTGAGTTGGAGAAAGCTTGCCCACTTAACCATGTGACTGTTACCTGTATCGGAAGATTACACCTGCTCGAAGGGAACCAAGCCGCATTTCTGCTTTCGCTTTGTTCCTTTGAGCAAGATTCTGATGAATATGCGTTAGCCAGAATTAATTACTCCGGATCAAGCCAAGGACGAGCTGATTTTCAGGCAAGAATCAAGAAGAGTTCTTGCACAGTGCTGGGCTCCGAATCTAACGGATACAAGCTCGAAGCTTTTTTAACTGAGGATCGCGCATGTGCAATGAACTTGTTGTCCGACTACTGGCGAAGTTTTGGTGGTAGCTGGATTATTACGGTGAATTGTTCTGCTATCGATGTGTTTGTCAGCAATTGCGCCCTTGCCGAAACTGGTGTTATGAGACCGACCGAGGTTCGAGACAAACTTGTTGAGTTTAGCGATGTCGCCATCGTTACCTTTGACGACGACATCGCTGACATCCTTACTGTCCGTTATAGCGCAAAGGCGATGAAAAAACGGCTTATAAGTCTCATTAAGCAACACAACATCGCTATTCAGTGGGCTCCATGATCAGTGATGGTATCAGTGTCGTATTTTGACTATGGACAAATGATTGCGAATGAACGTCGTTCCACATACAGTTTGGAAGTGTTTGCTCCTGACGGCTTTGGTAGCCGTCGCGGCACTGCCCCTGTGCGCCTCGATCCCGCGCGGATACATGGGGAATGGCATCCCGCAGCACAGCGGCACCTGCCACCTCACCAACCGTACCGACGGCGCGGGCAACAGCATCCGCTATACCTACGACGCGCTCAACCGGCTGGTGGCGCGGGATGTTTTTAACCACGAAACCCACGAAAAACACGAAACCTTTACCTACGACGCCGTCGGCAACCTGCTGACCGCCTCCAACGAAACAGCACGCCTCGCGTTCAGCTACGACGCCATGAACCGGCTGGTATCGTCCGAAACGCGCGTGGCCGGACAGGTGTTCGGTGTCAGCTACGCCTACGATCTCGGCGGGCTCTGCACGAACGTC
>Ga0116182_1005304_pt1 | contig 11066 bp, 9 predicted proteins | sample AD_UKC077_MetaG_FD_89805 | JGI IMG/M metagenome (GOLD analysis project Ga0116182, IMG submission 89805) | Active sludge microbial communities of municipal wastewater-treating anaerobic digesters from USA - AD_UKC077_MetaG | ecosystem: Engineered > Bioreactor > Anaerobic > Digestate | place: USA...
AGCGGTCGGTGCAGCGCCTGGGCATAGAACTTGTTGCGGCTGATGGCCCCGGTATCGGGGGCGACGACGACGAGGTCGGGGTCGCTGAAGTCGATGATCTTATGGAGGGCGATCAAGGTCTGATAGGAGGCGTGCAGGTTCTCCAGGTGGAGCTTGGTGAAGGTGTTCTCGATCTCCCGGTTGTGGATGTCGAGGGTAATGATCCGATCGACGCCGAGCATCTCGCAGATACGGCCGAACATCGCGGCGGTGAGGGCCTCACGGCCGCTCTTCTTGTGTTGGCGGGAGTACGGATAGGTCGGAAGCACCAGCGTCACGCTGTCTCCGCCGGCGAGCGTGATGGCGTTGATGGTGGTGAAGAGGAACATCAGGTGGTCGTTGACCGAGAGGCGCACCGGCTCGTCGCTCCCCGCTACCCGCACCGGCTCGTTGTTGGAGACATCATAGATGATGAAGACCCTGAGGCCCCGCACTGCATCGAGGATCTCGGCCTTCTCCTCCCCATTGGCGAACTTGGTGTACTTGACCCGGATACTGAAGTCGGGGCACTGAAACGTGCTGGGCAGCTTGCTGCGCGGGATGCGCTTGTTGTTCAAATCATCCAGCAACATCACCGTCTTGAGAATCTCTTCCTCGCTGAGGCCGTGGCGTTTGGCCATGGCGCTTGAGAGTTTGTTGTAGCGCTCAATATAGAGGCGTCGGAGGTGTTTGACCACCTTCCCGGAGAAGTATTCGGACCCAGGTCCGGAGATTATGCCAAGCTTATGGGGTTTGATGATACTCATGGCCAAACCATACAACAAGAGGGGGTAAAGTTCAATCGGAGTTGAGAGAGACACCCACTTTACCCGAGTGCTGAAAGTTGATACCGTAGGGCCATATGAAAACCATACTCGGCCTATTGCAAATCATAGGCAGTCTCGGGCTCTTCCTCTTTGGTATCAAAATGCTCAGTGAGGGACTCCAGAAGTCCGCCGGGAACAAGATGAAGTCAATCCTTCGTCTCATGACGAAGAACCGAGCCATCTCCATCGTGACCGGTATCCTCATCACCATCCTTATCCAGAGCTCATCAGCCACCACCGTCATGGTGGTGAGTTTCGTAAATGCGGGTTTGATGGAGCTGGTCCAGGCCATCGGCGTCATCCTCGGTGCCAACATCGGAACCACCTTCACCGGCTGGCTCGTCGCCCTGCTGGGCTTCTCGATGGACATCACCATCCTCGCCCTCACCGCCATCGCCATCGCCGTTCCCCTGATGTTCAGCAAGCGCCGCAAGAAGCGCGACCTCGCCGACATGTTGCTCGGCTTCGGCATCCTCTTTTTGGGGCTCAACTTCATGAGTAATTCGATCCCGGACATCTCACAAAATGTCAAGATCATGGAGTTCCTCTCCCAGTTCAACACCGACACCTTCTTGATGCACCTCATCGGCATCCTGATGGGAACACTCGTCACGATGGTGCTCCAGTCATCAGCGGCGACGATGGCGATGGTCCTGACGATGGCCTTCAACGGCTGGCTCGGTCTCTACACGGCGACCGCCTTGATCCTCGGCTCGAAGATCGGGACGACCATCACCGCCTTCCTCGCCTCCATCGGGACCAGCACCGAGGCCAAGCGGGCCGCCTGGGCGCACATCATCTTCAACGTCGCCGGCGTCACGCTCGCCTTGATCCTCTTCCACCCCCTGCTGCACCTGGTGAACCTCTTCACCCCCGGCGACATCTTCGCCTATACGGGTGCTGAGCTGGCCAGTCGCCTCCCCTTCTTCCTCGCGATGTTGGCCACCCTCTTCTCCACCATCAACATGCTGCTCTTCTTCCCCTTCGTCCGCCAGTACGCCCGCTTCATCGAGCGTGTCGTCCCGGCGAAGGCCGAATACGACGAGGGGACCTACCACTTCAAGTACATCGGCGGCATCTTCATCGACAGCCCGGAGATCTACCTCTTGGCGATCCGCGACGAGATCCAGAAGATGGCCAACCTCGCCTGCAACATGCTCGCCCGCTACCGCTCGATGTTCAATAACAACGAGGCGGAGGTGGAGGATGAGGTGCATCGGATGAAGAGGGACGAGGAGTTCGCCGACCAGATGCAGGAGCAGCTCTCACACTTCTGTGTCCGCCTGATGCAGGACAGCCAGACCCCCACCAACGCCTCCACCCTCAACAGCCTCATCCGCGTGATGGATGAGTTGGAGTCGGTCACCGACTCCTGCTACAACCTCGCCATGCTCAACCAACGACGCTACTCGAACGGCTGGACCTTCGACGAGGAGATGGACAAGGAGATGCGCACCTACCAAGATCTGGTCCAGGAGTTCCTCTACTACGTGCGCGACCGCATGGACCGCACCCTGACCAAGGCGGAGATGCAGAAGGCGAACGAGTTCGAGGCGCAGGTCAACAGCTGGAGGACGAGCCTCTCGGCGCGCATCCAGGATCGCCTCTCTGAGGGAGAGGGTGATGTAAAGGCCGAATTGCTGCTCTTGGAGAAAGTGCGTCATCTCGAGCATATCGGCGACTACTGCACCAACATCGCCGAGGCGTACCATATGGCGGTCAAGCATACCCCGGTGCTGCAGAAGCGCAGCACAAAGAGCGCGCAGGCCCTCGACTAATAGAGGACGACCGCCACTTCGCGCAACCCACACAGTCTCTGATAGGCCGCCTGGTATCCATCCAGGCGGCTTTTCATGGTGGCTGAAAGCGCCCGGGCCGCCTGATGCTGCTCCTCAAGGGCGAGGTTGCCGCTCGTTCCGAGGGAGGTACGTTCCTCGATGGAGGCAACCGGATCGAGCCCCTCGACCGCATCGAGGTGCAAGCCTACCTCACGGTAGACGTCGCGAAAGAGCTCTCCCTTGGCTACACGATGCAGCACCACATCGGTTGCGTAGAGCTCAGCGGTACAGGCTTTGAGGAGCTGCTCCTCATGCACTTCAAGACGTTCGACCATCCGGATGAAGATTCCCACCAGCTGCCAGGTCGCCTTGGCACCTGCAAAGAGTGCCCCCTTGGTGTCCTGGAAGTCGCGGTTGTACCCCGACGGAAGGCTGCGGATGATGGACTTTACCTGGGTGGCCGCCCCGCTGATGAGGGCGGCGCGGCTGCGGGCCAGCTCAAGGCCATCGGGGTTCTTCTTCTGCGGCATGATCGATGAACCGGTGAGCAGCTCGGAGGGGAGGCTGAAGTACCCCAATTCGGGCAGGGTGAAGAGCATCAAATCCTGGGCGAGCTTGCTCAGGGTGAGGGCGATGTAGTCGCAGCAGTCCAGCACCATCGCCTCGAAGAAGCCGCGGCTGTTGTTGGCGTAGAGGACGTTGTTCTGCACCTTGGCAAACCCCATCTCAGAAGCGCTGAAGGAGCGGTCGAGGGCCAGGGGGGAGCCGTAGGATGCCGCCGAGCCCAAGGGGCTCTGGTCGAGGATGACATCAAGGTCGACCAAGCGGCGGACGCTGTCGAGCAGTTGCTCGGCGAAGGAGGCGGCCCAGAGCCCCACCGAGGAGGGCATGGCGATCTGCATATGGGTGCGCCCCGGCATCGGGATTTTCGCATGGTCTTCAGCGAAGGCGAAGAGGCGGTCACAGAGGGAGAGGGTCTGCTCGGCCAAGCGGGTTGCAAACTCGCGCATCCAGAGGCGCAGGGCGGTCTGGACCTGGTCGTTGCGGCTGCGGCCGGTATGGACCTTCTTGCCCACCTCCCCCTTCTCTTCAGTCAGATACGCTTCGATGGCGGTGTGGCAATCCTCATCCTCCCGGCGAATGACAAACCGCTCCTCTTGCCTGAGGAGGATGATTTCGCGCAACCCCTCCTCGACCAAAGAGAGCTCCGCCTCACTGAGCAGGGAGAGCTTTTCCAGCGTCCGGGCGTGGGCGATGGAGGCCAGTGCATCGGCGATGACCAGCTCCTGGTCCAAAAGATAGTCGCTTGAGACGCTGAACTCCTCCATGAGGGAGTCGAGTGTATACGCTTTTTGCCAGAGTTTTGCCATAGGCCAAGTCTATTGAGACCCGCCCCATCTGTCAATTGAAGCAAACCGGGCACTCTTCGCCCTTAGAGGGCATGAAGCACCTCACCATCACGGTCCTCTCCCTCTTTTTCATCTTCTCAAGCTGCGGCTGTCGCCAGGGTGATGACGTGGTGAACGCGCTCCTTGCAAGCCACGATGACAAGCCACCGGTCCTCCGCTCGTGGGAGATGGTGACACAGACAAGCGCCCGCCTCTCCTTCAATGAGCCGGTGGTCATAAGACAGACGGACTTCACCATCGATGGGAAGGCGGTGAGCGACGGCACCGTCTCGAATGGAACGGTCACCCTCACCCTCACCGATGCGATCCCGCTGGGCCAGAGCGCCCGCCTCGAGGGACGGGTCGAGGACCTCGCCCGCAACAGCGTCCGCTTCTCCATCATCCTCTGGGCGAAGAACCCGAACCCGGCGACCGTCCTCATCAACGAGTTCACCACCAAGGGCACCGCGGCCAATCCGGACCGGGTTGAACTGGTGGTCACCGGGCGCGGCAACCTCGCCGGGTTGACGCTCTATGCCGGCACACCCTCACTCTACAGCGACCGATTCATCTTCGCCGATCGGTGGGTGGAGCGCGGCACCTACCTGGTCGTCCGTTTCCAGGAGGGAACGGACAGCGGTGAGCATACGAGCGAGAAGCTTTCAGGGTTGAGCTCGAACAACGGCTCGCTCTCGGTTGCGGTGAGCCCGGAATGGGAGAGCGCTATCATCGATGCGGTGGTCTGGGGGAACGTGGTCACCACCACGTATGAGGGGTTTGGCTCCCAGGCCCTCCTCACCCAGGTCTCACAGCTCTACGATGGGGAGCAGTGGAACTCACAGAAGAGCAAGGACTCGGTCGACTCGACCGACAGCACTGCGACCCGGAGCTTCTGCCGTGACCGCCTCAGCGACACCAACAGCAGCGCCGACTGGTACATCTGCGATACGCGCCAGGCGAGCTTCGGCTCCCTCAACAGTGAGAAACGCTATGTGCCGTGATCAGAGGTGTTCTTTGACGAAGGCCTCGATGACCGAGTGCGACGCCGCTCCCATCCGTTGGGCGACCACCTCCCCTCCCTTGAAGATCATCAAGGTGGGGATCGAGTTGACGTTGTAGCGGCTTGCCAGAGCACCCGACTCATCCACATTCAACTTGGCGACGACAAGCTGCCCCTCATAGGTTTGGGCGAGCTGGGAGAGCGCCGGGCCGATCATCTTGCAAGGACCGCACCAAGGTGCCCAGAAATCCACCAGGACAACCGTATCCGCTTCCAATACCACCGCTTCAAAGTTATCTTCAGTCACTACGATTTCACTCATGCATCAGCTCCTGTCTGAGGCTATGGTACTGGCAAAAGGGGGAAAATGGAAGGGTTTGGGAGGGACGGCTCCTCACAGTATCCATAAAGGAATCGTACGTATAATACTCTAGAGTATACTCCTGATTCCAACAGAGGGCCTCCCCTCGGTATGTGAGTGCTGCAGGACTCCTTGATGCAAGAAGGGTGAAGGATACTTCCTCCAATCTTCCCCAACCGCAGGAAGTATGAGCTCATTGGAGCAGAGCGCTCTGCACTGTCCAGCTGTGAAGAGCTCTCCTCCGATATGGGAGGAATATTTGAGAAGATCTGCACCGAATGCCTCGTTCGCATTACCAAAGCGGAGAAGTTTTCCTTCATCCTCCATGCCATCGGAAGGTGGTGGGGTGGGAAAGAGAGGCCGATATCGACATCCTCGCCTTCGAAGAGAACCATGAGTCGGCCCTCTTCGCTGCATGCAAGAGCCAAGCCAAACCGTCCAGCCTCGCCGAGTACCACCACGTCCTCAGCGCGACCGCCATCATCAAGGAGCCGACCGGCCGCTCTTCCTCCATCTTCAGCACAGGCGGGTATACCGATGAGGTCAAAAAGCAGGTCACCCTTGAAGGAGTGACCCTCGTGAATCTGGACGATCTCTTTTATCTGTGATGGAGACTAGAATTATCAGGAGCCAGCGAGCCCAAATCTAAAAATCGACCCAGTAATGTAAAAATCGGCATAAGTGATATTTCTTGACTTTCCTAGTGGCTTGTGTCACACTTTTGGTATCAATCAATTGATATAATCATTCAGGAGGAAAAGGTAAGAAATGAAAAAAACTTTGATGTTTCTTATGGTTTTAGTCATGGCTGTGGCCATGGTGGGTGCTCAAGGTACCAAGGACTCAGCAGGGAAAGTCGGTGGTGGCAGCCTCATCATCTACTCCCCGAACACCGACGCCTTGGCCAATGCCGCCTATGCGTTCGGCGACCAGTACGGAATCGACGTGACCGTCCTTTCCATGGGAACCGGAGAGTGCCTGCAGAGAATCGTCAGTGAGGCGGAAAACCCGCAGGCCGACGTCATGTATGGTGGTGTGAACTATGCCAACGGCATGAACTACGCCAAGTATTTCGAGCCACACGTGGCCGCAGGCAACGAGTTGCTTCCTGAAGCCTACCGGAACCAGAATGGCGTGGTCACCCGCTACTGCCTCGACGGATCGGCGGCCCTGCTGCTCAACCTCGATGTATTCAAGACGCTGGGACTCGACCCGGATAAGTTCACCCGGTATGAGGATCTGCTCAATCCGGCGCTCAAGGGCCGCATCGCGATGGGCAACCCCGCCTCCTCGTCGAGTGCCTGGGCAGAGCTGACCAACATGCTCCTCGTCATGGGCAACGAACCGTACGACGAAGCCGCATGGCAGTGGGTCGAGAAGTTCGCCAAACAGCTGAATGGGATCATGATCAACTCCTCCTCCGCCATCTACAAGGGTGTGGTAAGCGGCGAGTATGCAGTTGGCGTCTCCTATGAGGACCCGTGTGTCGGATTGCTGGTCGATGGGGCCACCAACGTCAAGCTCGTCTACCCCGCCGAAGGCGCCGTATGGCTCCCCGCCGGTGCAGCCGTCATCAAGAACGCGAAGAACATGGCCAACGCGAAGCTGTTCATGGACTGGTTGATCTCCGATACCGGACAGCGTGAAGTCGCCAAGTCGACGGCTCGCCCGGTCAACCCCACCATCAACAACACGACGCCCGTCATGCAGCCGTTCTCCGAGATCAACGTTGCATATGAGGACCTCGAGTATTGCGCGATCAACAAGGAAGCGTGGGGTGCCAGGTGGACAAGGATTTTTGAAGCTTCCTCAAAATAATAGTAATATAAGGGTTTGTATTGATGAGTGTTGATATCAGGATTCGTAATGCCGTAAAAAAATACGGAGATAACACCATTATCCCAGACCTGTCATTGGATATCAGGGAGGGTGAGTTCTTCACCCTCCTTGGCCCATCAGGCTGTGGGAAGACAACGTTGCTGCGCATGATCGCTGGTTTCAACACCATCGAAGGCGGAGACTTCTTCTTCAATGATGTCAGGATCAACGACATGGATCCGGTGAAGAGAAACATCGGCATGGTCTTCCAGAACTATGCGATCTTCCCGCACCTCACCGTTGAGAAGAACGTCGCGTTTGGACTGAAGAACCGAAACCTTCCCAAGGAAGAAATCGCCGCCAAGACCGATCAATTCTTGAAGTTGGTGAAGATTGAGGAGTACCGCACCCGCATGCCGGAGCGGCTCTCCGGAGGCCAGCAGCAGCGCGTAGCGCTCGCAAGGGCCTTGGCCATCACCCCGGATGTCCTCTTGATGGATGAACCGCTCTCGAACTTGGACGCCAAGCTCCGCGTCGAGATGCGTACCGTCATCAAGGAGATCCAAAACGAAATCGGGATCACCACGGTCTATGTCACCCATGACCAGGAGGAGGCCATGGCCGTCTCCGATCGCATCGCGGTCATGAACGAAGGCGACATCCAACAGATCGGAATTCCCAAGGCGCTCTATCAACGACCGGCGAATCTCTTTGTCGCATCGTTCATCGGGCTGACCAATTTGATTACATCTCGCCTGGAGATTTCCAATGGCCAGACCTATATCTGTCTGCCCGGCGAGTACAAGATTCCCCTCGATACCATCAGGAAAGAGGAGCGGAGAGCGCAGGACGTGATTCTCTCGATCCGCCCCGAAGAGCTCTATGTCAAACCATTTGGAGAGGACGGAGTCGCCGCCTACGTGGATGATGCCGTCTTCCTCGGTCTCAACACCCACTACTTCATCCACTTCGAGGACGGTGAGAAGGCTGAGATCATCCAGGAATCCCAGATCGACAGCATCATCGAGAAGGGTACGAAGATTTCGCTCGGAGTAAAGACGGACAAGATCAATGTCTTTGATACAGAAGGAAAGCGGAATCTGGTCGAGGGGGTCGTAAACGACCTCGACGCCTACAGTGGAGCACTATGATGAGAGCCACCTTGTCCAAGAAGGGAGATGTCTGGAGACTGGTTTCCGTCCTTATTTTGGTACTCTATGCCGTCATCTTGGTCTACCCGCTCGCACGGCTTCTCAAAGTATCGGTCATCACCCCCGACGGACACTTCTCCCTTGATGGGTTCAGGGCCTTCTTTGGACAGCGCTATTACGTGCGTTCCATCTCCAACTCCCTCAAGGTAAGCGTAGCGGCAACCGTGATCTCGCTCTTGGTGGGGGTTCCCCTTGCGTATTTTTATCAGATGTACGAACTCAAGGGAAAATCCCTGTTGCAGGTCCTGATCATCCTCTGCAGCATGTCCGCTCCCTTCATCGGAGCCTATGCATGGATAGTCCTGATGGGGCGCAGTGGAATCTTCACCAAACTGCTGGGAGGCATCGGCATCAAGGTGGGGAGCATCTACGGCTTCAAAGGAATCCTGCTCGTGCTCACCCTCCAGCTCTTCCCGTTGGTGTTCCTCTACACCTGTGGGGCGCTGAAGAACATCGACAACTCGCTCTTGGAGGCGTCCATCAACATGGGACGCAGCGGCACAAAGATGTTCCTCACCGTCGTGATCCCACTCTGCATGCCGACCATCATCGCCGCGGCCCTGCTCGTCTTCATGCGGGCGTTCGCCGACTTCGGCACACCGCTGCTCATCGGAGAGGGGTACAAGACCTTCCCCGTCATCATCTACGATGCATACTTTGCGGAAACAGGCGGGGACCGTATGTTCGGGGCCACGGTGAGCATCATCGGCATCATCATCACCGCCTGCATCTTCCTCATCCAGAACTACTTCAGCAACCGCCACAAGTTCACGATGAACGCCATGCACACCATAGAGCGCAAGCAGGCGCACGGGCTCAAGAACGTGCTGATCAACGTCTACAGCTGGTTTGTGGTCGCCCTGGCCTTCATGCCCCAAGTCTATGTCATCTACTCCTCGTTCCAGAAGACCAGCGGCAAGCTGTTCGTACCGGGATACTCGCTCGACAGCTATCGCTTCGCCTTCACGCACCTCAAGAAGGCGATTCCCAATACATTCAAGATCGGCATCACGGCGCTGGCGATCATGATTGTCCTTGCCGTCCTGATCGCCTACCTGGTCGTCAGGAGGAGCAACTTCGCCAACAAGGTCATCGACACGCTCTCGATGGTTCCCTACATCATTCCCGGCTCGGTCATCGGCATCGCGCTGGTGCTCGCCTTCAGCAAGCGCCCGCTGCTCCTCACCGGGACCGTCACCATCATGGTGATCGCCCTCATCATCCGCAGGATTCCGTATACGATCAGATCCTCGGTCGCGGTGCTCCAGCAGATCCCGCTGAGCATCGAGGAAGCCGCCCTCTCCCTGGGGGCGAGCAAGATGAAGACCTTCTTCACCATCACCGTCCCGATGATGGGCAACGGCATCATCAGCGGGGCGATCCTCAGCTGGGTCACCATCATCACCGAGCTCTCCACCGCGGTCATCCTCTACAACGCCAACACCATCACGCTGACGCTGGCCGTCTACACCTATGTCAGCCGGGGCAGCTATGGAGTCGCGGCGGCATACGCCACGATCCTGACCGTCACCACGATCATCTCGTTGCTGCTGTACATGAAGGTGACGGGGAATAAGGAAGTGACGTTGTAGCGCTATGAGGTTGTTGTTCATCCGTCATGGTGACCCTGACTACGAAATCGATTCACTGACGAGCCAAGGGTGGGCCGAAGCAGAGGCGCTCTCCCGATACATGGAGGGCATCCCTGTCACCGAGTACTACACCTCCCCGCTCGGACGGGCGCGCGATACCGCTTCACTGACATTGAAGCGGGTCGGCCGCGAAGCGACCGTCCTCCCCTGGCTCACTGAGTTCACCCACCGCACCCCGCTCAAGCCCGACTATCCGGACTCTGCCGATGTGCCGTGGGACTGGCGGCCGATCAATTGGATTCATCGCGAAGAGTTCTTCGACAAGGATGCGTGGGTCCATGCCCCCGAGATGGTAGACGGCGATATCGCTCTCCACCACCGCGAGGTGTGCCGCCACTTCGATGAGTTCCTCAGCAAGAAGGGCTACACGAGAAGCGGGGGACTCTACCGCACCGAACAAGGAACGAACGACACCTATGTCTTCTTCTGCCACCTCGGCCTCATCGGAATCCTGCTCTCCCATCTGCTCCACATCTCCCCTATGCTGCAGTGGCATACGATGTGTGCGGCCCCCTCCTCCATCACCACCGTGGTGACTGAAGAGCGGACCAAGGGGTACGCCTCGATGAGGATGCTCTCCTTCGGAGCCACCCCACACCTGTATGCCGCCAATCTCGAACCTTCCTTCGCCGCCCGCTTCTGCGAGACCTACGAGATGAGCGACCAGCGGCATTGAGAACAAACGATCTTCACCCCACCAAGAGGTGATAGTTCTCCTTCGGGATATAGAGCAGATTCCAACAGCTGATGACGGAGCTCTCCGCCGCCTTCGCTGCAGCGAGCATCGAAGATGCCTGCACTGCGGTGATCTGAGTCGGGAAGATGGGGTGGTCGACCAGCTCGATGCCGGCCAAGACCGGCACCCCGTACGCTCCAGCTCGACCGAGTTCATGGGAGAGCACATCGGTCGAGAATCCACCGGTACGATACAGCTCCTCCATCGAGCCGATAGGGAGCCCCAGCAAGCCCTCGACGAAGAATGAAGCCTTCTTTCGGGTAATCTCGCGGTGGGC
>Ga0116182_1005305_pt1 | contig 11065 bp, 9 predicted proteins | sample AD_UKC077_MetaG_FD_89805 | JGI IMG/M metagenome (GOLD analysis project Ga0116182, IMG submission 89805) | Active sludge microbial communities of municipal wastewater-treating anaerobic digesters from USA - AD_UKC077_MetaG | ecosystem: Engineered > Bioreactor > Anaerobic > Digestate | place: USA...
ACGGGATTTCGATTCAGTCAAAGACGCGATGAAAGGGATCGATGTCGTCTTTCACCTTGCCGCCCTGATAGGCATCCCTTACTCTTACGTCTCTCCGCTGGCATATATAAGAACGAACGTCGACGGAACCTACAACGTACTCCAGGCTGCCAGAGAGCTGAAAACGCAGAAAGTGATCCACACATCGACAAGCGAGATATACGGGACGGCCCAGTACGTCCCAATAGATGAGAAACACCCCGTCAACCCGCAGTCTCCTTACGCGGCGACGAAATCTGGAGCCGATCAGTTGGCGCTGACCTTTCACCGCTCATTCGGCCTGCCGGTATCGGTCATCCGGCCTTTCAACACCTTCGGCCCGAGACAGTCGGCGAGAGCTGTGATACCCACGATAATCTCACAGCTTTTGGCGGGAAAGAACAGCATAAAGCTGGGCAACCTTGAAGCGACAAGAGACATGAACTACGTGCTCAATACCTGCGCGGGCTTCTGCCGCGTAGGCCTTCATGAGAGAAGCACCGGTGAGGTGATAAACCTCGGCTCGAACAGAGAGATATCCATAAAAGACCTCGCGCAACTGATCGCGAGCCTCATGAACAAAGATCTCAAAATAGAGATAGACGACCAGAGAATAAGACCCGGCAAAAGCGAAGTCGAAAGGCTGCTCTGCGATAGCTCCAAAGCAAAAGAACTGACCGGTTGGGAGCCCAGACACACCCTCGCGGAAGGCCTGAAAGAAACGATAGCCTGGCTAGAAGATCATATGGAGTACTATAAACCCGACATATATCTAGAAGATCATATGGAGTACTATAAACCCGACATATATAATGTGTAGAGGATGTTTTGAATGAAGATAGTTATCACCGGTTCTGAGGGAATGGTTGGAGGAAGATTGCAGAAAGCTTTAGAAGCCAAAGGCTTCGAGCTAGTCTGCACAAACTTTGATCTTGCAGAACCTGAGTATCCCGACCTGAAGCTGGATGAAGAATACCTGGTAATACATGTAGCAGGCGAAAAAACTAGCAACCCGGCTGCATTAGCCAGAAACAATGTGCTTGCAACGAGTTTTGTTATAGACAACCTTTGCAGACAAGGACTATGCAAAGGACTGATATACTTCTCTAGCATCGCGGTCTTTGGCATTCAAGACGAAGTGATAACCGAAGAAAGCGAAAAGAAACCGGATAACTTCTACGGTTTCTCGAAGCTGATCTGTGAAAACCTGATTCAAACTAAATTGAAAGACAAAACAACAGTGATAGTAAGACCGACTAACATCATAGCTCCAAATACAAGCACACTCGTAGGACAGATTGTTCATTCGACTATCGCCGGTGAAACCTTCGAAGCCTGGGAATCGAGTCTTGTAACGAAACGCGATTACATCTGGATAGATGATGTCGTGGATGGAGTTGTGAAACTCGTAGAAATGATGCAAGCCGATAGTCTGACTGGCAATACCGAGATCAACTTGTGCATGGGTAAATCATATAGCTTGCAAGAAATCATAGACACGGCTGAGAAGATAACGGGAAAAGAGCTCAGACTTAAAATAACCGACTCGAAGGCTTTCAGGGGAAGAGACGTATTCGTCAAGTCAGATAACCTTAAGCTCGTTTCTCTCCCTAGATTTCGGAGCCTAAATGAGGCTTTGAAATTAGTGGCGGAGACAGATGTCAAATAGGCGTGAAGTCACAATCGTTTCGCAGATGTTCTATCCCGATACGATTTCAACAGCCAGAGTTATGACAGATATCGCTGAAGGCATTGCTGATGAGTTTGATGTCAAGGTTGTTTGTCAAAACAGATCATATGTTGATCCATCAAGATTCCTTGATGATAACGAATTGCCGGGAACCTCCGTAAAAATTGATCGAATTAAGGTTCCAGGGCTTGACAAAAACAAAATGCTTTCTAGGATAATACTGACGGAAGTTGTCTCGAGAAATATCAAGAAGAAACTGAAAAAAACCAAATCTGATGTGTATTTGTCAGTCTCAAATCCTCCAAGCCTCCCTGTATTGGTTGGCAGACATGCAAGAAAAGTATCATCGAAGTTTATCTATCTAGTCCACGACCTGTATCCAGATGTGTTGGCAAAGCTGGGATATATTTCTGAGAGTAGCAAGGTTTTCAAATATATGAAGCGCGCCACTGAGGAGGCTTTGGAACTAGCAGACAGTGTAGTAGTCCTGGGTAGAGATGTAAAAGAATATCTGAATAATAAGTATGGGATAAGTAATGATAAGATCAAGATTATCCCTAATTGGATTCCAAACCCATCCGAGTCACTCAGGAAAATTAAACCATTCAATAGAGATTCATCTTTCAGACTAGTATATGCAGGAAATCTCGGGGAAACAGCAGAAATAGAGCTCCTCATACAAGCTGTGAGAAAACTTGATGGTGTTGATTTTGAACTATACATTATAGGCGGCGGCAAATTCAAGAATAACTATGAAAAGCTCACTAATCAATTAGGTATTAAGAACGTGACTTTCACTGGCTATCTTGAAGATATGCAGTATGAGGAACATCTATCTAGAGCAGACGGATTCTTTGTATCTCTAAAGAAAGACCTTTATGGGATATCTGTTCCAAGCAAAACATATCACTATCTGAAATATAGAAAACCAATTCTTGGACTTCTTCCAGAGAATTCAGAGATCGCACTCTTAGTAGAAGAAACGAATTTAGGAATTGTCTGCAGTGATTATAACGTAGACGCTTTGGCTGATTCAATAAGAAGCATTATAGAATACGAAGCAGTAGGCGATACGGATATTGTTGTTAATCGATTTTCTAGAGAGGAAGCAATTGCCAGCTTTAAGAGTATATTATGATTAAAACAGGGATGTGAGGATTTTGAAGAAACGCGCCTTAATCACGGGAATCACAGGCCAGGACGGCTCATATCTTGCAGAGCTTTTACTAGATAGGGGTTATGAAGTTCACGGAATCATTAGAAGATCTAGCAGCTTCAACACGAAGAGAATAGACCATCTATACAAGGATCCTCATGAAAGAGATGTCAATCTCTTTCTTCATTATGGAGACCTGACGGATTCGACGAATTTGATCAGACTTATTCAGGAGATACAGCCAGACGAGATTTATAACCTCGCTGCCCAGAGTCATGTGAAGGTCTCTTTTGAGACGGCAGAATACACTGCCAACTCAGACGGATTAGGTACTCTCAGATTACTTGAAGCGATCCACTTTCTCGGACTTGAAAAGAAAACGAAGTTCTATCAGGCATCAACGAGCGAGCTTTACGGGAAAGTGCAAGAAATTCCTCAGAAAGAAACAACACCATTCTATCCCAGAAGTCCATACGCAGCTGCTAAGCTATACGCTTACTGGATAACAGTTAACTACAGAGAAGCCTATGGAATCTTTGGGAGCAACGGCATCCTCTTCAATCATGAATCGCCAAGACGGGGAGAGACATTTGTCACCAGAAAGATCACAAGGGCAGCTTCAAGAATATCACTTGGTCTTCAAGACAAGCTCTATCTTGGAAACATGGACGCGAAGAGAGACTGGGGGTATGCTCCGGATTACGTAAAGGCAATGTGGCTGATGCTCCAGCAGGACGAACCGGGAGACTTTGTTATAGCCACGGGAGAAACCCACACTGTAAGAGAATTCGTGGAACTGTCTTTCAAAGAAGCGGGAATAGATATTGAGTGGAGAGGAAAGGGCGTTGAAGAGAAGGGGATCGACCCAAAGACGGGAAACATAGTCGTTGAAGTTGACCCTGACTACTTCAGACCGACTGAAGTAGAGTTACTCCTTGGAGATCCGACGAAGGCAAAAGAGAAACTCGGCTGGCAGCCCGAAGTCAAATTCAAAGAACTCGTTGAGATAATGATGAAAGCTGATCTCGAAGCCGCAAAGTATGAGAAGTATAAGAGGCAGTACAAGGGATAGTGGGGAGTTGAAGGTGGAGAGTAGTGAGTAGTTGGTAGCAAGTAGTGATTTGAGCGTGGAAAGTGGAGTGTGAAAGGTTCTGAGGTACATGTGTAATGTTAATGCACAATAAAGAACGTTAGCACGGAGGTTTAGAACATGTTATACAAAGACTTGGATGTGTATAGGAAAAGCATTGATTTCGTTGTTGACATATACAAGATCACCGAATCCTTTCCAGACAGTGAGAGATTCGGTCTGGTCTCGCAACTAAGGAGAGCCGCAGTCTCTTTACCATCTAATCTAGCTGAAGGCAGCGGAAGAAACGGGAAGAAAGAACTGATAAACTTTCTCCATATAGCTAGAGGATCATTATTTGAAATCGGGACTCAGCTAGAGATTAGCCAAAGGCTAGGATTTGTGAGTCAAGAGAACTATGCTAAACTCGAAGAAAGACGTGCAACAATTCAGAGAATGATGAATGCATTAATTTCTTCTCTGAGAAAGAAGGGAGAAAATAATGACTGAAGAAGAAAAGGGAGCTTATTCCTCCACGCACTACTCTCAACTCACAACCGATTCCAAGATCTACGTCGCCGGTCACAATGGGCTTGTTGGCTCGGCCATTATGAGGAAGCTAGAGTCTGAGGGTTATAAGAACATAGTCACCAGAACGTTCGAAGAGCTTGATCTGACAGATCAAAAGGCGACACGCGAGTTCTTCGAGAAGGAGCGACCTGAATATGTCTTTCTCGCCGCAGCAAAGGTTGGAGGAATACAGGCAAACAGTACATTTCCTGCCGACTTTATATACATAAACCTCATGATCGAATGTAATGTCATAAAGGCCTCTCATGAATTCGGAGTAAAAAAGCTTCTGTTTCTCGGAAGCTCTTGTATATATCCTAAGTTGGCGCCTCAGCCGATAAAGGAAGAGTATCTTCTTTCCGGATATCTTGAAGAGACAAATGAACCTTATGCACTTGCAAAGATCTCCGGCATGAAGATGTGCCAGTACTTCAATAAGCAATACGGGACTAATTTCATAAGCGTTATGCCTACGAATCTATATGGACCAAATGATAACTTCGATCTGAACACAAGCCATGTATTACCAGCGCTGATTCGAAAGTTCCACGAAGCAAAGGTAAACAAAGCTCCTTATGTTGAAATATGGGGAACGGGTACCCCCAGGAGAGAATTTCTGTTTGTGGATGATCTGGCAGACGCCTGTCTCTTTCTCATGAAGAACTACTCGGGAAATGACTTCTTCAACGTAGGAACTGGAGAAGACGTAACAATAAGAGAACTTGCAGAGCTCATTGGAGAAGTTGTAGGATGCAAGGGTGAGTTGAAGTTCGATACTTCCAAACCAGACGGGACACCCAGGAAACTGCTCGATGTAACTAGGATTCATGAAGCTGGTTGGAGACACAGGATAGGATTGAAGAAGGGCTTAGAGAAGACTTATGAGTGGTTTTCTTCAAGGAAAAGGTAGTATTGCTATGTTGGGTTGAGATTATTACTTGTCAGAAAGAAGGTCACTTCTTTGGCTAAGCAAGGATTGATCACCTAATAGAATGGGAGTCCTTATTTTCATGCAGCGAAACTAGTTGAATCAATAATGGTCGACTAGAATCATTTGGACAGAAATGAATAGAGTTGTCAGATTATTACTTCACTGGGTGTGATGTTTTTATGAAAATAGTCGTTATTTGCTCACACGTACCTGATCCACGTATGAATAAGCGAATTCGTTCCTTGTCGAAGATATCTTCGGATCTTTCAGTTATATATTGGGACCGTACACATGGTCAAGGTTTTGTGATTGAAGAATTTGAAAGTGCTAATTGCCTGAAACTGGATGCAAGTGACGAAAGAAATTTAGTAAAACGCTTGCTAGAGTCGAGAAAGCTTCTCCAAAGAAGTTTCAGAATTCTCAATGAGAGTAGACCTGAATTGATATACGTTGCTGGAATAGAGTGCATGCCAGCAGCTCGGAAGATGAAGAGGGTTTTTGGCTCTCACATTGTGCTCGAGATTGCTGATCTTCCTGCGAATTCCTACATCGAAAGGTTTGGCTTTCTTTCAAAACCTCTTGAAGCTTTAGTAAATCGGCAAGTATCTGGCGCCGACTCAATAGTGATAACTTCGCCGTATTATTACAGCGATTACTATAAGCATAGGACCAGATTCAAGGAAGAAGAGGTATTTCTATTTGAAAATGTCCCGGAGCAGTCAGTCTTTTCTGGATTCAAGAAAAAACCTCACGATATCTTCAGAGTTGCCTTTATTGGAGGCGTAAGGTATTTTGATTCTATAAGAACTTTGTTTGAAGCCGGAAAAGGAGTAGATGGATTGGAGGTTTTGATAGCTGGAAAAGGCCCTGATTATGAAAGAGTTCTGGAACTGTCTAAAACGTACTCGAATGCGAAAATCACTGGCGAGTACAATTACAAAAAGGAGATTGTAAACCTCTATTCAGAAGTTGATCTTGTCTATGCTGTTTATAATACCAAGGGGATTAACGAGAGACTTGCTCTTCCTAACAAACTTTACGAAGCAATTGTATGTGGAATTCCGATCGTTGTTTCGAAAGGAACTTGTCTGGAGAAGTACGTGAAAGAACTCGGAGTGGGCTTTTCAGTATCAGATGGCGATGTGGACGAATTGAGAACCTTGTTTCTTGATATTATTGGAGCAGGTAATTGCCAACTGCGGAGAATCTCAAAGAAAGAATCCGAAATTAAAGATGGTTTCTTCTATGAGAATATTGAACAGAAGTTCCTAGAATGGATATTGCGCAAACTAGAGCGTTAATTAGACGTTTTCATTAAGGAATTGGCTTTGGCAGAGGCGTTTAGTCTAACTATGAGGGAGCAGCTCAAGGTGCAAGAAATACAACTTCTGAATTGTCTTTTGGGAGGCCAAATGGCTAAAACACTAAGAATAGCGATTTTCTTGTCTAAGGAGAAACACGTAGAATGAGATCTGCTCTTTGTAAGAACCAGAACGGAATCGTATCAATAGATGCTTCATATAAGTATTCTTCGCCATTTCGCGAATATATACCGAAATTTAGCAAACCTCATAGGCTGTTCGCCATTGCTTTTCTCTTAGTTCTTTTAGCTGAAACTGTCTCTTATAGTATGGTAGGGATTGTGTTTTCTTATTTCCAGGCGGCTCTAATCTTATTTCAGATAGTGAGAGGTAAGTTGTTTCAGGCTTTGCTGATTCATTTATTATTTGTTCTGACTTCTCTTGAATGGCCAGCGGATCTAGCGTTAAGACCAGAAATCTATACATATCGAACGGTTTCCGTTTTCGGGGTATCCTTATCAACAATTGTTCTTAGTTTTCTTTTCCTGGTTGTGGCTTTCAAACGCGGAATTCATTTCAAGTTAACAAGAGAGCAAATGTCGTTTCTTTTGGTCTTTTTCCTTGCGACTCTTACGGGTTTCTTCGGAATCGTGTTCTCGGATTATGGACTTTCATACTTCATAGCTGATTTACAGTATTGGACTGTTTTGATCATGTCTGCGGGTCTCGGATTTGCCTTCTTTTCTACTAACAGATCAGGTCTTAGTACATTCAAAAATGTGCTCTTATTTGTACTGTGCTCAAGATCTCTCGTATCATTCTTTGGATCACTATTTGGCTTCCAAAAAGGCGTATATGGGGGCATCTCGACGTTCACGTATGATGCTATTGATTTGCTGATACCTTTGGTGATTTTTGCTCTTTTTGATGATGACTATGGTGTTCGTTATAAGCTTTTCATTGGTTTTTGCTGGACGGCTGGTATTCTTAATATGCTCTTGTTTGCAGCTTCAGGTAAGGGTTTACTCTTATTTGTTGTAGTTGTAGTTGTTCTAATGGTGAAAGCACTCTCAAGAAAGACTTCGATAATGACGAAATCTATAGCAGTGGTCTTAATGGTTTGTGGCGTAGTTTTTCTAATAATTGCTGTTCCAGTGTCATTAAGCAACAATTTACTTTTCTCTATAAAATTTGAACAGAGTGTCTCGCTTTTGTCCATGTCTTGGATCAAGAATCCTTATAAGCTTCCCAGCTCTCCAAGAGACAGAGTTCTCGAGTTCTACAACACAGCTGCGTATTATGCAAAACATCCACTTTTCATAATTGCCGGAAGAGGTTTCGGAGGCTATTTCGAGGATGATGCTTTTTACAATTACACTGCAAGCGACAGAGGAGGTTATAGTACAGAAGAAGTGAAGACAAGAAAATTCGTGAATCCTCACGAGTCATTGAACGTAATCTTTCTTAAGTTTGGCCTATTTGGTATATTGGTGTGGTTCTTCTTCCTTGGCAAATTTCTTGGATTCAGGAAACATAAATGTAGAAAAAGTCTCTTTCTGAAGGTTTCAGGCTTTGTAACGGTTTTTCTTCTCCTGGGTTTTTCTCTGAAGATTGCATTGATAATTGGTTTCTGTATCGCTTCAATTATGGTAGGAGATGAAGTAAGTAATGTTCAAGATGCTTTATGTTGATGCCTTGTGCCCCACTGGACATAAGGTTTTTAATTCACTTACAATATCGGCGCTAATAAGTCTGGAAGCTGAGATACGAATTATGGGGGATGAAAGATGCCTTCCCGAAAACACTATTATTGCATACAGAATTCCTTCGAAATACCTGATGAAGCGAAAGAGTGGGGGTTTGTCAAAGTTCACATATCGGATAAACGAATATCAGAAACTACGGTGGCTTTTGAAAGTCATAGAGAAAGAACACCCAGATTTGGTTATTCTGTCTTCTTACGAGACAATCTCTCTATCTATGGTGTCCGGCAGTATGAAGATCCCAGTGTTAGCATTCAATCGCAACAACCTGGACGAGCTGGAAAGCAAGTTGAAGAGGTTCTTCTACAGACGAATAGGTGATAGTGTTTCACAAGTTGTTTTTGAGAACTATATGGCCGACTATTTGCAAGGCAGTATAAAAGTCAAAAACAAAGTCATTGTTCTACCACATATAGTTGAACCTGGTGAACACTTGCAGTCCCACGCTGAACTTCCCGTTCCAAATTCCGTACTTCTATTTGCTCCAAGTTCAAGCAATGACTTTTCCGTGATTGAAGATTTTCTGAGAAGAGCAGACGAATTGAAAACAAAAGGAATAAAGTTGGTTGCAAAGTATAGAGAAAACGTCGATCGAGAGGCTTTGGTTTTTCGAAAGAGATTTTCTGACGAAGAATATAATTCATTTTTACGTTCGTGTTGCGCTGTTTACGTTCCTCTGCCAAGACAATTTAACTATAGAATCAGCAACGTAGTCAATGAAGCAATTGCAAATAATAAGAGAATTATTATTAGTAGAAATCTATTCTCCCAATTTATTTCTTCCAAATATCCATCGCTTGTTTATATTTTGAATTCCCATCTCCTTGAGGAAGCTAATGAATGGAAGAAATGGTTGAAAGAAAGCACTAGTTCATATTATGAAGAACGAGAAAGCTTCTTGAAGAGTCATTCCAGTGGGCGATTTCATAAAGACATAGTTACTGAGCTACGAAGGCTGGTTTTCTGACTAGCGGTTAACAGAGATTGGAACTTGGTTCGATGTTGATGTTCCTTTTTCTAGGTGTGAAGAGTGTTTTGTATTCCTTAGTTCGGAATATACACAGGGAGAAAGCATTCCAATTATTCAAGTACGATACAATGGCGCGGCAAGCGTTGATCTTGGAACAGTAGTTAGGCAGTAGGATAAGATAGAACTTGTTTTCTTGCTTTAGAATAGCAAGATGTGATATGAAATCTGTGTTACCACTTTTGTCCTTTTCGAGGGAACGGTATACTTCTTATGAGCTTTAGCTATATTTGCGCTAACGCATTGACTAATCTAGTCGATTTTTGAGGAGTAGTGTTAGTGTTCGTTAAGTTAAGCCTTACGGCGTTTTCGGAAGAAAGAAGGAGAGTGAAGATGAAGTCTGCCATCAGCTGCTTGCTATCACTCTGCTCAAAATGATTGACATCCTGATATTGAAAACTTATTACTGAGAACGAAAGCACTTTGAATCTGTAAATGGACGTTTGGAGGTGGTATCGCAGTGGAGCAATCGCTTTCAGTTGTGATCTTGGCTTACAATCACTCGAAGTTTATCAACGAATGTCTTAATTCTTTGTTGTGGCAAGACGATGCTGTATCGCAAGTAGTCATTGTCGATGATTGCTCCAATGACGATACCGTTACACAAATTGACTCTTGGATCAAATGCCACAAAACCAGCGCTTCATTTGATCTACTTTTCATCAGGAATCAGAAGAACGAGGGTACACTTTCTTCTATAGTCAAAGCGGTCTCCAATAACAGGAGTGATATTGTGAAGCTCATCGGTGGAGACGATTTCTTTGTACCGGGCGCCTTGAGAAATATTAAGAACTTCTTCCACGAACACTGCATAGATGTTCTGTCAACTCGAGTCGTACCTTTCGTTGACACTGCGAGAGGCCATCAATTCGTCTACGATTACGGAGTTAGTTTCAGGGAGAAGAAAAAGGGCTTTTTCAAGCTATCTGCTTCGGAGCAATTCAAAAGATTGTCTCTGCGGAATCGCATTGACGCTCCTGGAACTGTCTTTAGAAGGGGAATTCTTGATTACCTGAATCTCTTGCGGAGTAAGGTGAGAATCGTTGAAGATTGGCCTCTTTGGTTAATTCTGACAAAAGAGAATACTAGGATAGATTTCTTTGACGAGATAACCGTTTTTTATAGAAGACATGCAAACCAAGTAACTTCATCAATCAGTGAGTCAGTTGCTAGAGTCAGTTATATTAGAGACCATGTACAGATATATGAATACTTAATAATACCACATCTCAAGGAGTTCGGAAGGTTTGAGAGAAAGATAATCCTTGATAACTATGCATATTACAGATGGAAAGCAGGGCTTCTAGACTCTTCTGAAAGCAGACTCACATTTGGTCTCAAGCATCCCACTATTACACTTAGGAAACTTGCAGGTCTGTCAACAAGAATCTTACATCCTAGACTCGGAGAGCCCTTTGAATTTTCAAAAGAGGGATTGAAGCTTGCAGTCACGAATTTCCTAGAATAATGGAGGCCATTTGGTACAGCAAGAAACGGAATTGTTTGAAACGATGGCACCAATTTAAGCGGCCCATTTTTC
>Ga0116182_1005321_pt1 | contig 11042 bp, 4 predicted proteins | sample AD_UKC077_MetaG_FD_89805 | JGI IMG/M metagenome (GOLD analysis project Ga0116182, IMG submission 89805) | Active sludge microbial communities of municipal wastewater-treating anaerobic digesters from USA - AD_UKC077_MetaG | ecosystem: Engineered > Bioreactor > Anaerobic > Digestate | place: USA...
CGAGTTTTACAGGTGCTGCTTCTTTAACGCTGTATGCGATGGTGGTGGTTGGATTGAATGGGTTAGGATAGTTCTTGCTGAGCTTTGTAGTAAAGACAGGTTGTACGTCTGTGTTCACAGAAGTTTCTACATGTACGTCGTCAAGTTTCATCATGAACAAGTCTGTACAATCGTGGTGACGGAATGCGATGTAGAGATTACCACTGATATATGGTAATTGAATTGTCTTTTGTACCCATGTGCTGGAGAGGATCATTTCATTGAAGATTGGGTTGAATGATGCGAGATCGGTATCTGTGGTTGAAACCATTACTGAGTAGATTTCTGTTGGCCAGTTTGGATCTTGAGGAGCAACCCAGAATTTGAGTGTTCCAACATGTCCTTCTGGGAAGGAAAGTTTTGGTGAAATCAACCAGTTATCTGGTGTGAGTGGACCAGTTGCATTGTCATAAGATGCAGAAGCTGCAGCTTTTGTGCCACTGTGTGCATAGTCTGCACCGTCCATTGCTCTCCACTTATTACCGTCGCCATCAGCATCGATATTGAGCCAGCCCATTGGTAAGAATGTTTCAAAACCTTCATCCCATGGGAAGGTGGTAATTGCATAGTTTGCATTTACTTCGACAGTAACTGTTGCAGGATTTGATTCACCTTCATCATAAACAGCTGTAACGCCGTATGTGTATGTGCCATCATCTAAGTTAGTATCAACATAGCTGAGTGTTGATGTTGGTAATGTATTAGTTGTTAAGAGTGTGCCATTGCGATATACTTTGTAACCTAAAAGTGCTCTATTTGCCATTGTATTAGCTGTTTCAAAGCTTGTTACATCGAACATGCCAGCATAGCTTCTTGTACTTGGTACGATTGCATCGTTTGCAGGGATTGAATTGATATCAATCTTAGCAATTTGTCTGTCAACAGTTGTTGCAAGACCTTCGATACACCAGTTGTAGTTAAGAGAAGCGCCTGCTTCGAGCAATGTGCCCCAACCACCCATGTTCAATAAGTTACCATAACCATCAATAGCAGGACCTTGATCAACGCCAGCAGGGAAGCCACCAGGTGTATTGTTATTGTAACCAATCCATAATTCACCAGTTGTAGGAATATCAACAGGAGTATCAAGGATTACCGTGTTCCAAGCATCTACAGTGATGTTTGCAGCTACTTGTGATGCTACTTGTGTGCCAGGATTGTAGTTGCCACCAGTAGCACTACCGCCAGTCCAAACTTTTACGGTATATGTTGCAGCTGGTTCATGAGGTACGAATTTAACTTTGAGTAATTGTCCGCCAGCAACGCCTAAGTTAGCAAGTTGAGCAGCAGTAAATCTTTGAGCAACGTCGAAGTTTGCTGCAGCGTTTGTGCCGATAGAGTTATTACCAAATTGACCGCTGTGAGTGATCCAAGCAGTTGGAGCGCCAGCTTCCATCCAGTTGAGTGTAACATCAGAACCTACTACTTCGCCAGTTAAATCTTGTGGTGGGTAGAGGGTAGGTGTATCGCCTTCGATGGTAACTTGAATGGTATTTGATGGAGCAGACTCAATACTTGGGTTTGTGTATAGAGCCGTGACATAGTAACTGTATGTAGTGCCCGCTTCAATTGCTGCGTCACTGTAACTTGTGGCGGTAGAATTTGCTAAGAGGCTATTATTTTTATAGATATTATAGGAAGAGAGTGTGCCAGTTGATCCTGCAGCAGGAGCGCTCCAGTTCAAATGAATAGCATCATCAGTGATAGTATATTGCAGTCCTTGTGGAGGATTAGCGACCAGCACTGTAAAGTCAGCAGTATTTCTTGCACTGATAAAGTTGCCAGCGTCAGTAGAGTTTGCAATGCCGACAATAGATAGGTTACCTGCAGGTATAGCGGTACCTGTGTAGTCAACATCATAGAAAGTAGTTCTGAATTTGAGAGTATCAGCGCCACTCATTGCATAGTAGATTTGACCATTAGCAAAGTTGCCAGTCGAGGTAAAATGTACGCCCTCAATCTTTACAAGACGTGATTCATAGTTTTCAAAGTTGGTATTAAATGCATTTAAAGCGACAGTGGTTGGGGAGACTTGATTGCCAGTTGAGCTTGCAGGATTACCAGCTAATACAGGTGTAAATTGCAGCATACCGCCAAACGAGACGAGCTTGCCAGTAATACCAGTAATACCGTCATAGAGATTATAATCTCCCAAGATATTAGCTTGGTCATCTATCAAGATACCACCAGTAGCGTCTTGCACAAACTTTTGATTACGATAAGCCTGCTTAAAGGTCACTACTGCTTCGCCTGTGAGTTGGTAGATAGTGCCCTCATCGTCATCTTGCTGTCTCAGTGCTGCAATATTTGCATTTTGAATAGGTGTAATAATGGTATAAGTTACTGATGCAATACTACTTGGATCAAGCCCTTCAGCATAAGCAATTGCCTTCAAGTTTGTATCTTGAGTAATATTTATTGGCGTAGTATATGGAGTTGATTGATTATTTGGATTGGTGCCATCTGTAGTGTAATAAATATTTGCATCTGGAGTTGCACATTCTATAGCCACCTCAACAGAGTTGTAATATGAACCTGTTCCCGGAGTGATAACAGGCGTGAAAGTAGCTGTAGGAGCTTGTGGAGTAAATGTATGCTGTCCCAAATCGTCTATATAATCAATAGGCTGCACTATCCACTCTGAATCATTCTCATTTGTGCCCGCAGAGGATGCCCAGTCAGTGGTAGGGGATATGACAGTAGGTTTTCTAATTAGTGTATGGTTTGCTGCAGCGCCAACAACGCCAGCAACATCAAAGTTTGGTTCGGAGCTATTTCCAGTATTATAAATGCCAAAGATGTCTATAAGAGCATCATTTTTGAATAAACCAACGCAATCATTACCATTATAGTTGGTGGGGTTACCAGAGTTTGGATATACATCAGACAATGCTTTAATAGCGGCATTTGCTTGATTGTGACAAATAACAAATGTGCTGCCATGAGCAAGCGTTCCAGTCATTTGATAGGTATTTGATTCATTCCAAGTATTACCATTGGCAGCGAGCTTGATTTTATACGCTGTCAAGTCGACAGTTTCGCCAGTACCATTAAAGATTTCTATTGCTTTATTATTTGAACTACCCTCGATATACTCAGAGATGAAAAGATCTGCCGCATAAATGTCGCCTGAACTCTGCAGGGTTTCGCTCATAATAAGCTGATTATTGCCAATAGCAACGACTTTGTTATTATTTGTTCTAATCTTTCTAAACTGAGTAGGGTTGAAAGTTAAAGAAGGCAAGCTCTCCTCAATCCATGTAATCCCATCGTCTGTAGACTTGAGTATAGCCCAGTTAGTGCCTTGCTGGCTGGTATTATTACTATATCCAGCAATATAAAGAGTCCCATCTTGCAAACGCGTGATGCTGTTTAAAGTACCAACACTGACAGGCATGGCGACTTCTGTCCAATCATCGACCGTCATACCGCCATTGGTTGTCCGGAAGAGCTTTCCAGCTTGAGTTACATTGCCGCTTGCGACAGTTGCTTCAGTTAGAATAAAGCCATTATCGTCATCATAAAAGAAGATATCAGTGATCGTTTTATTGCCTAAAACAAAGCTTGTCCAGTTTGACCCACCGTTTGTAGTAAGGTAAACAGCGCCTGCTGTACTGCCTGCAAAGCCAATGTTTTCATTTTTAAAATAGCTGCTATAGAGTGTAGGTGTGCCGAGTCCTGTGTTTGCTAAAGTAGTCCAGGTGATACCACCATCGGTAGTCTTAGCATTGAACTCATTTCCAATAGCATAGCCTATTTGATCATTAATAAAAGAAAAACTGCGGTAGATCTTTGTAGAAGTGACATTTGGCATGGTAAAACTTGTCCAAGTATCGCCGCCATCGGTTGTGCGATAAATATTGCCAAGAGTCTTTCCTGTTACTAAACCTGTGTTTGCATCAAAGAATTTTACTGCATAGAGAAAAGCGGTCTCATCTTGGACAAATATCTGATTGTAGCTTTGACCAGCATTTGTGGTTTTGTACATGGATGCACGATCGCCGACAACGTACCAAGTATTATCATTGCCAATTGATACATCATATAAGTCAAAGGCATTTGGCACAAGATTTTGCCAATCATTAATAGTTGTATCCCACTTCATCAGTGAACCATATGCAGCAGTGGCAATTAGCTCATTTGCAGAGTTAAAAGCGCAGCCTCTTATAGCATCTGTATAATGGGTATTTGAAGCTGTAACAGTGGTAAAATTGTCATTAGTTTTTACAATAAAGCCATTACTTGCAGCAGCATAGCCAATGGTCCCATTCCATGCCGTATCATAGATAGAGGCAGAGCTGGAACCGACATTGTCGTGATGGGTAAAGGTTGCACCATTATCATCACTAAAGCCAATATAGCCCTTATTTCCAGTTAAAACGAGGCGTGTGCCGATTTTTTTAATAGAGTAAATATTAGGATTATTTACATTATTGATGTTTACCGCTGTCCAGCTTGCGCCGAAGTTTTCAGATTTATAAACAGTAGCAGTGCCACAGCCAAAGAAGGTCAATCCAGACTCTTCCATATAAATACTATTTATTATTGATGTTGTTGGTGAAGGAACAGCGGTGAAAGTAGCCCCAAAGTTTGTTGAATAAGCAATTAGCCCGCCTCCACCAGCGATAATGAGTTTGCCTGATGGTAAAAACTGAGCTGTTTTAACATGGCTTGAACCAAAAATACTGATACCCTGGACCTGTTCTGTCCATGTTTGACCGCCATTATCAGTATAAGCAACAAAGCCGCTATTACCGACAATAACTCCATTATTTTCATCTGCAAAAGATACTGCATTGACTGTCTTATAGGTTGCTGATGCTGCGTCAAAAGCAGGGCTCTCTACAAATTCCCATGTAGTACCACCGTTAGTTGACTTTACAACTGCACCGCCACTGCCAACTGCCCAGAAGTGATTGTTGATTTTGCAGCTACCAGCAAAAGTGCTAGGGAATGCTGTTTGTCGAGATAAATCCCAAGCAAAAAGCGTTGATGATAGACTAACTACAAGTGCTAAGATTAATATGTACCTTTTCACGTAAGCCTCCATTCTTTTTTAGTAATTTTATTATTATTATTCACTCTATGATATTTTAATAATACCAGGCTTTGCTTTTTTGTCAAACAATATTTAAAAAAAATTAACTCGCTCGCCTGAACTCATGATCAAGAAGCATTAATCACATTTTTTGACGCTGTTGCATAATACCCAAAATAGTTTATCAAAGAATAAAGCTGTATCATAAATAAAAAACATCACCCTCTATATATATAGGGCTTACAAAATGGTGTTTTTCGAAAACTATTTTTACCCAAATCAGCAGATGCCTACTCCGAGCGGGTTTAGAGATGATTTTTTTATACCAACAACTCTCCTTAGTGGGCTCAGATCGATTACATTTCATATCTCATCTCTCAATTTTCAACTTGCTTCGAGTCTGAAAACCAAGTTTGTGCATTAATCAACCCCCTCATTTAAATAAGCAAAATCAAATATACTCTATGATAGTTTTAGCTTTTTCTGCTAAAATGTAAAATAATAGTTGACAGAAATTGTATTGAATAATAATTTTGGTTAGAATGTTGTCTGTTAGAATATAGTTTTATTCGAGGATGGAGGGGGAATGAAGACAAGGATACAGAATTTCTTAAATAAGCATATTTCTGAGAATGCGAAATTAATAGATGTTAAAAAGGCAGAAGAAGCGCTAAAGCTCACTCGATACGGATTAAAACAGTATCAGTTACTTGATATTTGTTATTCTGAAGATGATCAAACCAAACAACTAAATGTAATAGAAAAAAAATACCCAGAGCTTGATATGCCAATGCTGATTAGCCAAGATCATAACTGTCGAGAAATACAGTTTTTCAATTCTGAATATAAAAAGATCTTTACACGCTTTTTTGATATTCCGATACTATTTGGCGACCAAAAATATGTTTATTATCGTGATTTCCTTGAAGATAAAAAGAGATTTGGACCTCCAACTCTGCCCTCAAAAGAGCATGTAAAAAACTTGATCACCAGAACTGCAATTAAGGACGCTAAATTGAAAGGGCAAAATTGGGAACATGCTTGTCAGTTTCAGAGTGTATATGATTTTTTCTATAGAGTATTGTGTGATCAATTGACAGAAGAAGAGACTAAGCAAATAAAAAAAGAATGGAGCTGGTTTTTCCCAAGCTTAAAAAAGCTTCAAAAGCATATTGGCGAGTTAAGACTTGCAAAAATTAAAACAAAATACAATCCTGCTAAAATGAATAATTATTTAAAGAAGATACCCTTTTCTTTGCATCATGGCGACTTTTCATATATTAATATTGGCTTTAATAGCGAAGGTAAGCCCCTGGTAATTAATTGGGAGAAGTTAAGTTATGCTCCTATTTGCTATGATTTCGTACTATTCATCAGCGAATTACCGCCGCTTGATTTTTGTGATTATTATGAGGAGTGGTATGTGGAAGCATACAATAATGCCTGCGATGATCCAATAACATATAAGCATGTGTCATTAATCGTAGAAAGGCTAAAGCATTTCCAGTTCTTTGTAGTAAAAACATTAGAAATGATCTATGAAAACAAATGGAAAGATGAGCATGGCGTACATGAGTGTGAAGCGAAAATGCGTAATTATGTCGAAGTTTTGGATAGTATTTTAAAAAGATAAGATATATTACTTTTTAGAATTGATTCTCTTTTTCCATTCATTTATTTCTTTTGTCTTTTTAAGCCCTTTTAAGATATCAAGATACATTGTTTCAATAGCTTCCAACGAATAGATTTCCTCTTCGTCTGCGATATTTTCTCCTCTAAAAGCAAAAGCACTTTGCATTATATCATAAGCTTTTTGATACTTACTTTGCTGCTGATACACGTCTGCCAGCATTAAATAAGCATCGTAGTGCTGATCATTTGCCTCGATAGATTTGATTAATTCACTTTCTGCCTTTTCATAATCTTTCATTTTAAAGTAAGCTTCGCCCTTATATCTCAAGGCACAAGACCAATTTGGTGCATCAACAAGTAAATCATCGTAAAGAATGAGGGCTTGCTCCAGGTGACCCAACTTCAAAAGCATATTTGCAGTTTGGAACTTGTCAAAAAAGCTCAAAGAATCGATATTCTCTAAGACTCTACTCAAGGTGTTTTGCAGTTCAAGAAAAAGGGCATTCATCAAAATGCAATCACTTTCTACATCGTTATTTTGATCGCTTCTATCGCCATAGTAAGACACTGTCTTTAAAAAGTTTGTAAAGTTTTGCTCATTATAATATTCCATAAATACCTTATCATCCACGTGAGCAAACAATGCAATAGGGCACAATATCAGTGCAATTAGCAAATATCTCATTATTATCCTCTATTTAGATAAAATAAAAAAGGGTATTCGCTGATGAACACCCTCTGTAAAGCTATACTTGACGTACTTCTTTGACTTCTGGAATATGTTCTTTCAAGACTCTTTCTATTCCTGCTTTTAAGGTTAAAGTAGCCATTGGGCAGCTACCGCAAGCACCTTTTAAGCGAACTTCTACAATGCCATCATCTGTGATATTGATGAGTTCAACATCACCACCATCAGCCTGTAAGGATGGTCTAACTTTTTCAAGCATTTCTAATACTTTTTCTTTCATGCTATCCTCCATTTTTTATTATAAATATAATGCAATTCTTAGTAAAGGCAATTTCTTTTTTGAAAAAGAAACTTAGTTATTGTAACCGCATCTTATGGTGTTAAATAATCAAGTGCAAACTGAATGCATTTTTTATGTTCAATTGGGCTCTCATTGATCAGTGTGCTCTTGTTTTTTAATAAATAACTGAGAAAATCCGTGTCTTGCTCCGCTTGGAATGCTAAAAGGCTTTGCACCAGATTATACGCAGCTTGCTTTTGGATATCAAGTAAATGATAAATATTTACTATGTTTTCAGTACTAATAGCAAGCCAGCTACCCTCTTTGGAAATACAGCAGCAATTGACTTGAGTTTCAAACTTAAATTTCTTAAAGGCAACATTTTCTACATAATCAAAGATTAAAACATCTGTTTCTCTAACAAGGACAACATAGTTTGTATTTGTCCAGAAAAAGTGGCTATTGATGATGGCACTTGAGTTCATCGTGGCTGTTATTTCTTTTGAAAAAGTATCATGTATAGTAATCATTGACTTGTCTTTCACAACTTGGCAAATCGAAAAACACTCTAAATCGTGAGAGAACCTGGCGCCAGTTACACTGTTTTCAAATTCTTTGTTCCATAATATTTGTCTTGTATTTAGCTCAATGATTTTCACTTCACCTTTCCATCTATCTCCCAATGCAACAATTATGTATCGACTATTGGACGATACATCGACACTATTGATCACTCTTTTTGATTTGACAATATTCATTTTTTCAGGGGCATCAATATGGGCAATAATAATTTCAAAAGAGGTAAATGCAATTGCATATTTATTGTTTGAGCTAATGATTATATTGTTGATAAAACTTGTATGTCTGAAATGAACTATTGTTTTACCTTGGAGGTAATCATATATTTTAAACTCATTTTCATTTTTTTCAGCTACAAACCCTTTACTATTGGAGTAAGCAACGGTCTCGAAAGGAGATTTCTTTGTTTCTTCACCATCAACTACATGACTTTTCAGGTTAAATTTTTTAATCAAATATTCTTTACTTTCAGAAAAAAAAGAGCTTCCATCGGGCGTTGCATAAAGCTGGGTGATGGCTGTATTATGATAGTATTTATAAATCTGGTTAGTCGCCAGCTCGAGAACCTGGACCGTTTTTTCACTTCCAGCACTTGCTACAAAGTCGGAGTTATGGCTAAAAGCGATGATATTTACAGGCATTAAATGCTTGACAGAGCACACATCTATCAATGTTGGCATTTTGCAGAGCGATTTAATAAATAACAGAGTATTTTTTTCATTTACACACTGCTTATTTAGGTAATTATAATAATACAACAGAAGTTCATCATCAAAGTCTAATTTGCTATTATACAGTTTTTTCGAGCCTGTAAAGCTTTCTAATTCCATTATTTTCTTTAAAACCATTCTCTGTACAATGGACAATGCAGTGTTTTGAAATGTCGTACAGAGTATATCCAGCTCTTTTGAATAATCTTTATCTCCTTTTAAAGATAAGTGATTTAATGAGAACAAAAAGTCATTCAGATTAACAAGATTTGCTACCTTAACTTTTGCGATATCTTTCAACTTTGTCAATGCTTGCGGGCTAGATAATTGAGATGTCATTTTTTCTAAATGTAATTGTAGATTCTTTTTTTCTTGTTCAACATCTTCTACAATTTTTGTATCTTTGCTAAAAGCTCTCAAGTCAATTTTTAAACCTTTTGTCGGTTCATCATATACTTGCAGTCTAGAGAATATCAATTGAGGATAAAATGGTATTTTATGACTTGAGACGTCCATTAATTGACCGATTACCTTTTGGAAATTAGAGTATTCATTATTTTTTTGGGGTATTCGTTGACCATTGGCACTTTTTGTTGCATTAGACTCATAAGATTCTTCCAGAACCAGTTCTGCGTCAGGCATTGCTAAGTCAAAAATATCTCTATTAAGCAAGCTTGCCAAAACTAATCGATCTTTATCCATATTGTCAATAGCATCGGAGAAAACCTGTGGAAAGAGCTCTGACAACTTATAAAGTTTATAATAGTTACAATCATTTACAATATAAAAGTAATTTTTCAAGATTGTGAGTTTGCATTTAAGCTTTGGTACTTCTATATATTGCTCAATACCGAATAGCCATAATAATAAATATAATTTTTGGACATCGTAAAGATGATAAAAGAAATTTACTAATAAGCTCTCATTTATCGAAATAATAGGAAGAAATGGTTCCCAAAACATTAAAAAATCATTTATTTCACTTCTGCTTGTCTTGATCATTGCCGTTTGGATAAAGTCGTATTGATAACTCTCCTGGCTGTTAATTTTTTTATTAATTAAGTGACCAATTATCTCATCTTTTACATCATCGCCAATTGCCTGCAAAAAGTCATCTTGATCAACAAGATTAGATTCAAATGCTTCAACTAAAGAATTGACAAAAACTTCTTTATGCTTTGATAAGAATATTTTCTTTAAAAAACCAAAATCACCCAATTTCAACACACTTGTAATCACTGATTTTTTGCCATTATCACTCAACTTATCAATTACTAAAAGTAATCTATCTGAATCACCAAAGTACTTTTGCATTAAATAATCAATGATGTTTTTCTCAAAACTTGTATCTATTAATTTGAGTAAAATAGATTCAGCATCGATGTCAATGAAATGCTGAAAGATTATTTGTTTGAATTCATCTGTAGTTTTATGAAAGATCTCCAATATTTTTGAAATAGAATCTTTATATAAAACCCAGATTTTTTCCATTAAAGCAAGAGAAGGTTGCTCTAGAAAAATCTTTTCGATTAAATAATCAGCATTTAGTTCAATCAATGTTGTTATTATTTGTTCTTTCTTTGCCTGATCAGTTTCTTTTAAATACGCTTCATATAACTTTTCAGGGTTGTTTTTATTAAATAAACTCGATAGCATTCCTTCCTTCTTTTTTCAAATATAAAGTAAACAATCAACGTTTATCCTATAAGTGTTTACTGTCAAGTGTTTTTTTTAGAGGTGCGGATGTCATTTTAAAATGAAATGATATGCATATACAAAGAACACAAACTTTACATTTTTGAGAATAAAAAAGATGTTTAAATTGTTTTTTTACGTTTTATATAAAGATTAAAAAAGTATTTGACAATCAATTTCGAATACTGTATAATAACCTTAGAATCATTAAAAAGGAGTGTATTTAATTATGCAAAAGGAAATCAAAACAAAGAAAGATTTAGGAAATTCTACTGCCAAGTTTCAAAAGACGAGAGCTTTGAATTAGAAAGCAGACAAAAAATATAGTTAAAATATTACTTGACAATAATATAGGGTATCATATAATGGCATTAATTAAAG
>Ga0116182_1005337_pt1 | contig 11021 bp, 5 predicted proteins | sample AD_UKC077_MetaG_FD_89805 | JGI IMG/M metagenome (GOLD analysis project Ga0116182, IMG submission 89805) | Active sludge microbial communities of municipal wastewater-treating anaerobic digesters from USA - AD_UKC077_MetaG | ecosystem: Engineered > Bioreactor > Anaerobic > Digestate | place: USA...
AGGTCCTTTTTTCCCGGGAATGTAAAAAAAGTTGTATTGCCCCTAAATCCTATATCTGTAATCAGCATCTAGACTTATTCACAGGCAAACCTTTTGTACTCGCTTTATTTAAAGGTATTTGCAAGGCAAATTTCCAACCAGACCACTCGTGATCTTCTAGCGCAGATTCGGGATTTTTCGTTTTGCGTTTGCAGCAAAAGCCATATGCTTATCAGAATTTTGAGAGTTGCTTTTTGTATTTCTTCATGCTACGCTGCAGGAAGCATCTATTACAGGGAGAGATACCAATGCCAGTAGATTTTAACAATAAGCAGCAGAGTCAGCCACAGCCGTCATCACAGGCCGTGCCGGTAGCATCCAATCCTGAAGTTGAATCACAGACTAAGGCTAAGCCCGAAAAAGAAGCGCCGATGACGATTCAGGAAATGCTGACGCTTGGGTTATCTCAGGCCGACAAAGACAAAGTCATGTCGCTGCACGGTCAGCTCACCAGTGGTGATTTTCTTGTTAATTTCATGTTCGACGTGAACACCACGATTGACATTGACATAAATCGGCATCTAAAGGCCTCTCTCAGAATCATCAGCACGGCAGAACGCGAAGACTACGATGCGTATTTATATGGCAAAGATCCGTTGAATTTATATATTGACAAGGATACAGCCGAGATCAAAGCCATCGCCGCCAGTGAAAACGTATCAGAACTTCAGGCCCGTGAATTATTTTTACGTGTCTTTCCAAAAGATATCGCCCAGGCCAGATATTCCCGTGTAGTTCTTGCCGCCAGTTTGCTGCGACTGCAGGGCAAGGCCATCGGAAAGACAGTCAAAGAACGCTTCGAAGAAATTGGCAAGCTGCCTGTGTATATTTCTCAGCAAATCTCTGGTAATCTCGGCCTGCTTGAGCGCGCAATCAAAATCGCCTTGTCTGACGATGCAATCATAAAAAACTGATTTCGCGGCCAGGGGTCAAGCGCTTTGCCAGGCTCCTGGCTGCGGGTAGCAACTTACTATCTGCAATAACCAGTGCTAATCGTGACTTTGAGTTTTTTATACGATTTTTATTCGAGTATGGCCTGCTTCTAAACGACTCGCTGGCCCTAAAATTTGCCGTGCTGACTAACGCCGGGACAATGACGGCCGATGCTCGTGGCAAATTGCTTGCAGATATTCAGGGCATAATCACGCCAGATTTCAAAGATCCGCAAGAGTCTATCGATGAAAAACTCCCAGCCTTGATGAAAGAACTGGAGAACACTATAATTACTTTTGACCGTGATAGTATGCGGAGAATACGCCGGGAAATCAAAGACGAAAAGATGCAGGTATGATAAATGGCATATACACCAGCCGGGGGCGTTTCTGGATATAATACAGCGCCGTATGATTTTGCAAGCTATGGCCAATTTAATAACACAGCCTACGACAATTCTGTCTACGGCGATTACTATAGCTTTAATCAAATAACGCCATTCTCTGCATGGGGCCAGAAAAACATATGGGGCATGCGCACGCCGCCCCCGGGCATGTCTTACAGCGCTTATCAAGATCGTATAAATGTCCTGAGTGATAGGTTTACTAACTACGCCATACCGTCGACCATAGGCTCTGCCGCATCTATATTTGGTACCGGCATGTTTATGTATTCAGATCTCATGTCTGGCAGCTTGGATTTGGCTGGAAAGCTTACTGGATCTGCCTCGTTAACACGAGCTGGCGCCAGCATAGGCAAACTTGCTGATGTCTATGGCGGGCTAAGCACCAAACTGACGTCGGCTATACACGCGCCATTGAAATACATGTTCGCAGAACCTGCCGGGCAATTAATAGGCACGTTTGGCGACGATCTTGTGAATATTGGCAACAAGTTCGGCGGAACATTTTTAGGAAATTTTAATAATTTCGGTTCTTATGTCTCACAGGGCACACAACGTCACGTAGAGAATTTCTTGACATGGCAGCATGGTGGCGCCGATAAGGCCAAGACTGCCATAGAAGCCTTCAGGAGCACTGGCACGCTTGGGTGGCTGGGAACTAAGGCAATAAGTGCGCCGTTATATTTAGGCGCCAGTATCGCGACTTTTATGGGCATGCATGCCGTTCTGGACACAGCTATTAAGGGCGGTATCAACGCGTCTGGCGTCGGGATACAGTATGAACAAGATAAAATCTCTGACACGTTCGAAGGTTTGTCTGATCGAGTTTTATCTGGGCCCTCTGGATATAAATCCAAACGATTTGCAGCTGATATAGCGCAGCATATACGTGAGAAAAGCTTTGGAGATGCAGAACGCTCTGGCATCATGAGCTATCTAGGCATTTCCGATACTACCATGGGCCGTTTTACTGGCGGCTGGGCTGTTATAAAAGATATGCGGACAAAAACAGCGCAATACGCGCTTATGGCAGAGTCTGGCTTGCTTACTAAAAGCAATTCAGCCGAAGAATTTATCAAAAAAGCAGATGCCATGTATGCTGCTATTAATAAACTAGGCGAAGCACTTGGTCAAACGACTACAAAAGCAATGGAAACGGCTCGTGTATTAAAATCCCAAGGCCTTGCAGCTCCGCATGAAATAGCCAATGCTGGTAGTTCAATAAGCACAAGCGCTGGTATGTCTGGATACAGTCATAATCAGGTGTTGGCCATAACTGGCGAAGCTTCAGAGGCCTTTCGGGGCACGATTTTCGGCCAAGATATGGCTTTTAACATGGCCAATAATATTTTACGCAAAACGTCAGTCGGAGCAAGCGCCATAGGCGATAACGCTTTCGATAAATTATCATACACGCTTCGTGGCAAGGACAGCATGAACGTGTTCGGCGTCAAAGTAGCCTCAGAGCTATATAATGCCAGCGAAATAAAAAGCATGATGATTGCTTCTATGTTTGAAGAGACTCAAAATGGCTTTAGATACACTGGCAAGATAAATAACGCTGCACTCAGCGCGGCTCTAAATGGCGAGAATAATTATCTGACTGATTCTGGGACGCTGGGAAATCTAAACTCTATTTTTGGCCTAAAAGACCGGACTACACAGCGCGCTGCCGAGCGGGCCATGACGGACTATTCTAATAATTTGTCGTATCCGCAAATGCAGAAATTTATATCAGCCGTTGGGCGCATGCGAGGCTATGAATCTGATATCGAATTATGGGACCAGCGCTTTCGTGAGCAGGGCTTAGACCCTACAAGCGCCAGAAACATGGCCAAGATATTCACGGCCGATACACGTATACAAGAAAGCAATTACGCGTATTTCGAGCAAAAGCAACAACAGCTTTCCAATTATTTAGAGAAAGAAAATACTAAAAAATATAAAAGCGGCCTGTCCGGCCTGTTTTTCGATTATCACGAATATACTGGCAGACATACGGCGCTAGCTGAAGCCGGGTTTTTCGGCATGGCCGGTATGGGTGCTGCTGCCTTAATGGGTGCTACTTCTGTTGCGCCTTTATTAGGTGCTGGCATTGTGATAGGTGGTGCTGTATCCGCGTATTCAAATCAGAATTATTTTGAATCTATTGGTAGGAGAATAGGGCCTGGCCATGGATTTGCATCTGGTTTGGGAAGTTATGTGGCCGTAGGGACTGTCGCTGCTGGCAGTGCTATTGGCGCACAAAAACTTATTAGTGCGGGAATACTGGCAGATAAGTTTGAGCTGTTCCGCGGAGGCATCAGTGCCGTAATAGGCAGTGGTTTGGGATATGTTGGCTCTGGCTATGGCCAAGAAGCTTTTTCCGACTTCTATAAAGAGACCTTTAATTTGAAAGATCCTACCGCCAGATTTCTTGGAGGCGTTACCGGAACTGTGGGCTCGGTTCTACCAACAGCATTACTTATGGGTCCTACTGGAGCAGTGCATGCGGTGTCAGGCTTGGGCACCGGCCTATGGAGATCCTATAGCGATGCTTATTTATCCCCTACGGAAGCCGTGTCTCAGCGCGATGCCTTGCAGGGAACTATGTCTATGATGGAGGGAGCAGAACGATTAAGAAACATAGATCCAGAATCTTATGCAGCCATGAGCGTCGCTGGAAAATCCTTTAGAAGTAGCATAGACGCCTCGTCCATGCAATCTTACTTTAAAAAATCCAGTAAGAAAGAACTGGAATTTATGTCTCAGGTAGCTATGGCTGCAATTAGAGGGAATTTAAAAGGCACGCCAGGAGTGTCTGGATTTGGTACAAAAGAGGAATCTCCAGAAGTATCTATTTTTGGCTGGAAATTAGGAACTCCATCATATCGCTCCAAAAAAATCGTAGAAGACAGATCTAAAATGACTGGAGCTATGTCTGCCATAAATGATCAGTTTGTCGCTATAATGCAGGATACCGGGTTAGACTTTGAGAACCTAGATGCGTTCCTTGGCTATATAAAATACCTGGGTGGCAGAAGTGGTGGTGGCGTAAAGATAGGAAGCGGCGCAGAAAAGGCATTGAGCAGAATACGGGCGATAACGAATATGTCCGGGGACTCTAGTACATCGAGCTCTATATTAAATTTCTTAAATGACAATTACAGCTTTTCTAAAGTTAAGTTTGTTAACGAGGATGGGGCTACGATCTTCGATAACTTTAGTAATTATGTATACGGTGCCAGTGGACAATCGTACGAACAGGCATCTGCCACAGCTGCTAGCGCTGTTAAAAGAGCTAATGAGGCTTTTGCAGAGGCCGTAGGCGTCTCTAAGGACAACATAAAATTTATAACGGCAGAAAATGCAGCAGGAGTTGCGGCATATATGCGTGCCATGCTACGAGGGGATACTGCTAGAGCAGACTCTATAGAAAAGGGTATGGGGTTGGGCAGCAGTACTGTAAATCAGATACTGGCTTATAAGGGCAGTGAGGGGTTGCGGGCTGGGGCCGATAAAATATTTACAGAACTGTCTAATGCTGTGGTTAGCTCTACTGACACCGCTGTAAAGCAAGGCATGCGGGACTTTGTCACACGAAAAGGTGCTATACTTGGGGATAGCCTGAATGCTGTTAGCTCGTATATGAATTATTTGTACACTGGGCAAAAGAATGAAGGCGACATGATAGCGTTCCAACGACTCGCAGATAATAATTTTGAAGGAATTCAAGACAGCGCGACTCGGGAAGCATTGCGCGAAATGTACTCGACGTCTAATGCAACAGACGTGCTAGTACAGTCAGCTAATTCTGGAAACTGGTCAGTAGGACAGGCGCGTGAGAAAATTAAATCGGCCGGCAAGTTAAATTCTGTCACTAAGAACATGATGCTGTCTGCCATGGAAGGTTTGTCAGATACAGCAGCGTTCAGCGCGCACTCTACTAATATCATGAAGCACATAAACGAGACTGTCTTGCGCAGCAATATGGGCGAGGCAAGCCGAAGTACGTCAGAGTCCGTAGCACAGTTACAAGTAGAAGTGCTTGGCCGCCTCGATGGCTCGATAAAAGCGCTGAATTCTATACTGCTTGCTACGAATTTAATTAAAGACGAGAACGTTCGCAAGAATTTGTCTGAGGCAAACAATCCCCCAAAGACTACGAACGAGGCTGTAGTTCCACTTTTAAATAACTCCAGCCCCATTGATGGGGAACGACGCGCACCTAATTTTAGTGTAAATTAAATAGCATAAATTGTTGGCAAAGGAAGGAGATAACATGGCTCAAATAACTATGGTGAACATCGCAAGCGAGGAATACGCAAAGCACTTACTCCCATCTTCTTCCGAGTATAACACCCAGGAAGCTAAGCTAGGCGGAGGTTGGTTTTTAGATAAGGCCATGGCCGATAACTTAGTGGCGTTGGCCAAAGCTACGGATTCACAATTGGTCATAAATACCGCCTACAGGAAGCCTTATCTAGATGTTGACGGCGGGTCTACTAAAACTAAAGCCACCCACGGAATTGGTCAGGCCGTAGACATTTCCACTTATATAAAAAAGGGAGAAACTTACGGAGCTGCACTTGCCAAAGGCGCTGCCAGGAAGTTGGAACTCGGAGCTACCGTCCTCACAGACGATAGATTTAAGGGTAAACTGGCCTTTGGGGGTTCTATTTACGGAAAGTCTGGCGGGGCTACTAAGACTGTCACGCCTCTGACATCTAATAAGTCAATCACGATACGTGATTTAAACTTGTCTGAAACCATGCATTTCGAAAGCGAAGAGAATGCCGCTATAATAAAGGCCATGACTGACGAAGAGCTTCTGAAGTTAAATGCGACTGTGCAGGCTATGGCCAACTCTAGAGACGGTAGAACGGCCACTCCGGCAAAACCAGAATTCACTATGAAGAACGCGGATGGTACTACCTACACTATTCCCGCAGAACCAGCGTTGGATGCCAGAGATCTTCGTGTAAAAGAATTTACAGTGGACACTGTTACCGGGGCTGTGACTGATATAGGATACTCCGATAGATCTAAGTTAAAAGTTGGCTCCGGAAAGCTGAAAAGTGATTCAGCACCTCTGCAGAACGACCCAGATATTCTTATAGATCCAGATCTTAAGCATACTTTAAGTGTTACTTCTAGGCCAGGGGCCTCAAGGGATAAGGCTACTGTGAGCGACGACCCATTTACAACCGCTTATGGAGCTAGCGATGGTAAACAAGGCAGCATGGGAGACTTCATGACGTTCCAGGGCACGCCGGTTAAAATTCCTAGCCGAGCTGCAGACGGGACTATTCCAAGAGTCGTTGAGATCGATTCCAGGCAATTTAATAATGGTATTGATAATTATCGCGATGCAGCACAGATTAAGAAAATCACGAATAAACTCGTAAAAAATGCAATGCCAGGAAAGCATCCGTTTGGCGCGCAGCTGAAGCACGACGGCTCGCCCGCGGCTATTAAACTCGTATTAGACGACGTATTTAAAGATAAACGAACTGATGCAGCCAAAAAAGCATGGGAGAAAATAACTAAATCTGGCATAGATTACATTGACAATTTCGTGCTATCTCGCATGTCTGAAGTTAACTCAGAGCGCTATCAGATTCTGCAAAGCATAACAGACGACTATAAAATTTATTTCTCTGGCAAATCGCCCGTCGTGACTAGCATTGGCGGCCATATGCTAAATACATATAACCAGCAATGGTGGTATGATTTCGAATATTTTTACGATAATTATTTACGAGGCAGCAAGGCAGTCGAGAACAAAATACGCGCGTTCTTAACTATCGCAGACACGATCTACGATATTTTGATACTTAAATTCGGAGTTCAGTTAGACGCTAATTTCGACGATTCAGTTATGTTTAGTATAGACTTTGTGACACTGCAAAAGCTGCACGTCGGTGAATATCAAACTCCGGATCAGCGTGGCGCTGACAAAAACAACGCACCTAAAGCTGCTAATATGTCCAGTAATCAGACCGAGTACGACGACGAGACGCGGCAGCTTATTGAAAACATGACGCTTGATTCTGAGAGCGCCGGGGCTCGTGGTTATCAGGGTACTACGGTTAAAAATGGCGCTGTCGACACGCAAGACCTGGAATTTTCTCTCGGCGGCAAGGGCGCTATAGATTCTTCTAAATATAACTTGGATAATATCAAGACTTTCAACTCAGATGGCTCGGTATCACAAGAAGCTCATAATACCAAATCAGCCAGAGACGATTTGAAAAATACGACTTACGCTGACTTGCAGCGCCAAATACGCATGGGCAAGAACGGATTTAATTCAGGCACGCCGTTGGATAACATAAATAGCGCTGCAAATACAAATTCTCGCGAAAAGAATTTATCACCTACGGTAAATCGCAATACTGGAACCGAGCCATTTTCTAAAGGCTCAAGCGGTACTGGCTCACGCTATGATAACACTAGGCGGCTTACCGACGCTGAGCTTGATGCAGCCTGGGAACGCACTGCTTCCGGAGTGGGAACTGCAGAACAGCAGGGACGCGATTTAATTAATAAAGGCAAGGCCGACTTGCGCGATCTTAATAACCAGCTAAAACAGCCATTGTCTGAATTTACTAATAATTTTAAAGGGGAAAATAAGCCAAAAGACGCAGCAGGGGCAATCAGGGCATTTGGAAATGCATCAAAATCCATTCCGAAGTTGGTGGAGATTCTTGGCTATAACGCAGGCAGAAAAGGGCAGGGTTACGAGGAAGATTTTAAAAATATAAACGGAACTATTAAACAGATTACCAGAGACGGCGGCGCAGCACTTAACGAGACAGGCAAGCGCACCGAAGAGGCCTGGAAAAGCTCGTTTGAGGCAGGTAGACGACAGGCCGCGGCAGACCGTGCCGGGAGAAAAAAATAAATAATGCAAGTAACATACGATGGCTATAAGTTTAAATTATACATCGAAGGCATTCGTGTGCCCTTTATCGGCGCAAGCGTGCAATTCAAAGGCATGATCTCGACTGCCACGATTGATATGTACCCGGCCAAAGAATTTAACAAGCTGCCAAACGGCGCTTTGTTGCATATATTTTTTAAGAAAGCCGGCATCGACGAAGAGTATAAGCTATTATTTTACGGCACGGTAAATGCTAAAAATATTGCAATCGACGGCGGTAACCGTACTTATTCGCTTGTAGCCTACGGCCGTGCTGCTATATTTAATAATATTATAATGGCCTCGGCATTAAAATTCGAGACGAGCTCTTCGGCCGCGCAGGGCCTGCAGCCTTCCAAAGTCGCGGCTTCTACCGGCGCGTCTCCGGCCCCAAATTTCCAACCAAATCCAGGAAATACTACGACAGAAAAGGAAGCTGGATTGACAGTGCCGTCACCAACAGAAAAAGGCGGTGGAAACGGTTCTGATCAAACGCTGGTAAAGCCAGCGGCAGATGCTAAAAATCCCTCTGAGAATATTCCAAACGAGATGGCTAATCCTAAAGGCAACAAAAAGCCCACGGCACGATCGTTGGAAAATCCGGCCGTGCTAAAAGACGTAATTGATAAGCTAGTCGCGTATGCCATGCACGGATCTAGTGACTTTTATAATATTGCATATAACTATCGACTACGCCTGCAGCCGGATATATTTATAAATGAATTCCCTGCAGCATGGGCCAATTATGTGGCCAGCTGGGGCAGTAACAAGCAGAAAGATATTTTTATTAAAATGCTTAGACAAGTAATAGAAGCGCAGCACGGCGGGACAAGTCCGCTAAGTGGCATGATAAGCACGCTTCTTGGCATGTATTTTTCTGAAGCTTGGGAAGTGCCGGGACTGGCAAAAGGTGCAGTGCTGGTCCAGCCAGATTTAATACTAAGCGACGTCCCGGCATGCAACATGATATTCCCAACAGAAAATATGACAATGCAGTTCTCAGATGGCTTCGGGAATAAATAACCCGTGTCGTATTAGAATCGCCTATTTATGACGCACAGGGGAACGTCAGCGTTAACCGCGCTAATCCCCAGTCAGACGTAGCCATGTACCCTGACGCGCTGTCTTTCGCGCTAAGTGCTTCAGACAAAGACACGGTATCACGTGTAGCGCAGACGATTATAATCGAAGGCGAAGAATTCATAGGCAGCCGGCCGTTTTACACGCCGTCGCCAGGAAATTATTTAGCCCTGTCTCGTAACGCAAAAGAGCACAGGGACTTCGCCATGCATTTATATTTCAAACTACGTAATGCCCACACGAGCATTGCTATCACAATGCCATTCTCTCCGCAATTGATACCGGGCCAGCGTGCAGTATTATTTGACAAGCATACGCCGCTAATATTTAAAGTCGAGAGCGTCTCGCATTCGATAGGCAACTCCGGAAATATACTAAGCAGTGTACAAGGCTCTAACGTCGAATACCTCACGGCAGAAACCAAGTTTAAACATTTCGAATGGTACGATGCTGCATATAAACCGGACGCCATTCACGGAGTATACAAAGCATATTTCGGCTGTACTAGTATGAGCGAAAGCGCCGGCAAGCCCGGCCAAGTATACGCTGCCTACTTGGATATTTTCGAGAAATACAACAGTACGGCTATAAAAACTTATATGGCCGAAGCGCTAACGCAGCGAGCGTTCGATACCGAAGGCACTGTAATGGGCGAGCTGTTTTACGCAACGGCAAAGCAGCATGATGGAGAAGGCGTAATTATTTACAACTCAGAAACGTTTGATAATTATTATTTTAAAGGCTATACTATTGACATGGAAGAAGCTGAAAATGGTTTGCCCAATATTCGACAGGCGCCAGTGTTAGAATACGTTAAAACGATTTATGGCGTTGTCGGGGATTTGCACGAATAAAGGAGAATTTACTAAAATGCTAATGGAAAAAATGGCCAGTGATATCGCGTTGGCTGCTGAGTTAAAGCTTTACAAAATTGCTGCTGAAGGCGAAAAAGAAGTCAAAAAACCAAAGGCGCCTAAAGCACCGAAAGCCCCGAAAGCCCCGAAAGCCCCGAAAGCCCCTGCACCGGCTAAAGCACCGAAAGCATCACAGCCCCCAAAGTCGAACGGCGGTGCTAGACCGCCTACGCCAAATAATATGCCAGTGGGACCAGGGAATGCTATGCCAGTGAACGCCGCGCCACCCATGCCCATGACCAATCCGTCCGACATGTATCTTAGACAGCTTTTAGGGGTTTGATTTTTAAATATGTCAATCAAAGACTGCCTGGTGCATGATATAATCAAAACTGCCTATGCCGAAGGCAGTCTTAGTGGCTTGCTCGAGAGCGATGTCTCAGGGGATGCGCTTTACGAGGCTATCCAGGATAAGATAAAAGAATATCGGCAAGCTGGAAATCTCACTGACGGTCGGTTTTTGGAAAAAATATTGCCAGTAGGTCCGCACACACGCTTGGGTGGTAGCGGCATATTGGCGCTAGCCGCCAAGGCCATAAACTCAGTGAGGCCCGGGACTGTTAATTATGAATTAACTCCGGAAATCAGCATGTCGCATGTTACCGGCGCCGATATGATCGGGGACTACGCGAATTTATCCGATAAATACTACGACAAAGTCCACCCCGGAACAAGCAAGAAGCTCTATGACACTGTAGCCGCTCATGAAATTCTAGAAGCCGAGGCTATGAAAGAGAATATGCCGGGA
>Ga0116182_1005342_pt1 | contig 11014 bp, 9 predicted proteins | sample AD_UKC077_MetaG_FD_89805 | JGI IMG/M metagenome (GOLD analysis project Ga0116182, IMG submission 89805) | Active sludge microbial communities of municipal wastewater-treating anaerobic digesters from USA - AD_UKC077_MetaG | ecosystem: Engineered > Bioreactor > Anaerobic > Digestate | place: USA...
GAGACCGCAGTCTCGCCAGACCAAACGTTGACGGCTTTGTAAAAAGTCCATATGCTGCGTTGCCCTTCTTCCCTCGTCCCTGCGGCGTACCATCAGTACGCCTCAGTCCTCGGGATTCGGGCGCCTTGCCTATGGAGCTTTTTACTTTGCCGTTCGAACAAGTGTTGAATTGTCCTTTTTACGACTTCATCAAACGTTCAGTAAGCGATTTCCGGCGTTCAGATCACGGCGACCGTGTGTCGTTGAAAAAGGCGCCCAGGCACCCTGGTTCCGCCCGATGGTTGAGAACACGGATTTGCCCGCCCGCTGCCGGAAATCGATCTTCATTCATTGGCCAAAGAACGATTCTATTCATCATTTAGCAATTTACATACCACGATCCCCGGCAATTTTATTTGCGTATCTATTCGATATCATAAGAGAAATCAGATGGGGTTTTTCGGCGGGCACGGGGAAAAGGGGCGACACACAGCTCTCGGTGCGATATATCGTCCCTTTCGCGTCCAGCGCCCCCGTGGGGGAGCATTCGGTCAGTGTTCCGGAAATGGGGGGAGGGATGGGTTTCTTCCGGTGAAACGGGCGGACCGGGGCCGGCGATCCATCGCCGCGGGACGGACACGGATTCCCCACCCCCCGCCCTGTCCGTCCGCGCCGTCCCCGGAAGGCTTCGCAAAAAAAAAACGCCACAGGCAGGAGGACGGAATCCCTTCGAACGAGGCATCCTGTCGGTATGCCGCGGGGAGGAGGGAGGAAGGGCGTCGCAGCCTGTGGAGCTTTTCGCTTTTTCGACCTTTTACGGGTTTGTCATCCCCTGATCACGACGCCGGAAAGGGCCCCGGCATCATACGCGCCCCGTTCCAGCACCGGTTTGCCGTTGATCAGAACATACTCGATGCCCACGGAAAACTGATTCGGGTCCTTGAGCGTGGCGCGGTTGTTCACCGTTTTCGGATCGAAGGAAATGCATGATGGAGCCACCCGGAACGGGCAGGGAACGGATATTTTCTCCCTTCTTCGCTTTCACGGGTTTCGGAATTTTTTCCCGGGGCGTTCCGGGAATATTACACTTTCCCCAACGGGCAGGAGGGAAATCTGTACGGCGAGCAGCCGGCGCAGAGCCCTCCGTGTCCGAGAACGGTGATGTCCCGGCGCGCAATCCTTTCTCCCGCCAGGATACGAGGCAGGATCAGATCAAAAACCGTGTTTTTGGCAACCATGACGCATCCGGGCAATCCCAGTACCGGCGTCTCTTCGACATAAGCGACCATGAACATGGCTCCCGGCATGACGGGAATGTCTTCAGCCGTTACAATGTGTCCTTTTTTGAAAGCCCTCCCCTTGAACGCTCCCGGTATGATCCGGGTAATGTCATGACACAACACCATACCGACGGCGTCTTCCACGCTTACCTTATGCACCGGTTCATCCCTCCGCCGGGGTTTCCCCTGCAGGATCGTCCGGATTCATCAGCGGCATTTCCTCCAGAGGGCATCCGACGATTCTTTCCAATGTATTCCTTATCTTTTCGGAATGTTCCCGTCTTCGCACTATGGACGCGAGGACCTTCTCGTCGCCTTTGTGGCGCTCCAATGCGGCGGCAAAACGCTCATCGAGAGACACGCGGCATCGGCCCGCCACCAATTTATCCGCGAGATAGACGATTTCGGTCTCCGTGGGAGACCCGCCGCCCGCACTTCCCATGTCCATATGCGCAGCCACGATTTCAGCCACCCGCCCGTATCCGCGCATTCTCAAAAACGTCGCCCCGGCCTGCGCATGGTCCTTCTCGCCCCGCCTGATGTCGTGAAGCAATGCGGCGGCGCTCACGAGCTTCCCGTTCAGGCGCACTCCCGCATTGTTCAGCAGACGAACCAACCGGCAGGCGACATCGGCGACCGCGCGGCCGTGCGCCCGCACCGGTTCCTCCGCGCCCGCTTCCTCGAGAAGGTTCATGCACTCCTTCCCGTCGGGAATCCTCTCCCTGTTCCCGTAGCTCAGGAGCCGGCGATAGTCCTTCAGGGTGTCCATATCCAGCAGCACCGCTTCATCATCCACTTCCACGCCCCGCGCCTCGGCCTCATGGTTGTTCAAGATCCCCCTCAGTCCGTCCGGCGGTGCCGCAGAGGCCATGATTTCAGGAATATAGTTCCCCGGAATCAGGGGGGGATGCCCTCTCCTGCCCCTGTACACGGGGTGGACAACGCCGCGGGGATCCTCCTCGAAGACGGCAAGAATCGCCCGAATCGTGGACGGATCGACCAGCGGAATATCGACCGGCATGATAAAAAAAGCCCGTGTGTCCGGTTTCAGGGTTGCGACACCCGCCTGCACGGAAGAGAACATCCCCTTCTCGAAATGCCGGTTGTTCACGACGCCGACGCCCAGATGCCCGACCGCCGCCGCGACCTCATCGGCGCGATGGCCCACGACCACCCTGACATCCTGAATTCCCGCAGCGAGGTGCGCCTTGACGGCGCGCTCCACGACCGTGTCGTCGCCGAGTTTCAACAAGGCTTTCAGGACTCCTTTCATCCTGCTTGAACGGCCTGCCGCGAGGACGATGGTCGCCACACGATCCCTGAAATCACCCATTGATCCGCCTTGCCCTCGCCTGAATCAGCTCGCCGATGATACTGACGGCGATTTCCTCCGGTGTTTCCGCCTCGATGTCGGTCCCGATCGGGGGATGGACCCTTGCCAGCAACGCTTCATGGGCTCCCGACAGGCGCAACTGCCGACAGATCATGTCCCGCTTTCGCCTGCTGCCGATCATGCCGATGTAACCGGCATCCGTCCGGAGGGCCTGGGCGAGAACGGTCCCGTCGTAAGCGTGTCCGCGCGTTGCGATGACAATGCAGCTGTTCTCCGAAACAGGCGGGCCCCGCATACAACGATCCATACTTTCGGGGATGCCGCAGATCATATCCATTTCATGCACCTCGCTGCCTGAAAAACAGAAGGCCCGCGTCACGGCCTGTCCGCTTTGAAAGACGGACCGGGCCAGCCGGATCGCCTCCGCTTCAAAGAGGCCCCCCCCGATGGTGCCTTCGACGGCGCCGTCGCGGCGTACCGGCATCCTGCTGCCGGCGGTGCGCGGCGCCGATCCGTTCCGATCGATGATCGTGACCATCGCGACATCTTCGCCCTTTTCAAGCAAATTCAGGCAGGTCAGGAAAAGATTTTTCATGGACAATATCCTGAGATCCATCCAATCATTGACGGGCGCTTGCGCATGAGACAACACATCACCCGAGGCGCCGATTATACGTTTTTCGAAGCCGAAAAGGAATCCGGCCGCTCATTTGTTTTTGCCGATCTCGGCCATGGCGGAAACAGCGGTGTCGATACCATCGGCCGTATTGAACGGACCGATGCTGAAACGGACACCTCCCAACGGAAACGTCTTCAGGTCCCGGTGCGCCAAAGGTGCGCAATGCAGTCCGGTCCGGACCGCGATGCCGTAATCGCCGTCCAGAATGGCACCGACATCTTCGGGCACCATATTACGAACATTGGTCATGAGAACGGCCAGCCGGTCGTCCCAAGTTGAATGGGCCTTTTTTACGAGTTCGTTACGTATTGTGTTTGGGTCTTTTGATGCCGAGCTTCTTCATCCGGGAACGCAATGTGCTGGGATTGAGCCCGAGGACGGCCGCAACACCCCGTTCACCCTTGATCCGCCAGGAATTCTGTCTCAGAACCCGCAAGATGTGGTCCCGTTCCACCTCCTCCAGGCGGCAGAGATCCCGTGAACTCGAATACATGTTTCTCAGGAAGTCCACCCGAAGCGTGGAATCGCGGGTCGTGATCACGGCCTGTTCGATCACGTTCTTCAGCTCCCGGATATTTCCCGGCCAGGGGTAATCCATGAGGTCCTTCATGGTCTCCCGGGGGACGACGTCCACCTGCTTCCCCATCTTCTTGTTGCAGCGGCTGAGAAAATACCTGACGAGCAGGGGGATGTCCTCCTTGCGCGTCCGGAGGGGGGGCAGGGTGATGGGAAAAACGTTCAGCCGATAAAAGAGGTCTTCCCGGAAACGGCCTTCCTGAACCTCTTTCGACAACTCGCGGTTCGTGGCGGCCAGCACACGGACGTCCACCTTGATCGTCCGGGACCCGCCCAGCCGCTCGAACTCCCCGTCCTGGAGAACGCGCAACAGCTTGGCCTGAAGCCCGAAGGGCATCTCCCCGATCTCGTCGAGGAATATCGTCGAGCCGTTGGCAACCTCGAAACGGCCCATGTGCATGTTCACGGCGCCCGTGAACGCACCCTTCTCGTGACCGAACAGCTCGCTCTCCATGAGGTACGGATTGAAGTTCGCACAGCTCACCTTCAGCATGGGACGGCCCTTGCGGAGGCTGATCGAGTGGACGGCGCGGGCGATCAGCTCCTTTCCCGTACCCGTTTCCCCCTGGATGATCACCGTCGCGTCCGTCGGAGCGACCTGCTCGCTCTTGTACAGGGCCTGTTTCAGCGCCATGCTCTCGCCGATGATCTCCTCGAAGTTGTGCGTGCCCCGGAGTTCCTCCTGGAGGAAGGAACTCTCCTGCTCGATGCGTTTTTTCAATGTCCTGAGTTCCGCAAGCGCCTTCCTCAGGCTCTTTTCCATTTCCTTGCGTTCGGTGATGTCGCGCTGGGTGCCCCACGTACGGAGAATTTTCCCGTTTTCCACGATTCCGACCACGCTGTTGAGGAAATAGTGCATCCTTCCGTTCCGGTCTCTCTCCTGCGTCTCAAAGTCCGCCAGTCGATACCCCGATCGGATGATATTGAGATAAACCTTCCGGATATAGGGGTCTTCGAAGTTCGTCCATTCCGTCAGCTTGACCCCACGGATCATCTCTCCCTTTTCATACCCGTACATCCGGGCCAGGCTGTCGTTGCAGTCCGCAACGACCCCGTTGTTGAAGATTGCGTACAGCTGCTCCTCTTCGGAAAGGTGTATCTGAATCGGCGGAATGTTTTCGATCCGGTAAATCCCCTCCGGGAAACTGTGGATAAACGCATTGTAGTGGGAACCCAGCCCGCTGATGTCGTCTTCGGCCATCTTGCGGAGATGGGTCTCCCTCTCGGCCTCGAGCGACAACGTCTTAAGCTCCTGCTCACTCAGAATTCGAGGCATGAAACATCCTCCCAAAATCCTTGATGCCATTCTCCCGCGATCTTATTGGAGATTGTTCGATTGACGGAAATGACGGAACGGCCGGCCGGCCGGGAAGCGGGGCTTGTATCGCGATCCGAGTCAGGAAAATCAATAAACGCCACTGTGCAGATCCAGTGCTCCATGCTGTATGTAACTTCGGCGGGCGAACAATGCCGGGCGCCATGAACATGAATTCGCGCACGGTGCCGCGCCCGGCGGCACCGTCGCCGGAGCAGCCGATTGTCACCCGTCTCCTGCCGTTCATCCGGCACGCAACGGCGGTACCTTTCGCCAAAGTGATTTCTCGGGCAAAGGGTCCCTCAAAATAGAGCGTTGCAAACGGGCCCCCGGATATTTTCTTGAGTCGATGCGCATGTCGGATGAATCCGTATCGATTAATGTCCCCCGGATGAAACGCCGGCCGCATACAACGCGCCGGCATGCTCCTTCCTGTTGAGCAGAAAGTACGACAGCGACGGAATGAGAACCAGCGCGCCGATCATGTTATACAAGAACATGAACGTAAGAAGAATGCCCATATCACCCTGGAATTTGATCGGTGAGAAGATCCAGGTGACGACGCCCGCAGCCAGCGTGATGCCCACCAGCCCGACCACCTTGCCGGTAAACTTCACGGCGTGTGCGTATGACTCTCCCAGAGAAAGCCCCATCCGCTGATTCGCGAGCTGAACGCTGAGGAGATACAGGGCGTAGTCGACGCCTATGCCCACTCCCAGCGCGATGACGGGGAGCGTGGCGACCTTCACGCCGATACCGAGCACCACCATGAGGGCTTCGCAGAGGATCGACGTCATGACGAGCGGCAACACCGCGACCACGACCGCCCGCCAACTGCGAAACGTGATGAAGCACAGGAGAATCACCGCGGCGTACACATAAAGCATCATGGTGCGGCTCGCCTCTTTCACGACGATGTTGGTGGCCGCGGCGATCCCCGCGCCCCCCGCGCAAAGCAGGAACTGCCGATCCTCGACGCTGTGCTCCCTGGAAAATTTTTCGGAAACCTTCACGACGCTGTCCAGCGTTCCCGCCCTGTGATCGGTCAGGTACGCAATGACGGGCATGACCGAGCCGTCGACATTGAAAAGGTCGGGATTGTTCACCATGGCCTGGCGTCCGGCGTAGTTGAGAACCTGCTGGTTTCGGGACAGGCTGTACCACTTTGGATTCCCTTCGTAGGTTCCGGCGGTGATCTGGCGCACCGAGTTGACCAGCGAGACGGTGGTCTGCACTCCCGGCAGTTGCTGCAGCACCCAGGCGAGGCGATCCGCCTCGATAAGGGTCATGTAATTCTGAGCCTCGTCCTTCCTGGTTTTCAGAATCAGGGCGAACTGATCGCTGGAAAGCGCATAATGGGCATCCACATACGCGCTGTCCTGATTGTACACCGAATTGGGCCGAAGTTCGGGCGCACCCCGATCGAGGTCGCCGATCTTCAGATCGAGGCTCACGATATAGCCAAGGACGGCCAGCAGGACCGCAACCGTCACCGCCCCCGTCGCCCATCGTTTTTCGGTGAAACGATCGAGGAATTTCCATATTTTTCCCAGTCCCCTGCCGCTGCGTTCCTCCCTTTCTTCCCTGAGACTGCGACTGGCCGCGACCGGACTCACCCCGATAAAGGAAAGCAGGACCGGCAGAAGGATGAGGTTCGTGAAGATGAGCACCGCGACGCCGATGCTGGCGGTCAGCGCCAGGTCCTTGATTACCGGGATGTCGATCAGCATCAGGACGGCAAAACCGACGGCATCCGCCGACAGGGCGGTGACGCCTGGCAGGAAAAGACGGCGGAAGGTGTAGCGCGCGGCGACGAGCTTGTGGGTGCCCCGTCCCACATCCTGCATGATGCCGTTCATTTTCTGGGCGCCGTGGGAGACGCCTATGGCAAAGACCAGAAACGGCACCAGGATGGAATAGGGATCCAGCTCAAAACCGAAGGTAGCGATGAGACCGAGTTGCCAGAGAACCGCCACCAGCGAACACGCGATCAGAAGCACCGTACTGCGTATGCATCGGGTGTAAAGGAAGATGAAGATCGCAGCGATCACGGCCGCCGCGGTAAAAAAGGTCATCACCTGCGCCAGGCCTTCCATCAGCTCGCCGACAAGCTTGGCAAAGCCGATGATGTGGACGCTGATGTTTCCGCCCTGCTCCGGTCCCCCGCTGCGTTCGATGCCTTTTATTCGCGTGTGCTTCCCGCGTATCTTTTCCAATGCTTTGGAAAATTTGCTGTAGTCGAGGGTTTTTCCCGTCGAGGGATCCGTTTCCAGAAGCGGGCAGAAAATCACGGACGACTTGAAGTCGCTTGCAACGAGATCCCCCACGATGCCGGAACGTCCGATATTGCGTTTGAGTTCCTCTATGCTTTCCGGCGATCCATTGTAGGAATCCGGCATCACCGGGCCGCCCCTGAAGCCCTCTTCGGTAACTTCATCCCAGCGCACCGCAGGCATCCATATCCCTTTTGTCCAGGCACGGTCCACTCCGGGGGTGAGAAAAAGCTCATCGGTAATCTGTTTCAACTCTTCCAGATATTCCGGATCGAAGATGTTTCCGTCGGTATTTTCCACAATCACCCGGATCGAGTTGCCCAACCCCCTCAGTTCGCTTTTGTTCTCGAGGTAGTTTTTGATGTAAGGCTGATTATGGGGGATCATTTTTTCGAAACTTGCGTTGACGACAAGCTTCGAGGCCTGAAAGGCCAGCACCAGGGTGACAATCACGCAGGCAATGACAATCATCAGCCGATTGTTAAAGATGATTCTCTCCAATATATTGCCGGATGCCTGATCAAAGTCCTTGATATCTTTAACGACCGGCATTTGATCGATTTTTCTGACTTCGACGGACATTGATTTCTCCTTAATCACAATTGATCGGCACGATCTGCACACCGTAAGGGCCGGCAAATACAAGGGTGCTCTTGTCGAGGGACGCAACCGCATTCATCGGGAAAGGAATTTCAAGTTCGGAGGAGGTGAACCGCACTCCCTCGTCGGAACTCATGATGACGTGCCCCCCCTGGCTGACCAGTATGATCCGTCCGTCCTCGGTGACTGTGCCGCTTGTCAGACCTACGGGCACTTCCGTTTCGATCCTGTCCCATGTGCCCCCGCCGTCCTGACTTCGAAACGCATTTCCACGCAGGCCGAAAATGATCACCGTCGCGGGCTTCGCCGTGATCCCGAAGAAAGAACCTTCGTACGGGGTATCGATCGCACGGAACCGGCCGGCCTCCCGGTCGAGTTTCAGTATGAGCCCCATCTCGCCGACGATGAAAATGTCCTTACCCGCAGGTCTTATGGCGTACAGATGCAAAAGCTCGGGATTGTCGGTGCGGTCGAACCAGGGCTCCCAGTTTCTGCCGCCGTCGGTGGTGCGAAAGATCAGGTTGAAGGCGCCGATGATGAAACCCGTGGTTTCATTTTCGAACCAGACGTCGAGAAACGGCTTGTCCGCCCCTTCCTCGCCGTAACGCCCGATAATCCCGCTCAGCGGATTTTCCGCCTCGACGTCGTCGCCTGACGACCCGGCGGCGGGACATTTCGCGTAATAACCGGCCATGACCTGTATGGCGGAACGGCCATCGAGCTGTTTCTCCCATGTGTTCCCGGCATCGGTGCTGTGCAGTACGATACCGTCATGCCCCACCGCCCAGCCTTGTTGCGGTGACGGGAAATATACGGCGACCAGGTCGGAACTGACGGGCACGCTGGCCTGTTCCCAGTTCTTCCCACGGTCGTCGGAATAAATGATATGCCCTCTCCAGCCGACGCATACGATGCGTTTTCCCGCAATGGCAATTCCGTTCAAAAAGCTTTTATCGGCGAGAGTGCTCTTCATTGCCGGAGTGTCAAGGACATCCTGAAACCCGGCATGCGCCACCGATGCAAACAACATCCATGCAACTGCAAAAATCACTTTGTAAACAGATCGTAAACACATCTCTCTTCCTCTTGGGATCAGGACGGTGCCCCGATAAACGATCGGTCGGTATTCGGAGTATTCCTGACTGCGTGATATGTCGGAAGCGCGTTCCTGTCAACGATCGATTCGTGACATCTCCATCCCGAGATCCGCGCTGGACATAATATCGCGATGACAATCAGACGGGGGACCGCTTCTCCAGCATCTCGCACAATCCCCCGATAATTCCCAAACCAATTCCTGCGGAGACTCCTCCTTCTATGGGAATGGCCAATCCCGTCATGTACGAACTGTCCTCGCTGGCCAGAAAGTGGATGAGGGAAGCAACTTCCTCCGGTAACCCGATGCGTCCCAGAGGGGTCAGAAAACTCGTGAGTGCAAGCTCAAGCTCACCCGCCCCCACATTGATGGGTGTATCGATGGTCCCCGGACAGACACAATTCACGCGAATACCGCGCGGGGCCAGTTCCAGCGCCGCCGTTTTCGTCAAACCGATGACGGCGGACTTCGATGCCGTATAGCTTCCATAGCCGGGGAAGGAACTGAGCCCGGCATATGACGCCGTGTTGACGATCGAACCACCGTCGGCCATATGTTTTGCTCCATGCTTGATGCCCCAGAGCACCCCCTTGACGTTGACATGCTGAACGAGATCGAAAGCCGCCTGTTCTATGTCTGCGATTTCTCCCATGGCACCGGCGATGCCCGCATTGTTCACAACCACATCCAGCCTGCCGAAATTCGAAACGGCCGCTTCCATAAGATTTTGAACCTGTTTTTCGGACGATACGTCCGTTTTGATGAAAATCCCGCCCGTCGCCTTTTCGATTTCATTATTTTCGCTGATGTCCGCCAATACCAGCTTCGCGCCGGCTTTCGAAAAACGCAGCGCCGTCGCCAGGCCGATTCCGGATGCGGCACCCGTGATCACCGCAACTTTATCTTTGAGTGAAAACATCAGGTTCTCCTGTTCAAGCAATCTTTTCATCGATCCGTCCGGGGCCCGGCGCACTCGCCTGGCCCGACCCTGTCGGCTCTCTCATCTGCCCAAGTACCGCCGTCCATGAACCGTATCGGGAGCGACGACCTTCTCAGTGCGGTTTAATGGAGATCATCTCCACCGGAATGCCGTCGGGATCTTTCGCGTACAGGAACCACGCCTCACCCTCCGCCGCATCCATGAGCGTCGGGTGCGTCAGAAATTCAATCCCCGCCGCCCCAAGCTCCTTCGCCGTATGAAAAACGTCATCGATGGTCAGGCACACCTCCAGGCAGCCGAAATCCCCCCATCGGGCGTTGAAAGGAATGGACCTCCCGCGCGGCTCCACAAGCTCGTACAATTCCAGCCTGCCGCCGCCGTTGCTGTTCGCGAGAATGCACGACCGAACCCGGGCGTTCTTCGCTCCCGCAACCTCGTCCACCAGACCCGTGAAATTCTCGTGCGGCGCGACAACCACCGTGTCGAAACCGCAGTGATCCTGATAAAACGCTTCCGATCGCTCGAGGTTCGTCACGCTGACGCCGATCCACTGGCAGCCGCCGAAGATCCCGCCCCCTTCCCCGCCGGAAATGAACTCCACCAGGTTTCCTTCCGGGTCGCGGGCATACACGAAACAATACGCCCCCAACCCCGGGAGCGTCGTGGACTTCGGCTCGGAGCAGAAGTTCACCTTATCCCGATACTCCCTGACGAACCGATCGATGTCGGAGACCGCGATCGTCAGCTTGTTCACGCCGATATCCCCGTACCGCGTGAATTTCCGGATCGCCTTCGGAAGCGGGACGGCGATCCGGATCAGCTCCACGACGACGCCGCCGGCTTCCTGGCTGAACATGATCCCGTCCAGTTTATGCGACGAACCCCGGAACATCTCGCTCATCGGATTCCAGGTGTCCTGAAAAACCGCCATGAGCTGATTGAA
>Ga0116182_1005343_pt1 | contig 11013 bp, 10 predicted proteins | sample AD_UKC077_MetaG_FD_89805 | JGI IMG/M metagenome (GOLD analysis project Ga0116182, IMG submission 89805) | Active sludge microbial communities of municipal wastewater-treating anaerobic digesters from USA - AD_UKC077_MetaG | ecosystem: Engineered > Bioreactor > Anaerobic > Digestate | place: USA...
GTTGAACAGACCCGTGAGCTGCCGTCATTGGAAATGGGCGTCTCCACTAGGGGGTTGGTGGCCCTGATTTCGGCATCCAGGGCCTGCGCGGCGTTGGCTGGTCGTGATTATTGCTTGGCTGACGACGTCCGCGAAATGTTTGTTCCAACCTGCGAGCATCGCGTTTTGTTACAAGGGCGTGATGCCTCTGGCTCGCGCCAAGAGGCCCGCGCCGTTTTGACCATGATCCTATCAAGAACCCCAGTACCAGGGGCTTGATCATGGCAAACCGCCTTGAAGACTTCGTGTGGCGGTCGGATTTTTTTCCGCGAAAGCTTTCGTTTACCAAGGAAGGTAAGGCCCTGGTGGCTATCTCTATTGGGTTGGGAATAGCTGCGGTCAACACAGGTAACAACTTGTTATATCTGGTTTTTGGTATATCTTTAGCCTTGATTATCATCAGCGGCCTGTTATCCGAGGCAAACCTAAGGGGCGTGTTGGTAAAGCCAGTCAGCGGTCTGCGCCCCATCGCAGGCCAACCTTTATCAGCGGTCCTAACGGTAACCAGCAATAGGACTCGTTTCCCAGCCTTTTCCATCGAGGCCTGGCCGTTGGTGGAGAAGGCCAACTCTACACCCGGAAGGATCCTGGATTTAAGCCCTGGTACAACCGTTGAAACGGCTTGTTCTTTGGTCTTTCCAAAGCGCGGCTTGTATCAGATGAAGGGGATGGTGGTTGCGACCGAGTTCCCCTTTTCGTTTTTTAAAAAGTCCCTGATTATCTCATCCAAATCGACTGTTTTAGTGTATCCACGCCTTAAAAAACCTGCTTTTACAGGTGCTTTGGTTGGTTTTGAAGGCGAAGATGAATCGCGGCCAGTAGCAGGTCGTGGAGTTGAATTCTTTGGAGTTCGAGATTTCCGCCAAGGTGACAATCCCAGGAGGGTTTTACACCGCTTGTCGGCCAGTAAACAGGTCCCAGTGGTGCGTGAGGATGAACAACTAGGCGTCCAGTCCGCCTGGGTGGCCTTGGTGAATCGCGCTACCACGAAGGACGAAGCGGACGTTGAGGATGCAATTGAAAGGGCCGCTGGCTTGGCTGTTTACCTGATAAATCAAGGACGAATGGTAGGCTTGTCTACAATGTCTGGTGGCGTTCCACCAGGGACAGGCGAAGGTCAAGTAATTAGAATATTGGACTTTTTGGCAACCGTTCCGGTACTTCCGGCAAATGACAAGAGCCCAGAATCAATAATTGACAGCTTTGCCGCCCAGGCCCCTGGAGCCAAACTGCTTTGGGTGCGACCATGACGTTTGATCGCCTTCACAGAATCGTCACTTTAGGGGTGATAGCGTGTGGGCTTGGGGCTTTACACTTTTCCGGGGAATTTCCCATTTGGGTGTCCCTTTCTGCGTTTTTGGTTTCTGTCGCTGGTGTCAAGCTGCACCCATGGTTCAAGGCCAACTGGATTATCAGGGCCGCTGGAGTCGTGACTGCTATTGCTGGAATTGCCTTTCTTTGGCTGGCCATTTCTGATGAAGACTACCTTTATTGGGCGATTATCTTTGCCATTTTCTTGGGTGCCGTTAAATCCCTGATGCTTCGGAATGACGCCGACTTTATGCAGATGTATGCCCTGACATTTTTGCATGTGATGGCGGCTGCAGTTGTGAACCCCGGTATTTCCTTTGGCGTCTTGATGTTTCCGTACGTGATCTTGTTGGTTTTAGGCCTGCAACTGACCAATTTACGCAAGGGCATACAAGGTCAAGCGCTTGAAGGGGCAAAAACAGGCGACCTTCAAACCGAGCGCAGGCTTAATCTGGCATTGGCAAGGCGCGATTTGATTCATGGTGGCTTCATTTCTGTCACCGTCGGCGTCACCTTAAGCGTGTTTTTAATCTCGCTTGTGTTTTTCTTTATTTTTCCGCGACTTGGATTTGGTTTTTTTGCCCAGCAGTCTCGTCGTGGGATGGCCATGACCGGCTTTTCCGACCAGGTCAATCTTGGTGATTTTGGCAATATTGCTGAAGACTTACAAGTAGTGATGAGGGTTAAGTCCCCCAATGCCCAACTGCCATTACGAATGAGAGGGCAGAGCCTGGACTTTTATGATGGGAAGTCGTGGAAAAAGACTACTCATAGGCGACGCCCAATGGTGGTTGACAGTGACGGGATCGCACGTGTCGGGCGCGGTTTAGACCCACTTGAAGGGGTAGTTGCCCAGGAAATCTACCTTGAGCCACTTGCAGGTTCCCCCAGAGTTTTGTTTGGGATGTCAACCCCAGTCGCTTATCAGCGTCCACCCAATGCGCTGGAGGCCTTGAGGCCCAAAAAGTGGCGATTTTTTCGCGATCTTGCTGGCGACGTAGTCTTGACAGGGCCAGATGCTGTTTCGATTGTGTATACCGCTTACTCAGAAGTGCCTGATTTTAATCCACAAGCCTTGAGAGTCGCTGGAAACCACTATGACGAGCGGCTTTTGGAGTTGTACACAGAGCTTCCTCCATTAAATCCACTTGTTGAGCAATTGGCCTCAGATGTTGCAGCAGGGCAAAACAACCCCTATGACATTGCCCAAGCCATCGTTTCCTTTTTTCACAAAGAGTTTAGTTACTCGTTGAACTCCAGCCATGGAGACTACGACCCGTTGGCTGATTTCTTGCTCAACAATCGTGAGGGGCATTGCGAATATTTTGCGTCTGGAATGGTGATTTTGCTTAGGCAGCTTGGGATTCCCGTAAGGATTGTAAACGGTTTTGCAGGTGGAATTTATAACGAGTATGGGGATTATTTTGCGCTGAGAAAATCTGATGCTCATTCTTGGGTAGAGGTCTATTTCCCTGACAATGGTTGGGTGACCTTTGACCCAACTCCGCCGGCCTTTTTAACCAGCCGCACCTCTCCCGGGCTTTTGGCAAGCCTCATGGAGGCGATGGATGCAGTTCAGTTGGCTTGGTATCGCTGGGTAGTTGAATACAACCTTGAAAAGCAGATTAGCTTTCTGTCCGCTTTGTTTTCCTTGAAAAAAGATAATGAAAATTCTTTTACAGGTGCTAACAGCCTGACCAGAAATGATATTCGACAACTTTGGTACAGGCTAAAGGCGCTGCCCTGGGGTTATTTTGGACTGGCTTTACTGTTAATTCCTCCTTTGGGGATTGTTTTTGTCAGATTGCTTCGCACACCCAAGAAAAAGAAGCTTGGTGATCAACGAGACCCAGCAGTTAAAGCTTACAACCAGCTTCGAAGGGAGCTTAAATCCAAGGGCTACATCAAGGCGCCAACGGAAACTCAACTGGACTTTGCGAAACGAGTTGGAGCCGAGAATCCTGAGCTTTATGACCACCTTATGACCACGACTTGGGCATATTTGGAGGCCGTTTTCAATCCAAAGTCGTAACTTTCAACGTCGCGGCTTTATGTAATTCTCATCTAGGCCTTGACCTGCGGTCCCTTGACTGTCAGACCTGCAAAGAGTAGGCTTCGCGCCATGTTCGAGGCCAACCTTGACACAGCCATTGATGACGTCTCATTTCCCACAAAACGGGTGCATATCATCACTTATGGCTGTCAGATGAACGCCTTTGATTCCCGTAGGATCCTGCAGGTGCTGCAAAAACAAGGCTATGCAGAGACTGCCGATCCAGCCATGGCGGACCTGGTACTGGTAAACACCTGCAGCGTTAGGGACAGGCCTGAAAAAAAGGTGTTTGGGACCTTGTCACGCCTGCTGCCGTTAAAGCGCAATAATCCAGAGGTACTTTTTGGTGTTTGCGGCTGTGCGGCCCAGCAGTATGGTGGCGAACTTTTAAAAAAGATGTCCTATCTGGACCTGGTTTTTGGGCCGGATAACATTGCGAACCTGCCTGAAATATTGCAGCAGGCCCAAGCTGGTCACAGGGTTGTCAACACCCAGTTTATGCCCAAAACTGACTATGAATTCCTTGAGGTAGACTCAAGCGTGGAGCCCGGTCCCACCGCTTTTTTGACGATCATGAAAGGCTGTGATCGCTTTTGCTCGTACTGTATTGTGCCAACTGTCAGGGGACGTGAGGTCAGCAAGCCTGTTCAGTTAGTTTTAGACGAGGCAAAGGCGTTAATCGACGGTGGGGTGCGGGAGATTACCCTTCTTGGCCAAAATGTGAATTCCTATGGTAAAGGGCTGGCTGATGCGATTCCCTTTGTGACTTTGCTTGAAAAAATCGCCGCTTTGCCCGGTTTATATCGTTTGCGCTTTGTTACTTCTCATCCTGCGGATGCTGACGAGCGACTGCTGGATGCGATTGGCAGCATTCCAAATCTGGCTCATGCACTTCATTTACCGCTGCAGTCGGGATCAGATCGGATTTTGGAGGCCATGCGTCGTGGTTACACCTTTGAGTCATATTTAAAAAAGGTGGAACGGGTGAAGGCCGCATGTCCTGACGTGGCCTTAAGTACCGATATGATTGTTGGTTTTCCCGGTGAAACGGACGCTGATTTTCAAAAGTCCCTTGATGCCTTGGCGGCTGTTCAATACGAGGGGATGTTTTCGTTCAAGTATTCCCCGCGGCCAGGGACAAGGGCAGCGCAGATGCCAGATGATGTTCCAGAGGCCGTGAAAGTTGAGCGCTTGGCCCAGCTTCAGGCTTTGGGAGATGAGATAGCCGCGCAGAGGATGGCCAGGTATCATGGGCGGGTTGAAGAAGTCTTGGTCGAGGGTATCAGTCGAAATCAAGCCAGTCTTGACCGTGTTGATTCAATTCCTGAGGGGATGATTGAGTATTATGGCCGCCTGAGTACTGGTGTTGTGGTTAATTTTACTATGCCAAATGATGCTCCTGACCCAATCGGAACATTAACTATGGTGCGAATTGATGAGGTTTTGGTACACTCGCTGCGCGGGACGGGGACAGGGACGGGCACGGGGACAGGGATGGGGCGTCCCATCTAGGTAAAAAGAGGTGTTCGTGGTCGAGGTTCAGGTTTTTGGTTTAATCATGGATGAGGAGAGCAGGGCGCCTGTCATGGTGCTTAGGGCTGTGGAGGGCGAAGAAACCCTGCCAATTCAGATTGGTTTTGCTGAAGCGGCTTCCATTGCCGCGGCTTTAGAAAACATTGAAGTCAGCAGGCCCATGACCCATGACCTTTTGATGGTTGTTCTTGATACGTTGGACGCCTCGATTGAACGTGTTGAAATTACAGACCTTCGTGACAGTGTCTTTGTGGCCGAGATTCATCTAAAGAAAGGCCGCCGTACTTTTAAGATCGATTGTCGTCCCTCTGATGCTGCAGCCTTGGCATTAAGGGCTGGAGCTCAGATTTTTGTGGCTGACGAGGTGTTTTTGAAGGCTGCGCCTGCAGATGCTGCAGAGGCAAGCAGGTTGCAGTGGCTTGCATTTTTCCATGCATTAGAAGCCAGCGAAAACCCAGACTCAGTTTTAGACTCAGACCCAGAAAAAACGGTGCATTAAAATGTTTTTTAAAACCAAAGACTTGATGACTGTAGGAAACATTACTGGCGGGCTTGCCTGCGCTGCTGTCGCTATGGAAGGTATGGCTGCCACAACACCTGCGCAAGCCAATCAGTATGTGTTTTGGTCAGGCATGATGATGTTTGTCGCCTATATTTTCGACTCCTTCGACGGAGTGGTTGCCAGGCTTTTAAAGCAAGCCAACCAGTTTGGGGCTGAATTCGACAACATCGCGGACCTGGTTGCCTATTCTATAGCTCCAGGCTTCATGCTTTATCTGGTCTATCGGAAAGCCGTGATTTTACCAGGCCTTGAAGATCATCCACAAATCCAGCTACTTATCGCAATTTTGGTCGGATTGCTTTTGCCTGTTTCCGGCTGTATCAGATTTGCCAGATTCCAGATTCGAAAACTGGACGTTCAAGGCTTGTGGATTGGCTTTCCCAGGCCAGCTTCTGCTTTAGCCATCGTGGCTTTGGTAAATAGCCATCTGTTCCAGATATCTCCCATCATGCACTGGGTCGGAGTTGTCTTCGTTTTTGGCCTAGCCGCTATGAATCTTTCGCTGGTTCCCTTCATCGGCCACCATGGCAGGAAGTGGTCTTGGTATCTAAAGATTATCTTGAACTTTGTGTGGATGACCGTTGCCTTCTCGATAGTTTTAGGCGTTTTCTTTGACGTTGTCCCCAAACGCCTAGCCTTTGACTGGACCTTGATTTGGCTCTCAATCTATCTTTTTGTGGGCTGGACAGACATCTCCACAGCCACCAGGATGGAAGTAAAGAAGCTGACCGCCGATTGGAATGATTAGGACGGGGACAGGGTCGGGGACAGGGCTAGATTTTGCGGAATACTGCTTTCACTACACCGAGTATTTTGAAGCGTTCATCTGTCAGGTCGACTTCTATCGGCTTGTGAGCAGGATTTGATGGTTGCAATAGAGCCTTTTTTCCATTTTCTGTGGGCACAAAACGTTTAACAGTTGCCTCATCTTCCAAAAGCGCAACAACTATCTGTCCTCGTTCAGCAACTGAAGTTTTTTGCACGAATATCATATCTCCAGGCATGATCCCATCACCAATCATGCTATCGCCCTGGACCCTAAGCGCAAAATCTGACTTGCTTTCAAGCATAGAGTCGGTGGAAATGGTCTCTTCAATGTTCTCAACTGCCAAAACAGGACTCCCAGCAGCAATTCTTCCCAAAACCGGAATCTGACTGCTCACTCCCTTAACTCGAATGCTCCTGGATTTATTAGGTTCCCTAACCAAAAAACCAGCTTTCTCCAAAGCCGCCAAGTGACCAGCAACCGCATTGGTTGATTTAATCTTCAAAGCATATCCAATCTCACGAACAGTAGGCGGAACTCCGTTCTTATTAGTAAAACTCGTTATAAAACGCAGGACTTCAGTCTGCCTAGGGGTGAGCTTATTGGGCCGAGTCATGAACACCTCCAGCGCGATTCTAAGAGAACATTTGTTCAGATGCAAGGGGCGAGATCAGGGACGGGGGCAGGGTCGGGGACAGGAACAGGGACAGGAACAGGGACAGGGCCAGGGACAGGGTCATTTTGGGTTGATTACGAGGGTGACTTCGCCCTTGACTACCCTGTCACCAAGGGTCGCTTTGCACTCGGCTGGCGTTCCAGAGATGAATTCCTCGAACATCTTTGTAAGTTCCCTGGCAATGAACACTAAACAGTTGGGCTGAACTTGTGAAAGCTCGTCAAGTACCTGAACTAGGTTGCGAGCTGGCACGTAAAAAACATAAGTTCCACGATCTGGCTCCAGCACCTGAAATTGGCGCAACCGTTTAGCCGATTTTGGGGCCACAAACCCCATGAACGAGAATCGATCCGTCGGAAGACCACTAACCGACAGTGCCGCTATGGCAGCACACGGACCTGGAATTGGTACAACTGGAATGCCAGCATCCCTGGCAGCTTTAACCACTCTATATCCAGGATCGCTGATCCCAGGTGTCCCAGCATCACTTACCAAGGCACAATCCTGCCCCTGCAGTAATAATCCAATCAAAATCAGAGCTTGCTTCTGCTCGTTTAAATCGTGGTAGGCAATCAACCGCCGCCCAGCACGGTCAATTTCCAAGCGTGAAAGCAATAAACCAGTATGGCGGGTATCCTCGCAGGCAATAATCGGGACCTCAGTCAGAATCCTACGCGCCCTCAAAGTGATATCTTCGAGATTTCCAATGGGTGTGGCGACAAGATACAATGAGCCGAAGTTGTCCCCCATTGATAGCTCCAAGGTAAACTCAGAATTCCATTCTCTTTAGGTCCCCAACCTTACCCATTCCTTCTTTTGGCTTTTTCGGGGCGGGTGGTGGTGCAGGCTCTCTGATAGGACCCGACACTGCAGGTCGATCAATCTGGATTGCGGGCTTACTGCCGACTTCTACAGTAGGCGGAGGCGCTGCCGGCTTGGTACCTGTGTCTGAGGTCCTAGGCTGCCTTGTGCCGGAAGTTCCGGAACCAGTTCTTTTGCCCGCCGATGGCTTGGGGGCAGCGCTTAAAACGATGCTGAAACTGGCGTCGCGGTCCAGATGCGTGGCAACTTCCCTTTCCAGGTAACCTTCCTTTTTTATTACAAAGGTCGCCGACTTTTCTTGTGCAGTGAACGATTTGGTCAAAGGTGTAAACCCAATCGATTCACCATCTTGAAAAACCTCGGCCTCGGTAGGTTCAGTTTCAAAATTGATTGAGATCATTTCAACAGGTGGAGCTTCGGGCTTTGGGGCTGGTTCCTGCGGTTTTGGTTCTTCAGCCACCGGCTGCGCTGCAACCTGTTCTTTGGTGGCGGCTGGTTGTTGAGGTTGGGCAGGAGCGGTATTAACAGCTACGTCAGAGCCTGCCAGCAAAGGTTCAACTATGCCAGCTACCAGCGGGTAGCCTCCAAGCCCAAAAAACAAGCCGGCTGCAACCAAAAGTGATATCACGAACGTCCACGCGAAGACCTTCTTAGAGCGTTTTGGCGTGGTGGCAATAGTGTCAGATCTTTGGGGCTGAACAGCTGTGGTGCCCCGTTCCCCGTTGACAAAAACAACATGCTGAAGTCGGCCCGCCAGCCGCTCCTCGATCTTGATGATGGACGCCGCAAGTTCAGCCGCCGACTGGAAGCGCTCCTCTGGCGCCTTAGCCAAGCACTTCATGACCAAGGCTTCCACTTCCGAATCCACCTCAACATCAGGGCGGATTTCAGCCATGGGCTTGGGGGCTTCCTGGACGTGCTTAATCAAGATGCTCAAGGGGTTATCTGCATGGAAAGGAGGCTCGCCTGTCAGCATTTCATAGGCCATAACCCCGATGGCATAAATGTCCGCACGACGGTCAACTGACATGGAACGGCACTGTTCTGGGGCCATGTACCTGGGGGTGCCGAAGATCATGCCCGCTTGAGTAAGGGTGCCTTGGTTCTTGTCTGCCTCTCTAAGCTTGGCAATCCCAAAATCCAGCACCTTGACATAGTCAGAGTCAGAGCCGACCCTCGTCAAAAACACGTTGTCTGGCTTTAAGTCCCTGTGAACAATCTCCTTTTCATGGGCCTCAGTCAGCGATTGGGCTATCTGACGAAGGATGTGTAGGGCCCTGTTGACTGGGAAAACTCCCGCGGTGCGCAAGGCGTTTTCAAGGCTGACACCGTCGAGGAACTCCATGACGATATAGAGGGACTTGTCAGGTAACTGACCGAAATCATAAATTCTAATAATATTAGGATGATGCAGCTTTGATACTGCCAGCGCTTCCGTCTTGAACCTGGAGACGATAAATTCATCGTTAACTAGTTCGGGGTGCAGCATCTTGATTGCAACATCCCGGTCTATTCCCAATTGCTTGGCTTTATAGACGACACCCATTCCGCCGGCGCCAACTCTGGCGTAGATATGGAAACGGTCCTCCAAGATGGTGTCTAATAGTTCATCTGCCTTTACTGGTCTGGTTCCTTCGGCAATTGCTGCTTCAACCTTGGACCTGACGGCTTCCTGATCGACTGCTGTGGCGCGCTTGTCAGGTGCAGGGAGGTCGACTTTCGCCTGTTGTCTGGTTAGAGCTTCGGAGCTATCGACGGGGGCTGGTTGTACAGATGGGCTGGCCTTTTCAGAGGCCATATGTGCAAGTTGTTCTTCAACCTGCTCCTCATCATATGAAACGGTCTCTAGGTCCTTGGACACAGTTAACCCTACAAAGCTCCCGCGACGCAATGTATCACGAATCCAGCAAAATGCACTGAATAAGACGACGAATATCTAAAAAACCTGAAAAAAAGCGCCTGTAGATGCCAATCTGGAGCCGTTTATCTGACCACGGAGGAGATGAATGCTGCCCCTGCCTCCGTCCCTGCCTCTGCCTCCTGTCCCCGTCCCTGTCCCCGTCTTCTGCCCACGCCACTCAATCTCCCTTCAATCTCGAAGGCCGGCGAGCTATCCAGGTGACCAAAACTGCAATCAATAGAAGTGGAAGGGTAATCACAATATAAGATGCGGTATTGTTGGCAAAAATATCCTTGATGCCATTAAGTATTGAACCCTTATTGGCAGGGGCCGCATCCTTGATGGTGACTATCAAGCTGGTGTGATGAAGCGAGTTTTGCAGGACATAGTTCTTCGCGGCCAGTTCAGCTATTCGTTCTTTAACAATCGCTACTTGTCCAAGAAGCGCAGCCTCCTCTGAGGAGCCTTTTGCAACTCCTTCCAACCGTTGTGTCAAGGCTTTTTCGTTAGCATGAGCCTCGTGCAGCTTAGCCTGCAAAATCACTGCAGCTTCTGTAGGATCTGCAATCCTGCGTTTTTCCAAGACAATCGCCCCAAGCTTTGCCAGTGAGTCAAGCAAAAGGTCAAGTTTTTTAGACTCGAATCTTAAAACGATTTTAGCCTCCGCAGGCGTGCCATCTTGACCTGACCTTACCTCTTTTGCAGCCTCATGGGCCCCAACCGCTTGCAAAATTGGAGGCAGTTCCAAAAGGGCTTTGTGGGTGTCCGCAACCTCCAAAACAAGCTCTCCATGACGCAGAAGGGGGTTTTCAGGCTCTTGGGTTGTTGGTATGGCTTCAACGTTTACCGAACACCAATACGGGCCCTCTGCCGCCGTTGAAGGTTCTGGGACGTGGTTACATGACGCTAATAGCAACAATGAAAGTAGTAGGCGCACCATCTGCCTCCACAAGGTACTTGTGGTGAAGGCTATCAAATTCCCAAGTTTCTGTCATTTAAGTACTAGTTTAAGGTGGCGACAAATCAATACTTCTCTTACAATCCTTCGGGCATGCTTTTTATGCAGCGGTTTTTAGCTGGGCTCCATGGAGGTTGATGTGGCTCGAATCAAAAGCACCGGTTTTTGGGTTAGCTCTTTCCTGCTGATCGGAGCGCTAGGTTGCGAGGGAGGCGGTGACAAGAAGTGTCCAGGTGGAATTTGTGATGTGCCTACAATTGACTACGGAGCCCCTGACCCCTCGGATGACTCAGGTTCCAAGGACACATCTTCTGACCCTAGAAGTGATTCCGAAGCTATAGATGAAGAAGGCGTCACAGATGACGATCTAACCCCTGGTGACAAGGCTCCAAC